>OLWF01000430.1_pt1 | contig 21804 bp, 20 predicted proteins | sample 1644131 | NCBI WGS metagenome assembly OLWF01 (sample SAMEA103958163, study PRJEB25191) | human gut metagenome
GAAAACGGCACGCACACCGCTTGTATAAATACGGGGTCTGTCCTGTGCGCGGTGAATCTGCTCCACATTCAGGAAACTGACGCCAAGCATGTTGAACGGAATCTTGGGATCCGTCTCAGGCTTTTCATTGATCCGCTTCGCCATTTCCAGAAACATACCATTCAATACGCTTTCCATGCCCAAAAGAGCCACGTTGCAGCCATACAGTTCGGAAACCGATTTCCCCGACAGACGGGGTGCGTCAAAAGCATCTTTCATGGCTTCTTTACCGACCACAGGAGCAAATTCGCAGTTCATGACGAAAGCGGGCACGCTGTTTCCTTCTTCCGTCACAGTAAGCAGTCCGAATTTTCCATCCTTTCCAAGAGGAGTAAAATCGGTATTCTTTGGAAACTTCACTTTTTGAAAGAAAGATTTCGTGTCTTCCTGCACAATGCCGTTCCATACAGCGGAAACGATATTATCATCTTTAGGAATATTTATGCTTGAAATCGGCGGAAAGCCTGCCATGTTTCCCATATTGTCTGTCATATCGGCAGCTCCCGCACACGTTATCGTCATGGCACAAAGAATCGAAGCCGCCAGCATTATTTTCATCTTCATCATTTCATCTCCCGTGCCGCTTTTTCTACATAAGGCGCAAAGTATGCCCCTGATTTCTGATCACTTGCAAAGAGTGTGTATGTCGTACTGTCACCATCTTCCAAGATGAGCCCTTCCGCAAAAAAGGGGATCAGGCAGCCGCCAGTGTATAATCCGGCTTTCACCTTTGCCAGCCGGTACACTTTCCCCCCGCGTGATTTCTTTTCTTTCCAGCGGGCCTCACCGCTCACATACAGACGGATCCCCTTTTTCCCCAGAAATTGTTTATACGGCTCTCCGATTTCAGCTTCTTTCCACATTTTGCCTGCAAACGGTATGGCAGCGTTCTTTTTATCAGATGCTGCCTGTTTCGCTGCAGTGCTGCCCGCCGTGCCTGTCATTTCTTTCCCCATCAGTTTCACGAAGGGTGATAAACCGTTCTTCTCTTTCTCCGGATTCTTATGATCCACGGAAAAAGAGAGCACGAGGGATTCGTAAAAAGCTTCCGGCGTGTTTGCCCGAAGCTGGTACACCCGCAGCTCTCCCAAAGCTTCCGCCGCCAGGCGGGATACATCCGGTGTCAACTTGGACTCCAGGTAAACAGCTGCCGGACCGTCAGCACCGCCGATAATGCCGATAGCAGCTGCCTGCGGTTTTGACTCCTTTTCAACTGCTTCGTGTTCCGCCCAGTTTTTCATCTGCTTTCCAAAGTACGTCTGTCTCCCGTCAAGAATATCGACAGTATCTCCAAAATCCAGCACGTGTCCTTTCGGAAGAGTGAGTGTATCTGCTGAAGCAGAAAAAGTGAGTAAAGCGGCCATGCCGAGCGCTGCGCATATTGTTTTCATAATGACCTCGTTCCTTTTATATTTCTTTAATTATAGCAGAAACGAGCGTCTGTTATTCTATTATTTTACTTTTCTTTGTTGTGTCTTCTGCAATGAAATGTCCGGATAGGCGAAGCAAAAGATCTCGTATAGAAACCCTATCACCGAAGATCTGCAGATGATCCCTGACTGACGGGCTTTTTAAATTCATTTTTGATCCGGCTTCCGGCATATGCTATTGTGTCGGATTTTTTGTATCCGCAATCAATTCCCTTATGATTCTATGCTTGTCTTTCACAGTGCAAACATAGCATAAGAAGAAATCCTTTACAATTTCCATACCGACCGCTTTGTCCTGAATCGTTTCACCGATTTATAACATACAAAAAGATCAGAACGCTGCACCTAAAGGTGAACACGTCTGACCCTTTTATCACTGCATAGTTTATGATCCTATGGAATAGGAATGAACAGATTCCCTATCCCACAGTCCGGGTTCTCTCCGTCCTAAAATTACAACCCCTGCTTGAAAAATTTCCTGAAAGCAGATACCTCCGCATGGGACTGCGTGACAGATACGGCATACTTGCTACCGCGTTTGATTCCCGGTTCATAAGTAATCGGTTCAAACTGGAACGTAACATCCGGCTTGGATGCGGTGCAGTACCCCACCAGGGTGGACTTAATCTGTCCGCCATTCTCTTTATTGAACACAACCGGCTCTTCATGCCCTTTCAGCTCCGCGTCCACAGGCACTACGACCACTTCTCCCGGTTTATATCCTACGATGAAATTACTGTGCGTCGTGACCTTAACTACGACTGCATCCGTAAAATCCTCCATATGGCAGTATATCAGCGTATACTGATCCCCTTCCGGCACACACTCGTTGAAAAGCTCTCTCATCCTCGCCTTATTTCTTGCATTTTCCTCATCTGTCGCACCGGTCAGAAGCTTCTTAACGATATCCATCAATCCCATAATAATCTCCTCGTCTAAAACAATATAAATTTAATTACACTTCACAAGTATTATTTTACCATATATGACAATACCGGAAGAACAGTACGTAAATTTACTGATCTTATGTTCCAAAATAACACAAGATTATTAATACGAATCTTTGCAATAGTTTTTATCCAAATTCACTTGTTTTGTATAGAAGTCATTCGCTATCAGAGTACATCATGGCATAGCGGAGCGCATACTCCAATAAAAATCTTTTCCTCAAAACACTTTTCGTCCGATGCCATGTATTTTCCCTGTCTTAAGATATTCATTCGTCCATCATAATTTTTTCGACCAATTATAATTGATTTTGGACGAAGCATCAAATAACCGGATGAAAACCACTGTCCTCATAAGTTAATGGGTAAATGCTTGAAACCTTTCTATTTCCGACATGTTTTCACGTTTCAGTCATTTCCTCGTATCAGCAATGCCACTGTCTCGACAGTTGTTTCAGTTTCCAAGGGAAGTTCTTTCACTTCCTCGCCATCAACAGGCACAGGGAAGTTGAACACAATCTTTCTTATCCAGCTTCCGTCTTTCCTTTTCTCCGGGAACATCTCAATTCGCTCGATAAAGGCCTTCATAAACTCCTTCTGCTCCGCTTCCGTTGCGGAATGGTAGACTTCATCAAATGCCAGCAACAAGCGATAGATATTGTCTCCGGAAATCTTCTCCTGCTGGATGCTGCGGATCTGACTTTGCAATTCGCCAATCTGAACTTCGATTTCCTCTATGGTGTCATACTGCTCATCATAGCGGCGCTGCAAGTCCAAAATCTTTCTGTCATAGTGGGCATCATTGATGTCCAAGGTATCCATCTGACGCTCCAAGCGGCTTTTCGTTCCAAAGGCTTGCTTTAGCCGCCCTTGTAGGACAGCAATCTGCCGTTCCATATCTTCTGTATCAACTGCTGTTCCGATTTTCGCCTGAATCGCTTCTACAAACCGTGGATTGTTGACCATAGCGGAGATAACCTTCGCCACAAATTTGTTGATTTCCGTCTGCTCGATATTCAGACGGAAACTGCACTCATGCCCGGTAGGTGTTACCGTATTTTTGCAGTAGTAATAATACCGTGTTTTCTTGTCCTTGCTGTGCGCCTTGGCGATATTGCCGTACATACTCTTTCCGCAGCATGGGCATTTCAAGATACCGGACAGGATGTGTGCGTGGTCTGGATTGTTAACCTTTTCCCGCTTAAAAGAATTGATCTTGCGCTTTTCCTGTACCAGATACCAATCCTCTTCGGAAATGATAGCTTCGTGTTGTCCTTCATAAACCGGGAACTCCGACTGCTCAACCACGTGCATCTCGTTTCTTGTACCCTGTTTCTTTTCTGTTCTTCGTCTGCCGTAAGCAATCTTTCCCATATAAACAGGATTGTACAATACATTTTTCACAAAATCTCTTGAAAATCCCGGAATGGTATTATTCTGTCTTAGTTTCTTAGTATAACCATTGCGGTTCAGATATTTTGCAACTCCTGCAACACCCTCATTAGTGTGAATGTAGCGGTCATAAATGACACGAATTACTTCCACTTCATCCTCTGCAATGACAAGGTTTCCATTTTCCAGTTTGTATCCATATGGAGCGAAACCGCCGTTCCATTTGCCCTCACGAGCCTTTTGCTCACGTCCTGCCATTGTCTGTGTGCGGATATTTTCTCGCTCAATCTCTGCCACCGCAGACAGCACAGAGATCATCAGCTTTCCTGCATCCTTGGAGCTGTCAATGCCATCCTCCACGCAGATCAGATTGACACCGAAATCCTGCATGAGTTGCAAAGAATTCAGAACGTCCGCTGCATTTCTGCCAAATCGGGACAGCTTAAAGACCAACACATAAGAAACATCATCTTTGCCGTCCTGGATGTCATTCAGCATCCGTTGAAACTCCTGCCGCCCTTGAATGTTCTTTCCGGAAAAGCCCTCGTCAGAATACTCCCCGGCAACGATCATATCCTCGTATGCCGCATACTTCCGCAGCTTGTCACGCTGGGCATCCAAGCTGTATCCGTCAACCTGCATCGAGGTGGACACTCTTGTATAAAGATAGCATTTAAGTTGTTTCTTTTTCAGAATCTCCACCTCCCTCATTCCTTCCTTTTACCATAAGTCCCTCGTTGCGGATATAATACTCCAAAAGCCACAGCACATAATCCGGTGCATGGCGGTTGTCCAATTCCCATTCAGTCATAGTCCGGTAAGGAATATGGACGAGCTTGCAAAAATCTTTCCGATTCAGTCCTGTGCTTTCACGCAACTTTATAATTCTGTTTTTACAATCCATCCGTCTTTTCTCCACAAAAGCAAAAAAATACACGTTGCGTAATCATTATAGCATAGCCATAGCGAATACGCAACGTGTAAATTGCAAATTTTATGCAGCCTTATCCGTCAGAAGCTGCGCTTGATTACTTTCCTCGGAATGCTCCACTCCCTGCGGTGCGTCCTGTTCCAATTTATTCAAAACCTGATGTCCATATTTCTGGAGCATCTGGCTCATAACATCCACACAGCGGTCAAATGCCGCATTATATTTCGCTTCCTCATAATATTTCTTCAATAGGCGATTCCTCCATCAAAGTTCCATATCCTGTCCACGCTTCCGGGCAGGGTGTTCGTGTTCCTGTGTTTGCTTTCCTCTGATGAGGATAGAATTGATAAAAGCCCGAACCTTTTCGGATGCGATTTCCAGTGCATCCAGAAAGGGTTGGGCTTTCTGTTTGAGTTCCATATATTTTTCGTTTACCGCTTCATACCGCTGCTTCCAGATGGAAACCGTCTTTTCTGCGGAAGCCAGTTTTTCTTTCAGACGCTTGTTGTCAGCATTGGCGATAATGCCATTGACCGCATAGCGTTTGAGTGTGTCGCATTCATCCGGTGTCAGCGTGATATTGTTTCCGAATGTGGCTTTTTTGCCCATTACTTCAATGTCCTGCACTGTCAGCGCAATGGTCTTTGCCGCCTTGGTTTCCTTTTGCAAAGATTCCAGTTTCTTTTTCTGTTTTGCTGTGGCAGCTTTGGCATCCTCCAAATTCTGTTCTGCCTGTGCCACCTGCCCGGTCACAGCTTCCAGCCGCTGCTGTTCTGCCTGCACCTTGAACTGGGTCACAGTCAGATGTTCCTCGGTGCTTCCACGTTCTCCACGCTCCACATCGGTATAACCGGCGTTTCGCATGAAATTGAAAAAGTCATCCTGCAACACACTGTAGGATGACTTCAAAATCTTTTTCCCTTTTGCGTTGAGCATGGGATTTCCGTCCTCGCCAAGCACCGGCTTGGACTCCCATTTCTTACTGCGGCTGACCTGTGTGATGACCTCCTTAACGGTTCCCCGGAGGGCTTCATCCTTGCATCGCTTCGACCAAAGGATCTGCTTTTCCACCACCGGGATATAAACCACATGAAGGTGGTAGTGGTACACATCTTCGCCCAAAGCTTCGGACATTGCTCGGTTGCGCTCATCGGCGTGCATCACAGCGGAGAGGATATACTGCTCACCACCTAAGATCTCCGCAGCAGCTTTGTAGGCATCGGCATAAAACTGTTTCGCAAATTCATAGCCGCCATGATTGTAGAAATAAGCGGAATTCACATCAAATACCAACTCACCGTATTTGACGGCATCCGGTTTCAGACCTCTGGTGGAGATCACGCCGTCTTGTTCCATCTGCTCAAACATTTTTACATAATCGTCCGTGGGTGCTTTGAAATGGACGTTCAGAGAAGTGCGTTCCGGCACGATGTCCTGATTGCTGTAGCTGTCCTTTTCACGCTCATTGTGTTCCTGTACCTTCGCCACATCAGCCGGTGTTTCCAAGTCCTGATTTCTGGCTACGGTACGGTCTATTCCATCATTTCTTGCCATTGGATTTTTCCTTTCTTTGAGATTTGCAACAGCGGAAGGCTGGAGAACGGCACTTTTTCAAAGTGTAATAACCCACTATGACACTTTCATCCATACTGGCTGCAAAGTGCCGTGGGCTCTCCGAGGGCTCTCCCGAGGGGGAATGCGGTCACTGCGGTGACCTCTGCTGACCAAGGCGAAAATGTCTGCGCCTTTTCCCATGGTCAGCCCGTCTGCATGAAGCTGTTCTGTGTCAACTTCCTCTTGCAGCCGGTGTCCACAGACACTTTTTCAAAAGCCTGTGGACATAGAAACAGCCCGAACGAGAGGATGTGTGCTGTTTCTATAACAAGCGTTTCACGCTCTTTTGCTGCGTACATACGTACCAGCAATGGGATTTACTCGACCTGCCGCCATTCCTCCGGAATGTCCTCCGGTACGTACGTACACGGCGAATCTCCGTAAAACCCATTTATATGAGGTCGTGCAATGGCTTCCACTCCCATGAATCCCCAAACCCGCCGTCCAGCAGAGTTGGTGATGTTGTTGCAATGCTCCAGATTGAATTTTCTGGCATTGGCAATCATGGCGTCGCTGAAGCTGCGGGCTTTCAGCGGTGCAAGGGAGTTTTCCTCGCACCACATCCGGTAGATTTCATAGAAATCCTTGGAGCTGATGGACGCATCCGCTTTGCACCGGATATATCCCTCTGATTCCATGAAATCAAAGATATTGTTGTTGTCACGCTTGACCGCTTCCCGATTTTCACGGATGCGGTCACTCTCCGTAAACTTAAAGTTGTTGGCAACAAGCCGCTGCAAGCCTTCAAATGCCCACAGGAAGATACCCTCGGCTTCAGCTTTCATCTTCTCTGCAAGATCAGGATCGTCAGCTCTGTCCACCTGCTTTTCCTTGGTGGTCAGCACAAGCTGTCTGCGATAAAATCCGTCGCTGCGGTCATACAAGGCTTGCAGATCACCGTTGCTGAATGCCAGCAATCGGGCGAACATCCAGCCCTGATAACTCTGCTTGCCTTTACGTTCCAAATCCATCTTGCCTTGTGCTGTCACGATGGATTTTACATAGTTGGTCTGGCGCAGAGCTTCCATCCGCATATCATCATCCACGCACAGGAGAATGTGTTCCAAATCGGCACGGGCGAAGCGGTTTTCAGAAATCTTGCCGATGCTGCCGTCTTTCATATTCGTGCCGAAGATGGTAGACAGTACCGCACCGATTTGAGATTTACCCTCGCCGCCGTTGCCTTTAATCACCATCATGCGCTGCCCCTTGTTGGAGGGAATCAGGCAATAGCCGATAAACTCCTGCAAAGTTGGAATGTCCTCGGCGTAAAGCAACCCATCCAGAAAGTTCAGCCAGATCACCGGCGCAGTAGCATCGGGATTGTAAGCAACCGGCAAACGGCTCCGCACGATAGCCGGTCTGCCCTCGGTAAATGTGCCGTTCAATAGCAGCGTACCGTTGGATAAATGAATCCGATCCTGCTCCGGTGGAAAGTCCGGCACTTGCGCTTCCAGTTTCAGCACTTCCAGAATGTTGGTGATCTTCCGGGGGATATTGTTTACGGCACAGAATTTCAGCTTGTCGTAAATCTCCCCACGCAGAGGAAGATCGTCCGTCACTCGACCATCGGGCGTGAAAAAAGCTCCGTTTGCGAAGATGATCCTGCGCTCTTGCAGAAATTCTTCACAAAACAGAGCTTCGTTGATGTTCTGCCCGTCAAACCACATGGGCAAGTTCATATCAGGCGTTTTCCGGTTCTTCGCCATGGTGCGCCACCTCCTTTTTCTTTTGTGCGGTATACTCTTGCAGAAAAGCAATTTTGCCGTCCTGCATCAGCTTGTCCACCAATGCCACCCGTTCTTCCAGATCACCCACCGTCAGCACATCTGCCATATATTCGATATGGCAGTGCATCTGGCAGGCTTCCACAAAACGGTCATCCAGAGCATCTTCCGGTGTCTTGGGAGCATAGCGCACTTTCCAATCTTCCAACAGATGCAAATAATCCGTCAGCACCCGGAAGCACAGCATTTCATCCTCCCGGAACTGACGGATATAGGGACGCTTCGGCTTGACCATAGCTGCGGCAGTGGGCGGTTTCGGGTCAAGCCCGAAGTCCAAAGCCAGCTTTTGCGCTGCTTCATAACTGCTCAGATTGAACAGCCTTGCCACAAGGTCGATCACATCCCCTTTGGCTCCGCAGCCGAAGCAGAAAAAATAGTCCTCATTCAGCTTCAAGCTCGGATGCCTGTCGTTGTGGAACGGGCAGCAAGCCATGCCGTTGTGGCTCACTTTCAGCCCGTAGTGTTCGGCGGCTTGCTTGACGCTGATTGCCGCCTTGATGGTTTCATAGATTGTCATAGAAAACCCTCCGTTCATAATATTCTGGAAAGCACGAAGCACCCGCCGTGATTGGCAGGTGCTTCGCTCCTTCTATTATGGTTATGACGGATTTTTCAAAAAACAGGCTAATGACAGGACAATCCTGTTTCAAAAAACAGGACAACTTATCTGAGGACGTAGATTTCTTCACATTTACATGATATAATTAGAAAAATGAAAAAACAGGACAGGAGGGCAAGCATGAATCAAGAATTGATGACATTGGATTTCTGGCAGGATACGGTCATATATGAGAGCAAAACATTTCCTGTCGGTACGCTTGCCTGTGATGCACTGAATGTTCCTGTGAATACCATTGCAAAAATAAACGAGCAATGCGAGAAAATCAATCTGCTGCTTGGAATATTAAACGCCGGACAGGATGCTTCTGCACTCTGTCCTATTGCAAAGGAAGCTGCTCTGACGATGCTCGATATTCTCAGTCAAACACCGCCGTTCTCCTATATGAATATCTCAAAGCACAGAGAACGGATTGAAAAAGTCTTTACTGTGGACAATGCGCTGAAATATGTGGAGTTTGCCATAAAAGCCGCAACCAATTCTTTGCAATTTGAAGAAATCCAGAACTTTACCGATGCGATGATGCTCCAACGCTATACCTCAGTTTTCGGGCATCTGGCATACTCCCTTGGGGAATACCAAACGGCCATGCTTGATTTTGCAGAAAAAACAGACGGCAACGAAGCAGACCGCACCGCAGAGGGTTTTGCAAAAATGTTCGGCAGCTATTTCCCGCCGGAGTTTTCCATCACGGAAGGCAATGCCTGGATGTCTACCCTGAACAATTCCGTTCAGTATGTATCCGTCATCCGTCCCGGCGAAAAAGTTGCGAAGCTGGTCAAGCGGATGCACTATGTATCCTTTGTAGGGATGTTCCGGTCTGATCTCTTTGAGGGCCTGTGTGTTGGTCATGCACCAAAGAAATGCAAAATCTGCGGCAAGTGGTTTCTGACCACCAACGCACGGCACACCAAATACTGTGGCGGCTATGCACCGGGGGACAAGCTGCACCGCACCTGTCGGCAGATCGGCAACCTGAAAGGCAGAGAACAACGGGAGCTTGCGGACGATCATCCGGTGAAACAGATTTATGAGAAACGGCTGAACACCATAAACCGCTATGTGAAGCGTGGTACTCTGGACGCTGATCTTGCAGAGGTTATGAAAAAGCTGGCAAAAGATAAGATGCTCCGGGCATTGAGCAATGTAGCCTATGCCAAGGGAGCTTATGAAAAAGAAATGGACCAGGCGGCTTTGAAAAAGGAAGCAAGTGCAAAAATATACAAAGAAAGGGACAAACATGAATAGAAAAGAACTTAGTCAGAATCATTGGAAATACTACTTAATGCTCGAAAAGCGTTTTGTTGAATCAATAGAGTTTGTAGAACTACATGAGGACAATTTTGATGCATTTTCTAACGGATATGCCCTCTTAATTCAAGCCATAGGGGCAGAGTTGGATACTGTATTCAAAGAGTTTTGCGGTTTCAATACAACGGATCGAAAAACGGTTGCAGACTATGCACAGTATATTTTGACCAACACACCGGATATAAAAAATCAAAAAATCAGTGTACAGGAATACGATATCGAAATACAACCGTTTATGAATTGGGATATTACCCAGCCCGCACAGTCGTTGCAATGGTGGGGAGCATTTACAGATGTCAAGCACAACCGCTATGAGCAGTTGAAGCAAGCAAAGCAGGAGAATGTACTAAATATCTTGGGAGCTTTGTATTTGATAGAAATGTTGTACTTGAAGAAAATCACTGATGGGACAGACGAATTTGATGTGTTTGATGAATCTTCCAACTTGTTTAGTTTGAAAAACTGGACTTCTAAGGCTGTGCCGCTGAGCCAAGCTTTTGCCGTGCTAAGTGATATGATGGACGACGAAAATAATACTACTAACAAAAAGTTCGATGCATAATTACTGTCGATATTGATAGAGAAAGAACCGAAAGGAGGTGCGCTATGCTGAGTGATTTTTCATGGGACATGACCGGATACATACCAAAACACGCTGTCAATCCGCACGGTGACGGCATCATTCCTTATGCGGCAGAGCGCATCTTCCAACTGGAACCGGAGCCTCCAGCGGTGGGCAATCTGAACGAATATATCCTGTCTGCCTTGCAGGAAAAGAATTTGATATATTTCTCATTCTTCCTACACCACTACGAGCCGCAGCTTAACAAGCGCATCAAAGACTTTCTCGGTGTGGATGGCGGCGATCTGTATGACACAGACCGATTTATAGATATAAAGCTCTCCTGCCGGGAGCAAATGCTCCAAAAGCTGATGGACTATGACCTTGCCAAGGGTGCAGAGTATGCTACATACATTTTCCCGTTCATCCGGGATGCTATGCTCCGTTTTCGCATGGGCGAAGAAAAATGGTCGGTGTCCTCTCTGACCAATTACAAAATGGTGCGGTCAATGGCTTGGCTGTACCACAATACCAAGGATGCGGTCAACGAATTTTCCAAGAAATACAACTGCGATCTTGCCCTTGCGGAAGAATATCTGAAAGTTGTCCGTGGAATCCGCAATCAGCAGCCATTCTATGTGACAGACGAGAACGGCGAGGAAACAGGCGAGGATGTAGCCCTTGACGGTAGCTGGAACTATACCGATATCCTCTGGAACGGCATACAGGCAGAAAAGGTGCAGCGGGCATTTGAGAAACTGAATTACCGGGAACAGACCTTGCTTGAAAAACGGTTAGCAATTTGCATGACCTGTGGGCGTGTCAGCTCATGGAAAGACCGCCCCACCTTTGAAGAACTGGCGGTTATGTTTGAGGGCAGTACAGCCAGCGGTGCAGAACGAGCCTACCGAAAAGCAGTGGACAAGTTGACGGAATTGTTGGTTGCCGAGGGCGCAATCCATGCAGTCCGGCTAAAACAGAAATCCAAGATCAAGCGAAAAAAGAAAATCGCCGCCGCAATCTACGAATATCAGGCAGACTGCGACGGCGAATGGGGCGAAATATCATTAGATTTTGAGAACGGCAAGGCAGAGGTCATTTTGCTTGCCGATTGGGATACAGTGAAAACAAACAAATTTGCAAGCAGAGCAATCGCCTATCTTCTGAACTGTGAGAACGAAAAATTGCCCAAGGAAATAATGGTGGTATTTGAATAACGAGGGAGTGAGATATATGGAGCAATTACTGATTGTTGAAGATGATATCGGCTTGAATCAAGGCTTATGCAAAGCGCTGAAAGCAGATGACCGCCAGATTATATCCTGCCATGATCTAAAAGCGGCAAGAGAGCAATTGCTTTGCGGCGGTGTATCCCTGATCCTGTTGGATATCAATCTGCCGGATGGCAGTGGGCTTGAGCTGCTCCGGGAGGTCAAGGAAAACATACCCGGAGTTCCTGTTATTCTGCTGACTGCCAACGACACCGATCTGGACATCGTAGACGGACTGGAGAGAGGTGCTGATGATTACATTACCAAGCCCTTTTCTCTTTCGGTTTTGCGGGCAAGGGTGAATACCCAACTGCGAAAGCAAGCGTCAAACCATAAAAATGCGCCGTTCCATATGGATCTATTTCACTTTGACTTTGAGGCTATGACCTTTTATGTGGGAGATTCAAAAGTGGAATTGAGTAAAACAGAACAAAAATTACTGCGTCTGCTTGTTGAAAACCGAGGCCGAACCATGACCCGTGGAGACCTTGTCGACCGGATCTGGACAGATGGCGCAGAATATGTGGATGAAAATGCTTTGTCTGTTACGATCAAGCGTCTGAGGGATAAGCTTGGCGCACAGAAATACATTAAAACCGTCTATGGAATCGGTTATAGCTGGGTGACAAAAGATGAATAAAACCGGCATTGTGATCATACTGCTGTGTTTTCTGGCGGCGGCAGCTGTTGTGTTATGGGAGCGGAGAAAGGCCAGAAAAACGATGGAAGAAATCGAAAGAATGCTGGACGCTGCCATGACCGGCTCCTTTTCTGAAACCAATTTTGATGAAAGCCAGCTATCTGCATTGGAAACGAAGTTTGCGCACTATCTTTCCGCCGCAGAAGCATCTTCTCAAAACATAGCGCAGGAAAAAGACAAAATCAAAACCTTGATTGCGGACATCTCCCACCAGACAAAAACGCCGATTGCAAACCTGCTGTTATACAGCGAGCTTTTGATGGAGGAAACTCTGCCTGCATCGGCGAAGGCAAATGTGGAGGCGCTGTACAAACAATCGGAAAAGCTGCGATTTCTGATCGATTCTCTCGTAAAGCTTTCCAGACTGGAAAACGGGATCATTTCACTCTCCCCCCAGCCGACAGCGCTGCAGCCGCTGCTTGAAAGTGTGGTAGAACAATATACTGCCAAGGCTTCTGAAAAAGGATTGTCTTTGCAAATGCAGGATACAGATGCTTTTGCTGTATTCGACTTCAAATGGACAGCGGAAGCGCTGGCTAATATCGTAGACAACGCCATCAAATATACAGAGCATGGCACCATTACTATTTCTGCCGTAAGCTATGAAATGTTTGCAAGGATCGATATATCGGATACCGGTTCAGGCATCCCGGAAAGTGAGCAAGCGAAGATATTTGCTCGCTTTTACCGCTCAAATAGTGTGCAGAAACAAGAAGGGGTCGGCATCGGCTTATACCTTGCCCGACAGATCATATCCGGCGAGGGCGGTTATATCAAGGTTGCTTCCGTTCCGGGAAAAGGAAGTACGTTTTCCATATTTCTGCCGAAATAACAACAATTCTATCAAAACTGTTAGATTTCATTTTCCGCCGGAAAGAATGTGGAAAGATTCCTATGCGATAATCTGTATGTATCAAAGGATCATTTCCTTTCATACATACAGATTTTTTCATGGAGGTACTCATTTATGGAAGTTTTACAGGCAAAAAACCTGAAAAAGATTTATGGCTCCGGCAATAACGCAGTTCATGCGTTGGATGGAGTTGATTTAAGTGTAAAGAAGGGCGAATTTGTTGCAATTGTCGGCACATCCGGCTCCGGCAAATCCACGCTGCTGCACATGCTGGGCGGGCTGGATCGCCCTACAAGCGGCACGGTCATGGTGGACGGACAGGATATTTTCTCCCTAAAGGAGGAAGCGCTGACCATCTTCCGCCGCAGGAAAATCGGCTTTGTGTTCCAAGCATATAATCTTGTTCCGGTGCTGAATGTGTATGAAAATATTGTTCTACCCATTGAGCTGGACGGTGGCAAGGTCAATAAGGATTTCGTACAGCAGATTGTACAGACCCTTGGGCTAGATGACCGTCTGGATGCGCTGCCCAATCAGCTCTCAGGCGGTCAACAGCAGCGAGTAGCCATTGCCCGTGCGCTGGCGGCAGCACCCGCTATCATTCTGGCAGATGAACCCACCGGCAATCTGGATTCCAAAACCAGCCAGGATGTATTGAGCCTTTTGAAAGTCACCAGTCAAAAGTTCGCCCAGACAATCGTAATGATCACTCACAACGAAGAAATTGCGCAGATGGCAGACCGCATTATCCGTATCGAAGATGGTCGGATCGTCTCCCAGAACTAACGGGAGGTGGCTACGATGAATGTCAAAAACAGAAAATGTATTCGAAAGCTCAGCTTAAAATCTCTTTATGCGAACCGTCGCCGCAATCTGATCGCCATTTTTGCCATTGCGCTGACAACGCTGCTATTTACGTCCATGTTCACCATTGTCTTGTCGTTGAACGCCAGCTATGAAACCTACCAGTTTCGGCAGGTAGGCGGCTATGCACACGGCACCTTTAAGGATGTTTCCCCCGAGCAGGCGGAACGTATCGCCGCCCACCCGAAGGTAAAGTCTGCGGGGGCACGGAAGGTGATCGGCATCACTGCGGATGGTGTCTTTTCCAAAACGCCGGCAGAGATCAGCTACATGGATGCCAACTGCACCAAATGGAGCTATGCCACCCCTACTACCGGACGGATGCCCGAAAGCGGCAAAGAGGTGACCATGGATACGGCAGCGTTGCAGCTGCTTGGCGTGACGCCGGAACTGGGCGCAGAGGTCACGGTTTCCTATTCCATCACGGACAAGGATCAAACCGCCTTTACTGTAACAGATACCTTTACGCTGGTGGGCTATTGGGACTATGATGAACTAATGCCTGTTCATTACATCAACATCAGCCGTGATTACGCAGATGATATCGAAGCGCAGGCAGTGAAAACAGGTTTACAGCCCTTCCGCACTGACCTGAATGTCATGATGGCTTCCAGTACAAACATTCAAGGGCAGATGGAGCAGGTGGATACCGATCTCGGCTACACATGGGACAGCTATACCGATCCCAACAGCGTCCGGATCGGCGTCAACTGGGGATATACCTCATCCCAGCTGGAGTCGCATCTCGATCCGGAACTTGTGATCGCCATAGCAGCTTTTTTGCTGCTGGTGATTTTCACCGGGTATCTTATCATCTATAACATTTTCCAGATCTCTGTTGCGGGGGATATCCGGTTTTACGGGCTTCTGAAAACCATTGGCACAACGCCCCGGCAGCTCAAACGCATCATTCGCCAGCAGGCACTTCTGCTTTGTCTGATCGGCATTCCGGCGGGGCTGCTGTTGGGCTATGGCATTGGCGCTGTTCTGGTGCCTGTTGTCTTGCGCTCCACCCAGTTGGATGCGGGCATCACCACCATCAGCACTTCGCCTGTGATCTTTGTTGGCTCCGTGCTGTTTGCCCTGCTGACGGTGCTTTTGTCCTGCTCCAAGCCCGGGAAAATGGCAGCCAGGGTTTCTCCGGTGGAGGCTACCAAATATACAGATGCGATGCAGACCAAGAAAAAACAGCGCAGCACCCGGGGAGCGAAGCTCCATCAGATGGCCTTTGCCAATCTGGGACGAAACAAAAAAAAGACGGTGCTGGTGGTGGTGTCTCTGGCACTGTCGGTGACGCTGTTCAATGCACTGTGTGCCTTTGTGGGCGGCTTCAGCATGGAGAAGTATGTATCCTTCATGACCTGCGCCGATTTTATCGTCAGCACGCCCGACTATTTCCGTTACAACCCGGCAGATGAATTCATCACGCCGGAACAGATCGAAGAGATCGCAGCAAATACAAAGTCCAGTCTTTCCGGCACGGGATATGCTGTGCGAAAACCCGTATATCTTTGGATGACGGAGGATGCTCTGCGGCAGGACTATGCAAGGTACGAAAGTGCTGAGCAGTTGGACAGCCATATGAGCCGCATGGAGCACCGGGGCGATATGGTGATGGGAGATACCAGAATCGAGGCTCTGGATAACAGCCTGTTTGACAAGCTGCAAGTGTTCGACGGAGATATTTCTCCTATGCTGGAGCCAAACAATAACGCTATTGCCATTGCGGTTTCCTTAGATGACTACGGTAATCTGCCCAATCCTGAATACTACCCCAAGGTGGGAGACACGATCACCGCCACCTATGCGGACGATGTGAAATATATCGACAGCCGCACCGGGGAACTCCGCACCGAAGATACACCGGAGGAGTACTTTCAGGAAAAACTGTATGGAGCCAGAGATGTAGAGTACACGGTCTGCGCCTTGGTAGAGCTTCCGTATTCCATGAGTTATCGTTATGGTGGTATTGGATATGAGACAGTTTTGTCTGTGGATACCGCACAGAGGGACAGCGGCGGTGCGGCCATTCCGATGCTCTACCTGTTCGACACAGCAGACGACGCAGACGAGGCCGAAGCAGAGCAATATCTATCGAAGCTCACTGCCGGTGAGTTTTCACCCTTGATGTATGAAAGCAAGGCCACGGCTCGCTCTGAGTTTGCTCAGTTCCGGCAGATGTTCCTTCTGGTAGGTGGTATCCTCTGTGCTATCATCGGGCTGGTGGGACTCTTAAATTTCTTCAACGCCATGATGACCAGTATTCTTTCCCGCCGCCGTGAATTTGCTGTGCTTCAGGCTGTAGGAATGACGAACCGGCAGCTCAAAACCATGCTGATCTACGAGGGATTGTTTTACGCAATGTCCTCCGTATCGGCGGCCTTTATTCTGTCGCTGGCGGTGGGACCTCTTGCAGGAAAAATGCTGGGCAGTATGTTCTGGTTCTTTGAGTATCGATTCACCATTCTGCCTGTCCTGCTGACAATTCCGGTATTTCTTCTGCTGGGGTGGCTGATTCCTTGCATGATGTATGACAATGCAGCGAAATGCAGTGTTGTAGAGCAATTAAGGGATGCTCAATAACTGTTAAGCAAAAAACGGCCCTCTGCCAAGGAAAAGGCAGAGGGCTGAGTTTTAATCTAAGGGTTTACATTCAGTTACAGTTTTTAGATAAATTTCGGGATCACCGTTCAAGATCAAGTCTGCATATCCAACCGGATCATTGTAGATTAGATAATCCAGTTCTGACCGTTGATACATATTGTCAGCAACCTCATTCTCCACGGCGATGGTATCAATGGCAATCATGCTGCCATCTAAAAATTTCAGTTCCACACAAGCGGTATCCATGTTAAACTCACAAGAAATCAATCTATCCATAAGAAACCTCCATTTTGCGGGATGTTAGATCATCCCAAAATATTTGAATGCTTCTCGGATTGCTTTCTCTTTTTCCTGCGGACACTGGGGCTGTCTGGAATCCTCGGACTTCGGCAGATTATAGTTCTTACCAACCCCAATCCCACATTTTCGTTTAATCTGTGAGATATAGAGGTTGGACACCTTTAACCCGGTATGCTCCAACACATACTCCTTGATCTGCGGATAGGTTGCCCCATCCTGAAATTCGGACATATCCATATCTTCCAAAGAGAACTCAACCCGAATCTTTTTCGAGTCGACCTCACCCTTGGAAAGCAAGACAACCGTCTCTACATGGGCGCACCTCGGGAACAAGTCCGCCGCGGCGGCGGTTTTCAGGGTGTAGCCCCGCTCTTTCAGCAGTGCCACGTCCCGCGCCAGCGTTGCGGGGTCACAGGAGACGTAGACGATGCGCCGGGGGGACATGCGGTGAAGGGCTTCGATGGTGTCCGCGTTCAGGCCCTTTCTCGGCGGGTCAACGACCACCACGTCCGGCCTGACGCCGCTCTTTTCCAGCTCCAGCGCCGCCTGACCGGCGTCGCCGCAGAAAAATTCCGCGTTCAGAATGCCGTTCCGCGCCGCGTTGTCCCGCGCGTCCTCCACCGCCTGGGGGACGACCTCTACGCCGATGACCTTTCCTGCCGCGCCCGCCATGGCCAGCGTGATGGTGCCGACGCCGCAGTTGCGCTCCTGCGTATCCATGGAGGCGATCCAGCACCGTGTCGGCCTTGGTGATCTCCGCCTGAGAAATCGCCATCTGGTACAGCCGCTGCGCCTGATGGTGGTTCACCTGATAAAACGACCGGGGGGACAGGCGGAAATTCAGGCCGCAGAGGGTGTCCTCGATATAGCCGGGGCCGTGGAGGGTGAGAAAGCGGTCGCCCAGCACGGCGTTGCCCCGTTTCGTGTTCACGGACAGCACCAGCGTGGTAAAGCCGGGAATCCCGTTCAGCCGCTGGACGAGCGCTTCCGGCCGGGGAATTTTTTCCCCGTTCACCGCGAGACACACCAGAATCTGCCCGGACACCGCGCCCCGGCGGACGTAAATATGCCGCAGAAGCCCCTTGCCGGTGGTCTCGTCGTAGACGCTGACCCGGTATTGGTTTACATAATCAATTACCGCATCCTTCGCGGCGTCGATCTCCTCCGGGAGAATGCGGCAGCGGGCGTTTTCCACCACGTCGTGGGTGCCCGCCCGGTAGAATCCGGCGTAGGCGCGCCCCTTCTTCACCGCCACCGGATACTGCGCCTTGTTGCGGTAGCCGTGGCAGTCGGGGGCGGCGAGAATGGGGACTTCCGCCAGATTTTCACCGCCGATGCGGTTCAGGCAGTTCTTCACCCGCTCCGCTTTCAGCCGGGTCTCCTCCGCGTAGTCCATGTGCCAGAAATCGCAGCCGCCGCAGAGCTTGGCGACCTCGCACTCCCGGTTGACCCGGTGGGGGGACTTTTCCAGAATCTCCACGATTTTTCCCGCCGCCCACGTCTTCTGCGCCTTCTCCACCCGGACGCGCACCTTTTCCCCGGCGACGGCGTTGGGGATGAATACAGCGCAGCCCTCGATATGGGCGACGCCCTGCCCCTCGGCGGTGTAGTCCGTGATCTCAGCTTCGTAAATCTGGTTTTTGACTAGCATGGCATTCCTCACAAAATGGTTTCCATGTGGATGTTCCGGGGTCTCAACCCCTGCTTTTCGTAGAAGTGCATGGCGCTGTCATTGCCGCCGTGCGGCAGCCAATTCTCCGGGCGTAGGCCACGGTGTGGTCGTACAGCGCCTGCCCCACGTGCTTGCCCCGGCAGGCTTCGTCCACGCACAGGTCGTCAATGTACAGTGTGCGGTCGTCCAGAAGCACCGGGTCGTTTTTCCGAACCTGCAAAATGCAGAAGCAGTAGCCCAGCACCTTCCCGTCCTCCACGGCGACGAAAATGGGGCGGGTGTCATCGGTGAGCATCCGGGCGAGGGTCTGCTCGTCGTATTTCTGTGCGCCCGCCCGGAACAGGTCGGGACGGATGCGGTGGTGGACTTCCCCCACCTCAAGCAGCAAGTTAATCATACCGGGAATATCCCGGGTTTCAGCAAATCGGATTTCCATTGCAATTACCCCTTTCTGAAAGCTGTTTGCGAGGGGTGCAGACAGTTTATTTTTGTAGTTTACCACATTTTCTCCCGCCGGTAAAGTCCGGGGTTGAGAAAAGGCGAAAAAACTGATATGATACCCCCAAAGGATGGGATGCGTATGGATTATGTAAACTGCAATCTCTGCCCGCGGCGGTGCGGCGTGGACAGGACGGCGGGGCAGCGGGGCTTCTGCGGCTGCCCGGATACCGCCCTCGTGGCCAAAGCCATGCTCCACAAATGGGAGGAACCGGCGCTGGCAGGAGCCGGGGGAAGCGGCGCGGTTTTCTTCGGCGGCTGCACGCTCCGGTGCCGCTACTGCCAGAACGCCGCCATCAGCGGCGGCGCGGTAGGGAAGGCCACGGACTCCGCCGAACTCAGGCAGCTGTTTGAAGACCTCATTGCCCGGGGGGCGGAAAACATCGATCTTGTGACCCCCACCCACTTTCTGCCCACGATTCTCCCGGCACTGCGGCCAAAGCTGCCCGTGCCGGTGGTGTACAACTGCGGCGGGTACGAGCGGGTGGAGACGCTGCGGGCGCTGGAGGGGTGCGTTGACATTTACCTTCCCGACTTCAAGTACGCGGACGCCCGTCTGGCGGGGCAGCTGTCCGGGGCGGCGGACTATTTTCCCGTGGCCGCCGACGCCATCCGGGAGATGGTGCGGCAGGTGGGTGCGGTGCGCTGGGAGGGGGAGAAGGTCACCCGGGGCGTCATCATCCGCCACCTGATCCTGCCCGGAAATGTGGAGAACTCTCTGCGGGTGCTGGACTGGATCGGGGAGAATTTCGCCCCCGGGGAGGTGCTGGTAAGCCTGATGCGCCAGTACACACCCATGGGCGGCCTTCCCGCCCCCTTCGACCGCCGGGTCACCGATGAGGAATACGACGCGGTGCTCAGTTGGATGTATCTGAATGAATTGGAAGGCTTCACGCAGGAAGCCGAGGCGGCGGATACCGGGTTCATTCCGGATTTTCTGGCCGATTAGCATGGAAACAGGCCGTTGGTGTCCATGAAAATGGATACCAACGGCCTGAATTTGCTGCTTTCACTTCTTCAGCTCATAAAATTCTTTTACCGGTTTCGTGATACACTCGATTACTTTCGCTCTGCATATATCCAAACATACCGTCTGTATAATATTCTCCCTTTTTGTCGTGGCATGTCTTTAAGTCATCTTGAAGAGTAAGTGTTTTTCCTCTTAATAATCGGCATATTTCATCCAGTTTGGATTTTTCTACCTCAAATGACGCAATACCATTCTTTTCCAATCTTAATTGGGCAGCAAGGCAGTTAAAAAGATAATAAACATCATAAACATTACATTCATCACTTTTTAATTTTGAAATAATTTCTTCCGAAAACCGTCTGTCCAATTCAAATTGAGGGTATTTAGCGGCAAGTTTATTATAACATTCTATGCTGAAATTAAAGGCGTGAAGGGAAGTAACATCTCTGGGATCACTATTAATTTTATACACCCCAGCACCTTCGAGATAATCAATCACTTCGTTATAATGAATTGCCATTTTCAATTTCTGTTGAGTTGTACGAACTAAATTCATGAATCTTCACTTCCCCTTCCATCGCAATACAGCAAACGCTTTACCACTCTCCGCAGCGAATCAGTTCCTCAAACACCGGCAGACTCTTCTGAATCATTTCCAGACTCACGCAGTAGCAGATGCGGAAATATCCCGGGCAGCCGAAGCCGTCGCCGGGGACGACCAGCAGGTCTTTTTTCTTCGCCGTGTCGGAAAATGCGTTGGCGTCGCCGCCGGGAGCTTTGATGAACAGATAGAACGCGCCGTCGGGCTTGGCCATTTCGTAGCCCATCCGGGTCAGCCCCTCGTACAGCGCCTTGCGGTTGCGGTCGTAGCTCTCCAAGTCCGGGCGGAGATGGGCGCATCGGGCGATGACCTTCTGCCACAGGCTGGGGGCGCAGACGTGGCCGCCCGCCCGGGCAGCGCCCGCAACGGCGGAATACAGCGCCTTGCCGTCCGTGGCCTTCTGGGGCACATACACATAGCCGATTCGTTCGCCGGGGAGGGACAGGGACTTGGAATAGGAATAGCAGATGACGGTGTCCCGGTAGATTTCCGGCAGGAACGGCACCTCCACCCCGTAGGCCAGCTCCCGGTAAGGCTCGTCGGAGACGATGTAAATGGGGTGGCCGTACTCCGCGGCCTTGCTGTTCAGGATTTCCGCCAGCGCCTGATAGGTCTCCCGGGTGTAGACGACGCCGGAGGGGTTATTGGGGGAGTTGAGGATGACCGCCTGCGTGCTGGGCGTAATCATCTGCTCCATGGCGGTCAGGTTGATCTGGAAGGAGGGGATGTCCGCCGGGACGACCTTGAATTCCAGCCCCGCCTCCTGGGCGAAGGGCTTGTATTCCGGAAAATAGGGTGCGACCGCCAGAATTTCCGCCCCCGGGACTGCCAGCGCCCGG
>OLWF01000431.1_pt1 | contig 21766 bp, 23 predicted proteins | sample 1644131 | NCBI WGS metagenome assembly OLWF01 (sample SAMEA103958163, study PRJEB25191) | human gut metagenome
CAATTTATTTACCTTATGTAATTATAATATAATAACTAAAAGTAAATGTCAAGGATTATTTTTAATTTTTTCTGACTTTGGGAATTTTTCTGCCTCCATTTTTCCCTAGTATTCAATATTTCTTGTAATTCCTCGTTTGTTAAATTTCTATTTTTCAAACACTTTTCAAAATGATATTTTTTCATATTGCCTATGCTATTAGATTGAAAACCACAATGAGGGCAAGTAATTAAAGGCTTATTTTTCTGGGACATAGAATTTTTCAGTATAATTTCCTTTTTTCTTTCTTCAGGTAAATTGCTCCAATAATTTTTTGCTTGATAACTTCTTCTCTTTTTTATATCCTCCATTTTAGAAGGGTCATTTTTTATAATTTCCCAGTATTTATTAGAGGCTTCTCTTTTCAATTGGTTAGTCCTCAATTTTTCTTCCTTACTCTTACCCTTAAGGGTTTCATTTCGCTTTTTAATTATTTCATTCCAGTATTCTTTAGATGCAGCTCTTAAGGTACTACTATGCTTTTCATTCCTTATTTTATTTAAGTCCGGGTTATTTTTCCAGTATTCCTTATTATATTTTCCTTGTATTTTTCTCCATTCACTTCTTTCTTTTTCGTACCATTTATTTTTCGTAGAATTATATCTAGGGTTTTTTGTTACGTTCATTGTATTGAAAGCGCATAATAGTTCCCTATTCTTATTATTAAAAATTCTTGTTAATATTAAATGAAAAATGAAATGTTCTCTCGGTTTTAGTCTAATTAGATTATTTTTATCCCTTTCATATTCTGGAAATATGCTTCTCGGAAGTATGTGGTGTAGTTCATAATTCTGATTTAGATTTCGATTTTTGTATTTATAATATAATGTAAAATTAATGTATCTATTTAGATAGTGATGATTTATACTTTCAAAACCTGTAAAATAATTTTGTAGTAAATTTATATTAAATGATTCCATTTTTACCTTCTCCTTGTATAGTATATAATATATATAGTGAAAGGTAAGTAGTATTGAAAGAAAGGAAAATGAAATGGCAAGGATAGTTGAAGATTTTTTTCCATACAGGGGGAAGGGCAAAGAGCAGGCAAGCCTTCCCTCTTTATTCGCCTATTTGGTTGCAACCTTTGCTGCGTAGGATTTGGACAGCCAGACCCGGCAGACCCAAGTACCTACCATAAAGTAGAATTCAAAAAGAACGAAAGTCCTAAATATGGTTGCGATAGCCCCCATTCGTGGCACCCAGCTTACAAAGAGGATTGTCATATTTTTACTGCAGGTAATAGTTATGCACAGAACCTTATTTCTAAATATGAACCTTGGCAATTAAGAGAGCTTGTTATTACTGGTGGTGAGCCAATGCTTCAACAGTCTTTTCTAATTAAAATGTTAGAGGAATTAGTAAAGGTAGGAATTCCAGTTAAAGATGTAACAATTGAAACAAACGGTTCGGTAGCACCAGAAAGTGCCTTTATTGAATTCTTTCAAAAGGAAGGTAGTCCTAGACTTCTTATGTCTGTAAGTCCTAAATTGAACTGCGTAGCTGGGGTAAATGAGAACATTTCAATAAATTACAATTCCTTAAAAATTCTTACTTCTAATGAAACCTGGAACTATCAATTAAAATTCGTATATAATGGCGATGATAGAGCCAGCAAGAAAATTGATGAAATTCTTCATAATTTAGAGAAAGAAGGAGTTAATATAGAAAGAAATCAAGTTCTTTTAATGCCAGTCGGTGCTCACATTACGGAGCATAATTTAATGGTTACAACTGCCGAATATGCACTTTCCAAAGGTTTTTCTTATTGTCCTCGTCTTCACGTAGATATCTGGGGTAAGAAAACAGGAGTATAATTGCTTAAGTTGTAAATAGGTTGTATCAATTTTCTTATTAAAACAAGTGAAAGGTAATTAAGTTATGTCATTGAAAGCAATGAATTCTTTCATTATTGTAGAGGAGATTTCCGAAACTAAATCCTCTACTGGTATGATTATGGGTAATCCTTCTTCAGATATTATTAAAGGGGTAGTAAGTGTTACTTCTGTAGATACTATATCTGTTGGGGATACCGTTTATTTTCATAAGATGGCTTCCGCCTCTATGCCTGATGGAAAACTATCAGTAAAAACTGAAAACATTGTAGCCGTAGAAATTAAGGAATAAAGATGGTAGATTTAAGCAAAGATATTATCTCTAAAGAAGAGATTCGTAAAGCAATGCAGCGTGGAGCTGACGTGCTTGCTAATACAGTAAAAGAAACCTTAGGTCCAAAAGGTAGAAACGTAGTAATTGAAAATGGTAATGGCGTTCCAACTATTACCAAAGACGGTATTTCGGTAGCACGTCCGATTTATCTGAAAGATAAATTTGAAAACCTCGGGGCACAGCTATTAAAGCAGGCTACTATGAAGTCTGCTGAAGATGCTGGTGATGGTACTACTACAGCTACCGTTCTTGCCCAGGCTATTTTAACTGAAGGAAATAGAGCAGTTGCTTCTGGATTAAATCCGATGCAGTTGAAGGCAGGTATGGAAGCTGCTAGAAAGTACATTAAAGAAGAACTTGCCAAGCATTCCAGGGAAGTAAAGAATAATGATGAAATCCGTAATGTAGCAAAAATTTCTGCTAACGGGGATGAAGAGATTGCGGATTGTATTGCAAAAGCAATGAATAAAGTTGGAAATAATGGTGTTATTACTGTTTCTGATAATCAGAATTCTTTCTTTACCGAGGTTGAATTTATGGAAGGAATGAGTTGGGATAAGGGTTTAATTAGTCCTTATTTGGTAAACTCTACCAAAAATGAAGCCAGCTATGAGGATTGTTACGTCCTTTTAGTAGATGGTAAAATTAAGAACTTTGCCGGTCCCTTCGGAAAATTCCTTGAATTAGCAGTTGGTAGTGGAAGAACACCTTTGGCAATCATTGCGGAAGATTTTGAAAACGATGTTCTTAGCTCTTTAATTCTTAATAAATTACGTGCTAATATGGCATTCTTGCCTATTAAAGCTCCAGGATATGGAATTAAACGTAAAGAAATGATTGAAGACTTGGCAGCATTGACCAACGCTGTAGTAATCTCAGAAGACAAAGGACTTACGTTTGATGTTCTTATGAGGCAGACAGCGGAGGACCCGTTGGCTGTAATTGGACAAGCTGGACGCGTTGTATGTAAGCAGTTTAATACCTCTGTAATTGGTGGCTATGCTGATGAAAAGATGCTAAATGACCGATTGGATTATTTGAAAACAAAAGCGGAGCAAGCTATGGAATTCGATAAAGAAAGATATCTGGAAAGAATTACAATGCTTGAAGGTGGTACAGCTACTATTAAAGTTGGTGGTGCTACAGATATTGAAATTAAAGAAAAGAAAGACCGACTTGATGATGCACTGTCTGCTACTAAATCCGCAGTACAAGAAGGTATTATCCCTGGCGGTGGTTCTATTCTCTACGCAATTTCTAGCGCTTGGGAAGAAGATAATAAAAATTCAAGTAATAAGGAATCCCCTTCATTCAATAAAGGTTTCAGTATTGTAATGAATGCTATTCAGAGTCCTATTAGACAGATTCTCACTAATGCAGGTGTTGAAAACGTAGATAAAGTACTTGCTCCTATTAACTTTGAAAATGGTTATGACGCAAGGGAAGAACGTTACGGTAACCTACTAGAAATGGGTGTTATTGACCCAACAAAAGTGGTTCGCTGCGCCCTAGACAATGCTGTTTCTGTTGCAGGACTTATGATTACTACAGAAGCAGGAATTGTTTCCGCAGCAACCGAAGAAAAGACCTGTTCTTGCCACTCTTAGATTTTTAATAAAAATCAAGAATCTCCTGAACATTTATATTAACTGTAGAGGGGGAATATATTTTATTTCCCCTCTTTTATTATAAATGGAAGAAATATGCACTTGAAAGCAAATAATATCTACTTCATTAATGAGAGTCTATATATTAAATACGACTTGAAATTAATTGAAATTATTAAATTGGAGACGAATGAACGTCCGAGATTTATAAAACAAAACGTTATTCGTTGTGACTTCCACTTCTACCTTAATGATAAAGAGCTGCCTAAGACTGAATCTGCAAATATTACAGAGGTAGAAAGCGAGTTTAACTTAAATGACGAAAAGGTAAAGAACTACCTTAAAGAGGAGAAAATTGATATCTTCAAAGTAGGAGAAGCACTAGCTTCATTATCAATTTCCTTAGACCCTTCTAATAAGAATATAAATAGGTTAAGAACCTTAGCAGCAAACGTAAATAAGCTCTTTCAATTTCACCCCTTTGAACCTGAATTGCTTATTTCTCTATCCTCTAAGGCAAGCTGTAGAAAGGTTGTAAAAAGAATGTTAGAAAATTTAGCTAAGAAAGGAACGTTAGACGATGACGAATAATAATGAATCCACTTCTTTTGCAACAAAATATAGACCTCTCTTGCTTAAAGACATTTTTGGTCAGGATATGGCTAAGAAGCAAATTAAAGGGTTTCTTACTTCTGGGAGGTTACCGAAAGCATTGCTATTAACTGGAGCTACGGGAAATGGAAAGACTACCCTAGCACGTTGTATTGCAAGACACGTCAATAAGTGCAAAGATGCCAATGAATTCAATGATGTCTATGAGTATAATATTGGTACTAACGGTACTTTAGCGGATGTCCGTCAAATTGCAGAGAAGCTAAAGTTCTTACCTAGACATAGCGGGCATAAATCAATTTATATTTTAGACGAAGCTCACCGCCTTAATAAGACTTCCGCTTCTGGATTATTGAAGGAAATTGAGGAACCACCAGCACACGTTATGTTCATCTTATGTACTAACGAGCCTGAAAATTTATTAGATACTTTAAGAAATAGATGCGAGAAATTAAATCTCGTTCCTTATACTAAACAAAATATAGTGGACTTGCTTTCTATGGTCTGCGAGAAGGAGTCAATTAAGATTGATTCTAAATATTTAGAGCATATTGCAGAATCTACAAATTTCCAACCTAGAGAAAGTTTGGTCACCTTGCAAGGTATTGCCAATCTCTTAGCTGGCGGCGGAGATTTAACTGATGAGCAAATTGAAAATGAAATCAAAAAAGCTACAGGAGATGCAATTTATGATTTATCAGCTCTCTTAGTGCTTTCCCTGTTCAGAAATAATTTTGAGAAAGCTATTGAAGCGGTATATGCTTGCGAGGATAAGGATGCACTTATTTCCTTGGCACTAACTGCTAGCCGCTTTATACTTCCTTATATTGCTCTATCCACTACAAAGCACGCAATTAAAGATGTTCCTTATCAATATAATTTCTTATTGAAAAAATTAAGAGAGTTATTTAAGGAAACTAAAGTAGGGGAGTTGCAACTAATTGCAGCTAAAGTACATAGAACCCTATATAATATTAGGTCGGATTCCTATAAGTCCTCTATTAATATTGCGGACGTATTCTATTCTAATATTACAACCCATTGCTTAACCTCTAATTAAAGAAGAAAGGTGCGGTACTAAATGGTAGAAAAGTATTATATTTCTTATACTAAAATAGGTGAAAGGTGCAAAGAAATTGCGGATAGCCTTCAGGATAAGGGTATAGAAAGAATTGTAGCTATTACTAGAGGGGGAATGGTACCAGCTTGTATTTTAGCGAACCTTCTGGAAATAAAAGAAATCCATAGCCTTTCTTTATCTTCTTATTCAGAAAATAATGAAAGAGGGGAAATTAGGGTTCTAACTTTCCCCTCGGTAACTGATAGTGACCGCACCTTATTTGTGGATGATTTAATTGATAGCGGGTCCTCTTATAAATGGGTTAAGCAGAGATTTCCTAAATCTCTATTTGTAGCTTTATTTTCCAAGACAAGTACCCCCAAAGATATAAAATTGGATTGTAAAACGGAGGTTATGAAAGAAAATTTATGGCTAGAATTCCCTTGGGAGCTAGAATCCGTATATAAACAGAATAAGGATAAATTACGAAACGAAATAGTAATTGAACAGCACTTTGAAGAGCCAGAAATTAAAGAAATTAAGCCAGATAATGAAGGCATTAATTTGCCAGATAATTTCTTAGAACTAGTACAAGAAATTCCTCAAGAAAATGTAGAGAATTCACCGGATAAAACGGTGGAGGAAGTAAAGGAAGAGAATAATTCAGAAGTGGTAGAAGAAGCCGTCCAGCCCGAAAATAACGAGGATAAAACAGAAGAATCCGCCAATATTAAATTAGATGAAGAAAAGGAAATTAAAGAAAAGGTTTTCAACCCCAAGGAAGAATACGAGCAAGATGGATATTTCCTTTCTAAAGAGCAAAAAGCGGTTATTAACTACATTATAAATAAGAGGAGTCAATTAACGGTATTAACAGGAAAAGCTGGTACTGGTAAATCCTCTATTATTAAATTCTTAAGAAATTGGAATAGAAAATGGCCTATCCTAGCCACCACAGGAAAAGCAGCTTTACTAATTGGGGCTAGAACCGTTGACGCTTTCTTTAGCTATAGTAGGGAAAAGAATATAGTAATGAACTTTAATGCTCTTACTGCAAATATGGCAGCAGCAGGTAATTTAATTATTATTGATGAAGCTTCTATGATGGGTAAGGCGATGTTCGAAAAAATCTATTCAATGTGCGTAAGATTTAATAAAGACGTGCTATTAGTAGGTGATTGGGGACAAGCTGCACCAGTAAAAGACGATTGGATTTTCGATAGCAAAGAATTCATTGAAGATGTAAGTTTAATTAAATTGAAAGAATGCCATAGGCAGAGCCAATCAAACTTCTTAGAGGTACTCGATAAAATAAGAACTGGTAATGTGGACGAGCAAGTCAATGAATTAATGCGTTCTAGAATATGTAGAAGAACTCCAGATAAAGATAGCGGTTACGTAATCCTATTTCCATTCAATAAACAGGTTAAAGCATATAATGAAAAAGCAGTGACTGAAAAGTCTGAAGAACTTGGAGAGCCTACTTTCAGAATGGATTCTATCGTCGATGCGAAAATAAAAATGTCTGAAGAGAAGAAACTCTCCTTAATTGAAAATGCTAACCTAGCCCATAATGAACTTCTTTGTAAAGGTTGTAGAATTCTAATTACAAGAAATAACCTCCCTGCTGGTTACTGTAATGGGGATACTGGAACCTTAAAGGAAAGTTCAGGCTCTATTTGGTCTGTTATATTGGATAGAAATGGTAAGGAAGTGAAGGTAGAAAGAGCTGTGGTAGAGCAAAGAAACGCTAAGGACGAACTAGAAGCAAACGTAATTGGTTATCCATTTAAGGCAGGATATGCGCTAAGCGTCCATAAAAGTCAAGGAGCTACTTTACCTAAAGTATGGGCGGATTTAGAAGGATTAAATTCAATGCATATGCACGGTATTGCCTATGTTGCCCTATCTCGAGTAAGAAATTTGGAGGATTTATTAATTTCGAGTTGGAATCCTGGAATGGTAGTTGTTGACCCAATCGTCCAAGAATACCTATAGATATGTAAATAATTGATACAAAAATTTAATTTAATCTGAAAGGAAATTTAATGACTAAATCTTTAGTTATTTTTAGTGGAGGGCAGGATTCTACTACTTGCCTTTACTGGGCAATTAAGAATTACGGTGCCGAAAATGTCTATGCCATAGCTTTTGATTACGGGCAGAGACATAAAAATGAACTGAAATCAGCAAAGCACATTGCAAGAATTTCAAAAATTGCTGGTTTTGAAATTGTGAAGGTTCCGAATATTTTGAAATCCCATTCACCGCTAACTGACCAGAATGTAGAGTTAGAACAATACAAAAACTTTGAAGAAATGGAAGAAGTTATTGGGGACAGAGTTGAAGTTACCGTAGTTCCAATGAGAAATGCGCTATTTCTTACCATTGCAGCAAATAGAGCGGTAGAATTGGGTGCAACTTCTATTGTAACAGGTGTTTGCGGAGGGGATAATAACAACTTTCCAGATTGCACTCAAGCCTTCATTGACAGTCAGGAACAGACAATTAATATGTCATTAGGAATTGATGGTCCGGAACAGATTAAAATTGAAACACCTTTAATGAACCTTACAAAAGCTGAAACAGTGAAGCTAGCAAGAAAATTAAAGGGTTGTTGGAGAGCCCTATCCTGGACAACTACTTCTTACGATGGTAAGTATCCGCCGGTGGACAATAATCACTCTAACGTGCTTAGAGCAAAAGGTTTTGAGGAAGCAGGGTATCCAGACCCGTTGGTGGTAAGAGCTTATAGAGCTGGATTGATGGAATTGCCTGCTACTAGTAATTATGATTCTTTGAGAGGTAAGTAAATGTCTGAGGTTGTAAAAGAGACAACAGTAAGTCATTGGTTACCTTTTATTATCTTTCATCCGACAAAGAAAATTCCACAAATTATTTATGTGGAAATTACTTTCAAGGATGAATTTGCAGAACTTTCAACCGTTATAAAGAGGTTAAGAAAATTAATTAATTTCCGTAAAGCCTATCTTCAGGATTTAGTTGATGATATACTTTCCACTTTTAGTAGAGTGAAAAAGGTATCTATTTCCGTCCCTCTTCATAGAAATAAAGCTTCGGCAACATTAAAATAAATTCTAATTTTAATTTTAACAGGAGAAGCATTATGTGTTCTATATTTGGATATTATGTAATAAAAGATTTGGATAAAGCGGGCAGAATTCTTAAGAAAGTAATTGGTAAAGAATTCTTTGAGCTTAACCGGCAGAGAGGTAGAGATGGAGTAGGATTCATTCAATACCACGGAGACCATACCTTATATAAAAACCTTAGTACTAAGTGGGAGGACCAAGATTTTTCTTACGTAGAAGGGGGATTCTGTGGAATTGGCAACTTTAGAGCAATTCCTACTAATGAATGGGATGGTGAAAGAAGACTATGTGACCAGCAACCTTTCCTATATGGGGATTGGGCTTCCGTCCATAATGGTACCATTTATAATGATAAAGAAATTTTTTCAGAACTCGGTATTACAGATAAGCCCACTGAGGTTGACTCCTTTGCTATCCCTGTATGTATGGCTAATGGGTGCCCAGAAAAATTAAAAGGAGGCATTTCTAGTGCTAACTTTAATTACGAAGATAATTCCTTATTCTTAATGAAGACTTATCTACCTTTCTATTTATATATACTAGAAGGTTGCACATATTTATTTTCTTCTATGCCCTGTGAAGAAATGCTAAATAAAATGGGGATTAATTATCAGGTAATTGATTTCAAACCTTATACTAATTTATATATAAATGGAGAAGAAACAAAAGAGTACGAAGTTCCTTCCGGAAATGAGGATAGTGCTATAGTGTGCTTCTCTGGTGGGCTGGATAGTACTACGGCAGCAACTGTAGCTTGTCAGAACCATAAAAAAGTTATTCTCGCTAACTTTAACTATGGCTGTAAAGCTAACGACGCAGAAATTAAAGCTTGCCAGAATATTCATAAATACCTACAAGAAAAATTTCCAGAAAAGGAAATTTCACTTGAATTTATTGACCTTTCTTTCCTGACAAAGATTGGCGGTTCTACCTTAATTGATAACAGAGAAGGGATTGGCGTAGGTAAAGCGGCAGTAGAATACGCTATTGATTGGGTACCAGCTAGAAATACAGCATTTATGGGTTGCTTGGCAAGTTACTGTGATAAATTTCATATTGGAAATATTTATGCTGGGTTTAACTTGGAAGAATCTGGAGCTTACGAGGACAATTCAGAAGACTTCTATCGTTATTTTGAAAAGGTATTAAAAACCGGTACTAAATCAAGACCTAGTATCGTTATGCCAGTAGGGCAGCTAATGAAACACGAGATTGTTAAGCTTGCATTAGAAATTGGTGCTCCAATTCATCTTTCTTGGTCTTGCTACCACGATGGGGATAGACCTTGCGGTAAGTGCGGTCCCTGCTTCTTAAGAAAGAGAGCTTTCGCAATTAATGGCAAGGAAGATATGTTGGATTATATCTATAAAGGTACCGATTACGTTACTGAATAAGTAAAATAGATTCTTCAATTTCGTATCAAAACCTAGAAAAATTCTTGTCAATCCGAAAAAATTGACAAGAATTTTTTATGGAAATTTAATTAGTTAAATAATATTTGGAAATTTTTTATAAAAATTTTTATTTTTCCTATTGACATTTAATAAATGTTATTATATTATAATGATATAAGGTAAATAATTTATATCAATTTTAATTTAAGGAGAAGTAAAATGTCAGAAGTAAAACTTACCAAAGTTCAGCGCAATATGAAAGAGGTTGTTGAGAAGCTGAAAAAGAAAAAAGGATACCAGGTTTCTTATAAGAGCGGAAATGTCAAACTTGTAAGTGTTGACGACCCCAACCACGTATTCTACCTCAAATCCTTAAAAAATTATTACTACAATGTAATCAAGCTGGAACCAGCTAAAGAAAGACCTACCAAGGTTCAATCAGCTACCAGCTTAAAAAATGCTTTCAAGGCACTTTGCAAAGCTTTGTAAAATAGTAAGGTAGCCGATATTTAGAGCTACCTTTCTTTAATAATTGTAGTAACAGTATTTAAGGAATTCATATAAAATGAAATTAGGTGGAAATGAAAATAGCGTTGTTCAGAATACCTTTTCAACGCAAAGCCAGTCTTTCAAAATTAATGCTTGTGCGCAAGCTTTCAAAATTCTTACAGATAACCTTTATGAAAAGAAAATTCCGACAATTATCAGGGAGCTGTCTTGCAATGCTTGGGATAGCCATATCCAAGCAGGAAATTCTGATAAGCCTTTCGATATATTTGTTCCAGATATGTACGAGCCTGAATTTTACATCAGGGATTACGGAACTGGATTGTCGGAAGAAGACATCCTAAACATATATACCACCTACTTTCAGTCTACCAAAAGTGATAGTAACGATTATATTGGTGCTTTCGGATTAGGAAGTAAAACTCCTTTATGCTATACTGACCAATTTATGCTAACTTCCTGGTTTCAAGGCTTTGAATATCAATTTATGGTATTTATGAACGATAAAGGATTTCCAGAAATTCAGGCAATGGGTAAACCTATTAAATCAGACCAGCCTTCTGGATTAAAAGTAAAATTTGCAGTTGAGAGTAAAGATTTCTATGAATTCAAAAATGAAATCCTTAAATTCTTCCAGGGTGCAAATTTAGTACCGAACATCCTTAACTGCTTTGAAAAGGAATATTTAGACTCCTTTTCAAACCATTCAGAAGTAGTGGAAAAAATTGGGGATATTGAAATTCTTAAGAAATCAAGGACTTGCCCTCGTAATGAACTTTCTTATGGGTGCTATGCTAGATTAGGTCTTGTACTTTATAGCTTTGATGCGTCTATTTTTAATACTTCCCAGTTAAATGGATTCCTTAATGAAGGAAGATATCGGTTACGTATTTGTAAGGACTTAGGAATTTCCGTAAATGAATATTGCGATATCGTTAAGAAGCACGATATTGGAAGTTATATAGTTCAGTTCTTAAGAAATGTAGCTAGTTACGATAGTAAGTACACGATATTTAATTTCAAAATTGGTGACCTGTCCGTGCAAGCCAGCCGAGAACGACTTTCTTTCGATAAGCAAACCACCTTTGCTTTTAATTACTTCGTTCTTAAACATTTCGTTAAAATTGCCTATGAGGCAGAGAAGCAGTTAAAGCAGTGCAAGGTATTTGATGATTACCTTGATGTAACTACAAAAATGAAAAATTTCCAATTTGAGATTCCGACGAAAAGTATCTGTAATTATGCTTGGATGAGCAATGGATTTAGTAATATTGAACTAAATCCTGTTAAGATGTTGGGATTTTTAAGATATAGGTATAAAGGTGAAATTCCTCAAAATATGGTTTTCCGTAAATATATAAGATGCAATGATTACCGTAGTTCTCATTCTTATTCAGAAGCAAAAATTAAGGGTAATATTGTATTCAGGGATGTTATAAATAAGTTACAGCCGGTTTCTGAAAATAGTCTGAGAAAGTTCCTACCTCCTCAGTTAACTATATACGTAGGTACTGCTTCTTATTGCAATATCTTAGATAGTGAAGAAGAATTAGGAGGTACCTTCTTATATGCTAAGATTTCCAAGAAAGATAACAAGGAAAGAATTATCGAGGTAATGAAAAAGTCCCTACCTTCTTTTATCGAGGTTGAAGAAATCCCGGAATCTTTGGATTACGTAAATATAAGAACGGAAAAAGAGAAGGTAAAGGTTGGTGATTATTCTTGCAGAATTATTAAACCGGGATACTGTGGGGATAGCTATAATATAGAGGATTTTAGACTTTCCGAGGATGAAGTAAACAATCCTGAAGGAAAATTCAAAAGCAAGAAAATTTATTACGCACCCTTTAATAAATGGGGTAAAGAATTGAAAGCAAGAGCCTTCCTTGTAATTCGTTGCGCTAAGGGTGCCGAATACCTATTTGAATTGAAAGTAGACCAGGTTAAGTGGTTAAATTCGCTGGGAATAGAAACAATAGACATAACTAAGGAGGAATTCAATCTTCCTATGCTGGAAAAAATGGTAGAACACAAGAAGCTATTTTATTCAGTAATATATGATAGTTCTAAATCTTTCTTATATGAAGTCAAGAAGATAGTAAATGCCGACGAAGTTAAAAGAATTACAGAAATGGAAAATTCTTGGAAACCTTTCATAAGGGACATTTATTACGGAGATATAAATTATGGATTAGGAAAGCGGGTTAAAATGAGAACCTTTAATATGATAAAAGAATTCATTAAAAAGTGCCTACCTACAATGATTGTTAAGGAGAAGCTCATTGCCTCTCTCATTGCGTCCAAATCTACCAATCAGGATTACCGAGTTAAGGAATTTTATAACAGCACCTTAGGGGAACAGTTAACCAAGTTGTATTCAGAAATTTTATTAGGAAAATCCGAAGAAAAATCCGAAGATATAGAAGTTTTGTAAATAAGACTTGACAATTTAATTTATGATATTATAATAACTTTTGTAACAACGCCAATTGAAAGGAGACCAATATGGCAAGAAGTAAAGTAAAAATTACAGTTATTGATAAGGCACCGGATAATGCCTTCTTGATGTCTAAAAATGGAGTAACTGTAAGAATTGAAAATGAAGGCTACACAATCAATAAATCCCATACAAATTATAAAGAGATTATTTCTGAACTTTCAAAAGATTCTAAAAAAATTGATTGGGAAAAAGTCAAAAGTCTTTGCAGTGTAAGAAGCTCAATTCTTTCTTACATAGGAAATAACCTCAGATGCGAACAGGGGCATTTTATTTACACCGGTAATGACGGAAGACAGCTTGACCTGAACAATAATGCTTTGGCTTTGAGAATCCTTGACGCCTATAAAAAAGGTGACGATGTAGGAAAGATGATTGCCTTCTTTGAGAATCTTATTCTTAACCCTTCAGAATCCGCAGTTAAGGAATTATTCCTTTTCTTAGAAGCAAATGAGCTGCCGTTGACAGATGATGGTTGCTTCCTTGCATATAAGAGGGTAAGGGACGATTATAAAGATTGCTATTCCGGAACCTTCGATAATAGCATTGGAAGTATTGTGTCTATGAAGAGAGAGGACGTAAATCCTAACCGTCACGATACGTGCAGTACAGGATTACACTTCTGCAGTAAGGATTATTTGAAATCCTTCTATGGAGAACATATTATGGTGCTTAAAATTAATCCAAAAGATGTAGTTTCAATCCCTTCTGATTATAATAATGCCAAAGGTCGTTGTTGTAGATATGAGGTTATTGGGGAGCTGGAAAGCGAACAAAAAACAAACCTCAATAAATACGCGGAAGCTCAAAATGAAGTTATCCAAAAAGTAAAAGGTAATAATTCCCATAATACCTTAGTATTCTCTTCCATTAAGAAGGCTCTAAAAGGCATTAAGAAAGAAGACCGAAAAGAAGGTTTGGTTGTTTCAATTGTTAACAGAGATGGGACCAAAACTATGGGGTTCATTGGAGGTATTACCAATAAGCACTTTAAGGAAGTTACAGATGCTTATAAAGATGTACCTACCTTTACGGCAATTAAGAAAGCCCTTGCGGAATACAAGGACCGTAAAGTTGGTGATGTTATAAGGGTTAAAAATTCCAAGCAGAATTCTCTTTATAAGTTTGTAGACGGTACCACCAATAAGCACCTTGTAAAAATTTCTTAGAATTTAATGGAGGTTCTATTGTCAGATATCTGGGTATATATTCGTAATACGAAAAACTATATAAGTTTATCGGACTTTATTATCGAAGAACTCGAAGGGATATTCCCTCCAATAGGTTCTCTTATAGACTATTATACAGAAATTGACGGACATCGTGACAATAGAACCTTAATTATTTCAGGATATGGTTTTGATAGTAAGGGAAATGCCTTACTAAAAGGACATAATAGAAACTGGAAACTTGTATCTAGAAATAGACAGAAGTCTAAGAAAACACGATTGATTGGAATTAAAATACCATTGAATAAAGTCTTAAAGCATATCTTTTTCTTTACTGAACTTTACTTAGTTCGGGTAATAGAGAGAATGGAAAAAGGCCAAATTACTATTCCAAGTAATGCAAAATTTGCAGCACATACCTCTAAAGGATTAGTAATATACGGGGATTTTTCTATTGAATATTGTAAAAATATGCTCAAAGAGTACAATATTAAGAGCTCCTTAATTTACTGGGAAGAAGAGGTAAAAGATATGTCAAATGAAAATAAGCTTACACTTAAAATTGGAAGCGATGGAAATATCCAGAATTGCGTAATTGGCACAATTCCTGAAGGCTCAGGCTATGAATGGAAGCCTTTTACAGACTGTCCTAATTCACCGTGGATTAATTCACCTTGGACTACAGTAGCACCAAGAGAGGATGAGCAAAAAAGAATTCAGGATAATATCCAGAAAGAATTCGAAAATATTTTTCGAAACAGTTCAGTAAAAGAAAAGGAGACCAAATTGAAGAAGATAAAGCAAGTAAAGGTAAAGGACGTAGAGCTATTTGGCGCTATTCTTAAAGACCCGAAACAATACTTCAAATCAGAAAGTGGTGACGAGGTTACAATTAAAAATTACGAGACAATGGAATCAGTAAAGTTTACTGTATCCCATTATGATTTGCAGACAATTGTTTCCTTCGAAGATGAGAAAACCTGTTATAGAATTATGGACGGGGATATATTCTTAGATACAGTACTGTCTAAATTGAAAGAATATAGCTATAGTGAACAAGTGGAGAACTTCACTTCTAAGAAGTCTCCGAAGTTTAGCGTAGGGCAAACAGTTTTCTTTAATGCAGGTCCAAGAAGTCTTTCCCATTATGTCGATTCGGAACTGCTTAAAAATCTTTCAAGCAAAGTTAAAGAGAGTATTATGAAAGCCGTTATTAAAACTTATGGAATTGAGAAATGCATCATTACTCAAGTAAAACTGGAAGGCAATTATAATACCCCAATGGAATATGTATATGAAGTAAATCTCCCTGCTAAGTATAATGAAATTTCGGTTCACGCTGATACCACAAAGAAGGAAAAGGAGTTATTTCCCGAAAAAGACTTGGAAATAATTGACTATATTCTCAAAGGTATTAAAGATAAGGAATTGGTAACCAAAGAAATTGTCTCTAGAGCAAAAGATTTCTTTGAAACAGTTTTGAACTAATTCCATTAACCTTTACGCTTCGGTTCTGAGCTATCGCCGACTTTTCTCTCCTTAATTGGAGTTATTTACCTTATACACGGCGAGAAGGAAAGAAGGTCTCCCGCAACTGAGTCCGAAATCTCCTCAGTTGATTCTTTCCAAGAACCATCTTATTTTTTTAATGAAAGGTCGCTATCTATGAAGAAAGATTTTATTTTACCTCTACTCTATACGATACTTGCATTTATTTTATTTTCTGCAGCGGCAATGCCTTTATTTTATCACTATAATGAAAAGGTCGTTGAAAAGGAAATTGAATCCAGAATTTCCTTAATAGATGAACGAATAGAAATTTATTATAACCAAATCACTGCTTTATATCCGCAATTAAAATCAAACAATGAATTTCCTAACTTATATGAATCTTATGTGCACAATGGTGCTACTGAAGAAGAATTACAGAAATTTATTATAGAGACTATTACTGACAAGGACAGTAATCCACTGGTACAGAGGCTTGTTCAGTATAATAGAGACCTGCTCCTTTTAATGATGAAAGCTCATAAAAATTATATAATGATTGAATTTGAAAAGCTGAATGAAGTAAAACAGGATTTCAATGACAATTTCTACGTAAAAATTCTTAATAAGGAGTTAATGTAATGGCTACAAGAGAAGACTTAGAAAACCTATATGTGCTTTATAATACAGTTACAAAATCCCTATATAGAGCACAAAATTGGGCAGGTGGCAGACCTAGTACTGAGTTGAAAACTTGGAAGACATTGAAAGGTGCTACTACCGCTTTGGCAAAACTTCAAAAACCTGGTGTTGAATGTCCTCTTAAAATCAGATTGCTAGCTGTTAGGGATATCAATGAAGAATAAAAATGAATTAGAAAGACCGCCCCTTAGAAGGTTAATTGAAGACCCTTATGCCCAAGAATTATATAAATTCTTTAAGCAAAACGGTAAAGAATTACGATTTGTAGGAGGTTGTGTCAGGGATACCCTATTAGGCAGACAAATACACGATGTTGATTTTTGTACAAATGCAACACCAGAAGAAATGATGTCCTGGGACCTTCCTGTTGGGTTTCAAAGAATTCCTACGGGATTGCAACACGGTACTATTACATTCGTAATATCAAGAATTAATAACTTCAATGACTTAATAATTCATTCTGGGTTTGAGGTTACAACCTTGAGGAAAGATAAGAATTGTGATGGCCGACACGCAGAGGTAGAATTTACAGAGGATTGGAAAGAAGATGCTAGACGTAGGGACTTTACCATTAATGCACTTTACCTGGATTTTAATGGAAACCTTTATGATTACTTTAATGGTTACGAACACCTCAATAAGAAAAAATTATTCTTTATTGAGGATACGGAAAAGCGTATAAAAGAGGATTACCTTAGAATAATGCGGTATTTCCGCTTTCTGGTTCAATTGGAATTTACTGGACTAGCGGAAGACTTCGATATAATTACACACTACTCGGAAAATCTAAAGCAGATTTCTATGGAACGTAAATGGCAGGAATTTGAAAAGGGTTTGACATCTAAACACCCTACGGATTTTCTAACTCTATTATTTACTTCTGGGGTACTTATTAATTATATTCCAAAGCTCACTTTATTGAGTTGCAAGAAAGAAAAGAAAAAGTACCACCCTGAGGGTAATGCTTGGGAACATACCTTGCTAGCAGTTAGTAACTGTATTCCTTTGAATCTGAATAGGGTTGACCAGATGATGGCGGTATTATTCCACGATATTGGTAAGGTTATGGTCGCCAAGAAATTAGCGGATAATATGTGCTATAATAATCACGACGACCTAGGGGTTCTCTTAATAAAGGAATTACAGGAAGAACTAAAATTGCCTAAATCAGCTCTAAAACTTGCTAAAATGGTAATCTATTATCATATGAGATTTTGGAGATTGAAGGAAATGAAAATAGGCACAGCTTATGATTTCGTTCAAGGCATTACAGGGAATTTCCGAGATTTTTCTATGGTAGAGGATTTTGTCAGGTGCTGCCTTGCGGATAAGCTAGGACGTAAGGATATTACCCCAGAACAACAAGAAAGAATTATTAACGAAGGCAATACCCTTTATAACATTATTAAAGCTCTCTATGATAAATGTAGGGAAATATCTTTTTTAGATATGCCTAATGCGGAATTAATTAAATCGGAGGAACGTGAAAAAGTACTAAAAAGTTACCGATTGCAACAAATTCAAAAAGAGTAAGTTGTAAAAATAAATTGCTTTGCTTGTGAAGAATGGTCCAAATAATGAATTGGCTGTATAATTCATTTTCATTCTTCTCTGCATAAGGCTTTGAAGGTTCAAGCCTGGTGGCGGTCCTCCTTTCAGCACCTGAAGGTACCTGTTCAGTTAAATGAATTAAAGGGGTTCTATAGGGTTTCGTAATTGAATTTTTTCTCCCTTTCATATTCCCTAAAGGTATCAGAACCTAATATTTAATTTTTAAGGGGTAGTTAAATTGATAATTGGAATTAGCGGCCTTGCTGGGTCTGGAAAAGATACAATTGGCAAAATATTAGTTGAAAATTTCGGCTATAAGCGGCTTTCTTTAGCCACTAAGGTAAAAGATGTAGTAGCTGACTTATTTGATTGGAATAGACAGGATTTAGAAGGTTTAACGGAATCCTCCAGGAAATGGAGAGAAGAATTTATTGACCCCGTACATTTATTAACTCCAAGAAAAGCAATGCAAAAAATTGGACAAGGATTAAAAGAGGTTATCGACCCTAAATTATGGTCCAATATTATAAAGAATCAAATAATAAAACAAGAGTTGAAAAACGTAGTAATTACAGATGTTAGATTCATTGATGAAATAAATATGATACGAGGACTTGGCGGTATCATCATTAGAGTTCAAAGAGGCCAAATGCCTCAATGGTTCATAGATATCGAAAATGCTTATAAAGCATATAATGAAGACCCCAATGAAAGAAACGCTAATCTTTATATGCTAGCTCTTCTAGCTGCGGATAAGTTAGGAGTGGATAAAACGGAATACAGTTTTATTGGACCTGATAACCCCTCTTTAATACTAGAGAACATTGGAACATTGGAAGAATTCCAGCAAAACGTAATTGAACAAATAAAAGAATTTCTAAGGAAGTACGAATGAAGGTTGGGGATTACTGCAGCTACCTAAGCAATGTAAATAGGGTAGAAAGAGGAAAGATTGAATCCATTCAAGGTAATAAAATAAAATTCCATAATGCAAATTACTTGGTTACTGCCGAAAGAATCTTTAGAACAAAGCGCGATGCTGAAAGCTATAAAATGGCTGTTCAAGCCGATAGAAGAAAGGGTTGGAGAGCATATACAGAGGAATAAGATATGGACTTATTTGGAGCTTTCTTAATTTATATACTGACCTTAATTATTTGGTCAGTAATTTTTATATTCTTCCATTATGGAAGGTATTTCTGTAAAATAGCAAAGAAATTGTCTAATAAGAAGAGGTAGAGGAAGTGGCAGATAATAACCAGAAAATTGCAGAATATAAAGAAGATGACATTATCGTACTTGAAGGGCTTGAAGGGGTAAGGGCTAGACCCCAAATGTATGTTGGAGATTTGCATAATGCGCAGTTTCATATTCTTAAAGAAATTCTGGATAATGCCGTAGATGAATGTCTTGCTGGCGGTAATAAAATGGTAGGCTGTATCATTACCCCAGATTATTACGAAGTCTTCGATGAAGGCAGAGGAATTCCAGTTGGTATAAATCCAAATTCTAAAGAAAAGAAATCTACCTTAGAGCTAGTATTTACGAAGTTACACGCAGGTGGTAAATTAAAAAATGGAGCCTATTCAACAGGTTCGAGTGGCACACACGGAGTCGGAAGCTCTTGCACAAATGCACTTTCTTCTTATTTTCAAGTCTGGACCTACCGTGATAAAAAATGGTGGACTCAATCATATTCAAAAGGAAAACCTACTTCGAAAGTAATTGAAGGCAAGCCAGAAGGCAATTATAAAAAAGGCACTGTAGTAAGGTTTACACCGGATACCTCCATATTAAAAACGAAGCTGGATATCAAAGCACTAGTGTCTTGGGTTCGAAATAGCTCTTTCCTTAACCCAGGTGTAAATTTCTACCTTAAAATTGGGGATAAGGAGCATACTTATAATAGCAATGGGTTGGGGGATTATATTGAATATATAACAAAAGACCTAAACGTTGAAGCTCTATATAAGCCCTTTATATTAAAGACCGAAAATATAGACGTAGCACTACAATGGTTCGAAACGGACGACAGTTCATTAAATTCTTGGTGTAACTCTTCCCCTACAGTAGAAGGCGGTACCCACTTAAAGGGACTTATATCTGTTATTAGTAAAGGATTTGAGCAGTGGGCAAAAAAGAAAGTCTATAAAGCAGAGGACTTAAGAACTGGACTATATGGCGCTATAAATATTCGTATTGCTGGACCTGAGTTTGATAGTCAGACAAAAGAAAAGCTAATGAATGCAGAAGCTGAAAAAATGGTTATTGAACAAATAGGAAAGGAATTTGAAAAGTACCTTAATTCTAATAAGACCTTTGTTAATAAAATCCTTAGTAGAGCTAATGAAATGAGAGCGCTATTAAATAAATTCAGTCAGGAGAAGAAGGCGCTTTCTAAATTAAAAGTTAGAGGAAAAGTTAGCTTACCACCAGCCGAAAAATTCATTTCTTGCAACTGTAAAGATTCTGAAGCAAGGGAACTATATATAGTAGAAGGTATGTCTGCCGCTGGTACCGCCAGAATGGCAAGAAATCCCTATAATCAGGAAATACTCAAATTACGTGGTAAAATTATGAACGTGGAGCGTGTCAATCTAGCTCGAGCTTATGAGAGTGAAGATGTGTTGAACGTTCTTAAAGCTATTGGCTTTGACCCTTCTAATAAAGAGCGAAACCTTAGAGTAGGAAAGATTATGTTGCTGTGCGATGCAGATTCAGATGGGTGTCATATATCTGTGTTATTACTAACTTTATTCCAAAAACTATACCCAGAATTAATTGAACAGGGTAGGGTTTTCTACGTAGATGCTCCATTATTTGTAGGTCGTTCAAAAACAACAGAATATTATGGTGAAAGTCTAAAGGATTTACAGTCTCAGTTCAAAGGAAAATTCGAATCTATTACGCGCGTGAAGGGATGGGGGGAAGCGTCGCCACAACTTTTGAGAAAATTTGCATTCGACCCAGCCACTAGAAAAATCAAGAAAGTGGGAAAAAGCTATAATTCAGACCTAAAATACTTCCATAAAATAGTGGGAAATGATGTAACAGTAAGAAAAGAGCTGTTGGCTTCGAAATAAATTTAAGCCATAGCAAGGCATTCCAAATTGAATTCTTCTACTGTTCCTTTATATTTAGGATTACCAATAAATTGTTTACCTTTGATTTCTACCGTAAAACAGCCATACTGACTACAAGCGGACATAACTTTCTGCTGAGGAATTACTTCATCGAGCAAGAAGTCAAGGTATTCGTATAATTCGTCCGAAGTAATGATATCCTTGGTCATATCTTGCAGAGCCTGCTCCAGATATTTCTTCTGTTTTGCGGACAATTTGAATCTAGCCATTTTTCATTCTCCTATTCGTAAACAATACCGGTTAAATCAAAAATTAAGTCCATTTCCTCATCAGTTAATGGCTTTATTTTAATATAACCATCAACTTTAGATTTAATTTCCTTAATTTCCTCTTCTGATAATGGGGATTTCAAAATTGTAATTCTGCCTTCCCCATTATTGTATTTTATATTGTAGGGGAGGTTATCCCTTTTAGCATTATACTCCTCAGAATTCTTAGCTTTTCCTACGAGCTCAATTTCTTCAAAGTTTTCCAGCACCTTGCAGTGAAAGTCATTTATTTCCGATTTGAAATCAACCCAAACGGTATCTAAAGTACAATCAACCTTACCTTCAAGGAAGAGGTCTTTTACTTCCATAGCTGCTTCTATCAAATCCTCGTGTCTAGTAGAATACTTGCTGGTTAAATCTTTAATGAACTTACTTATCATAATATAATCTCCAATTTATTTACCTTATGTAATTATAATATAATAACTAAAAGTAAATGTCAAGGA
>OLWF01000435.1_pt1 | contig 21695 bp, 15 predicted proteins | sample 1644131 | NCBI WGS metagenome assembly OLWF01 (sample SAMEA103958163, study PRJEB25191) | human gut metagenome
CGTGATGCACGGCGGAGATGAGCATACCGCAGGAATCAATGCCCATCATCGGGCGAGGCGGCAGGTTGGTGATGGCGATGCAGGTCTTTCCAACCAGTTCTTCCGGCTCATAATAGTCGTGAATACCACTCAAAATGACCCTATCTACGCCAGTTCCGTCGTCCAAAACGAACTTTAAGAGCTTTTTGGACTTCTTCACAGCTTCGCATTCCTTGACCTTTACGGCACGGAAATCGCTCTTAGAGAAGGTGTCAAAATCGACCTGATCAGCAAACAAAGGCTCAATCTGAACATTAGAAAAATCAATTTTTTCTTCCACAACGGGAGCCGTCTGAGTAGCCTCCGCAGGAGCCGAAACTTCCTTGGAAGCCTTCTTGTCGGAGTCCAACGGCTTCATTGTCGGGAACAGGATGACATCGCGGATGGAATCCGTGCCGCACAGCATCATGCTGCACCGGTCGATGCCGAAGCCCAGACCGCCGGTAGGCGGCATGCCGTACTCCAGCGCCATGACGAAGTCCTCGTCCATCATGTCGGCCTCCTCGTCGCCGTTGGCCCGTTTCTCCGCCTGGGCCTTGAAGCGCTCGTACTGGTCGATGGGGTCGTTCAGCTCGCTGAAGGCGTTGCCCATCTCGCAGCCGCAGATGAACATCTCATACCGCTCGGTGAGGGCGGGCTGCTCGGGGCTGCGCTTGGCCAGCGGGCTGACCTCCACCGGGTACATGGTGATGAAGGTGGGCTGCACCAGCGTCTCCTCCACCTTCTGGTCAAACGTCTCGTACAGGGCGTTGCCCCATGTGTGGGCCACGCCGTCCATGTCCACGCCCACGCTCTTGGCCAGCTCCACGCCCTTGTCGGCATCGCCGATGCAGGCCATGAAGTCGGCGCCGGTAACGTTCTTCACGGCGTCCGCCATGGTCACGCGCTGCCAGCTTGGGGTCAGGTCGATCTCGTGGCCCAGCCACTGGACGTGGTAGGTGCCCAGGATCTCCTTGGCCGCGCCGGAGAGGATACCCTCCAGAATGTCCATCATGCCGTCCAGATTGGTAAATGCCTGATACAGCTCGCAGGTGGTGAACTCCGGGTTGTGCTTGGTGTCCATGCCCTCGTTGCGGAAGATGCGGCCCACCTCGTACACCCGCTCCATGCCGCCCACGATCAGCCGCTTCAGGTGCAGCTCCGTGGCGATGCGCATATACATATCAATGTCCTGCGCGTTGTGGTGCGTGATAAACGGACGAGCGTTGGCGCCGCCGGCAATGGGGCTGAGAACAGGCGTCTCCACCTCCATAAAGCCCAGATCGTCCAGATAGCGGCGCAGATACGCCACGAACCTGCTGCGGATCTCGAAGTTCCGCTTGCTCTCCGGGTTCATGATGAGATCGACGTACCGCTGGCGGTAACGGATCTCCTTATCGGTCAGGCCGTGGAACTTCTCCGGCAGGGGGCGCAGAGACTTGCTCAGCAGCGTGATCTCCCGTGCGCGGACGGACATCTCGCCCCGCTGGGTGCGGAACACCTCGCCCTTGACGCCCACGATATCGCCGATGTCGTATTTCTTGAAGCGGTTATAGTTGTCCTCATCCATCTCATCCTTGCGGGCGTAGATTTGGATGCGGCCCGTTTTATCCTGCAAGTCGCAGAAGGACACCTTGCCCATGCCGCGCTTGCTCATCAGGCGGCCGCCCACGGATACCTCGCTGCCCTCCAGAGCGTCGAAGTTGTCCTTAATGTCCTGCGTGTGGTGTGTCACGTCGAATTTCGTGATCTGGAAAGGGTCGCGGCCCTCGTCCTGCAGGGCCTTGAGCTTCTCACGGCGGATGCACAGCAGCTCGCCGAGATCCTGCTGCTGGGTGTCGTTGCGGTTGGTTTCGTCTGCCATTTTGCAGCCCTCCTTTGTATATTGCCAATGCCGGGCGCCATGCGCCCCGCACTCAGCGTTCGATCTTGTCGATACGGTAGCGGATCGTGCCCCGGGGCGCCTCCACGACTACCTCCTCGCCGGCCTTGTGGCCCATCAGCGCCTTGCCGAAGGGGGAATCCTCGCTGACGGCGCGGGACATGACGTCCGCCTCCTGGGAACCCACGATACGGTATGTCGGCAGCTGCTTGCCGCTGCCCAGCTCCGTTACGGTAACAACGCTGCCGATGGAGATCTTGTCGGAATCCTCGCTCTCGTCCACGATCACCGCGTGCAGCAGGATATCCTCCAGCTCTGCGATGCGGGAGTACAGCTTGCCCTGCTCGTTTTTCGCCTCATCGTACTCGCTGTTCTCGCTGAGGTCGCCGAAGCCGCGGGCCTCCTTGATCAGCTCCGCCACCTCATCGGCACGGGTGGTCTTGCTGTAATCCAGTTCCTTTTTCAGCTCGTCATAGCGGGCCTGACTCATTTTGAATTCTTTCGCCATGCTGCACATTCCTTTCTATTGGTAAGATGCCCCTGAACAGGCAAAATACGCACAATATATCACGTTGCATTATAGTGAGTTTCCCCCCGCCTGTCAAGCGCGGGAAGTCACCGATACCACATGAATTTGCGATGGCTCCCATCTGCCCGCCGCAAACAGCGCCGCCAGCAGCTGCTCCGACACCGGCCACGGCCCCAGCCCCGCCGCCGCGTACCGCACCTCCTGCCGCGCCGTGCAGTCCTCCCCCAGATACACCGCCGCGCCGTCCCGCTCCTCTCCCGCCGTACCGCACCACACCGTCACCGCCGGCGTCTGACCGCCGCAGCCCGCCGCCACGCCGTACCGTGCCAGCAGCCACTGCTCCAGCGCCGCATGTCCCGGCGGCTCCGCCGCCACATACCGGGCCCGCTTCACCAGCACCCGCGCCGCCCGCCGCGCCGTGCTGCCGTCCTCCCCGGTGCACAGCCGCGCGGTCTTTCCGCTGAGCACCGGACACACGGCGTCCAGCAGCTCTCCCAGCTTGGCCAGCCGCAGCGGCCCCACCGGCACCGGCCGGATGCCGTACCGCGCCGCCGCCTCCCGCCATGCGCCGTCCTCAAACACCGCCGCGCTCACGCCCTGCCGCGCCAGACGCCGCAGCAGGCGGCGGGCACGCACCCGCCGCAGCGGGCCTGTCCCCACCGTCAGCACCTGAAACGCCACGCCGCCGATGAGCTCCCTTGTCAGCGCCGTCCGCCGCCCCTGCCGGATATACCCGTACATACGCCGCCCTCCACGCAAAAAAACTCTGCATCATGGTATGATGCAGAGTTTTCCGGTATGTCCGTGTCACCAACGTGCAATGTAGCCCGGCAGATAGTCCAGCGGGTTCTGGTTCACGCCGTTGATCATCACCTCGTAGTGCAGGTGCGGGCCGGTGGAGTTGCCGGTAGAGCCGGTAATGCCCACCGTATCGCCCTGCCCCACCATCTGTCCCACGCTGACGGAGACGGAGGTGAGGTGCGCGTACAGCGTGGTATAGCCGCCGCCGTGATCCACCACCACATAGTTGCCGTAGCCGCTGCCGCCGTAGGAGCCGTACACCACCGTCCGGGCCAGAATGACCTTGCCCGCCTTGGTGGCCATGGCCGCGCTGGTAGTGCCCACGCCGCCGATATCCACGCCACGGTGGTTGGTACTGCCGATGCCGCCGGGGGACACGCGCCCGCCCATGGGAGATGTAATGATCTTACTGGTGCTCACCGGCCAGATGAAGCCGCCGGGGCTGGGTGTCACATCGGAGGTCTCCAGCAGCTTCTTGATCTGGGCCTCGATCTCTTTCGCTTCCTTCTCCTCCGCCGCGGCCAGCTCCTCGTAGCCCTTCTGGGTGGCGGCGTACTCGGCGATCAGCGCCGCCGCCTCGTCCACCTTCTGCTGCAGCGCGTCCTGCTGCTGGGCCAACAGCTGCTCCTGCTCCTCCATGGCGGTCTTCTCCGCCTTGATGTTCTCCCGTGTCTGGCGGATGGCCTCGATGAGGTTCCGGTCGTATTCCGCCACCTCGTTGACGAACTCCAGCCGGTTCAGGAGGTCTGCGATGCTGGTAGCCTTGAACAGCACCGACCAGTAGGACAGGCTGCCCCTCTCCTCCTCGCTGCGCACCTGCTGGCAGAACAGGTCGTACTGCTCCGACTCCATCTCCTCGTATTCCGTGATCTGCTGGGCATACAAGTCGATCTGCGCCTTGGTATCGTCGATCTCCTCCATCAGCAGCTGGTTCCGCTGATCCAGCAGGGTCTTGGTGCCCATTACGTCCTCTTTCTTGGCCTTGGCCTCTGCGATCTGCTTCTGCAGCTCCGCGACGCGCTCCCTTTTCTCCTGCTTCTTTTTCTCCAGCTCGTCCATCTCCGCCTGACGCTGGGCCTGCTCCTCGGACTTCTTTTCCTCGTCCGTCTTGGTGGCATAGGCCCGCTGCACGGTGGCCGCCGCCAGCAGCGACAGCCCCAGCACCAGCGCCAGCGCGCCGCACAATAGGCGTTTTCCTCTCCTCATGGTCACGCTCCTCTCCTTGTCATACCGTCATACCCGCAGGAACCGCCGAATGGCCGTCAGGCTGCCGCCCACGCCCACCAGGATGCCGGCGCCCAGAAATACCAGCGCCACCGGCTGCCAGATCTTCACAAACGGCACCACCGTCAGGATCTGCAGGGTGTCGGATGTCCCGATGCCCCGCGCCACGGCGGTGTACAGCAGCCACTGCAGGCCAAAGGCGATAACGGCGCTGAACAGGCCCAGCAGCATACCCTCGTACACGAAGGGCCACCGGATGAATCCGTTGGTGGCGCCCACCATCTTCATAATGGCGATCTCGTCCCGCCGGTCGAAGGTGGTCAGCTTGATGGTGTTGCTGATGATGAACACCGACACCAGCAGCAGTATGGCGATGAGGGCGATGCTGATGATGCCCGCCACGTTCCGTGCGGTGGTAAAGCCCTCGGCCACCGCCTGATCGGCCCGGGCCTTGGCAATGCCCGCCACCTGCTCCACCGCCTCCTTCGTCTCCATGATGCGGTCAGGATCTGTCACATGGATGACGTACCGGTGCCGGAACACGTCCGCCGGCAGGTCGCCGTACAGCTCGTCGCCGTCGTACCTGGCGATGTAGTTCTCCTTAGCCTCGTCCCGGGACATAAACGTGCAGTCCGCCACGTTGTTCACATTTTCGATCTTCGTCTGCAGCGCTCTGGCCTCCTGCTCCGTCAGCGCGTCGTCCACAAAGGCCAGCACCGCGTTCTCCTGCTGCAGGTCTGCCAGATTCACGTTGGCGTTGTACGCCACCAGTGTAAACGTGCCCATAATCAGCAGACACGCCACGGTGATGCCGATGGCGGCGAAGGACATGAACCCGTGGGAGAACATGTTCCCCGCGCCTTCCCTGATAAAAAATTTAAAATCGTGCCGCATGCCTTACACCTCGTAGCTGCCCATACCATCGCCGATGACGCGGCCCTCGTTGAGCAGGATGATCCGCTTGTTGAAATGGTTCACCAGCCCCCGCTCGTGGGTCACCACGATCACGGTGGTGCCCAGCGCGTTGATGCGCTCCAGCAGGGTCATGATCTCCAGTGAGCGGCCCGGGTCAAGGTTGCCGGTAGGCTCGTCGGCCACGATGGTGCTGGGGTTGTTCACCAGCGCCCGGGCGATGGCCACACGCTGCTGCTCGCCGCCGGACAGCTCGTCGGGGTAGCGGTTCTCCTTGTCCGCCAGTCCCACCAGCTCCAGCACATAGGGGATGCGGCTGCGCAGCTCCCGGGGGGAGGCGCCCACCGCCCGCATGGCCAGCGCAAGATTGTCGTACACGGTCTTGTTGCCGATCAGGCGGAAATCCTGAAAAATGACGCCGATGGTGCGGCGCATATAGGGGATCTGCCGCTCGGAAATGCGGCTCATGGAGAAGCCGTTGACCATGACGCGGCCCGCCGTGGGCACCACCTCGCCGGTCAGCAGCTTGATAATGGTGGACTTGCCGGAGCCGGAGGGCCCCACGAGGAACGCGAATTCCCCATCGTCCACGGTAAAGGACACTCCCTTGAGGGCGTGTGTCCCGTTGTCGTATACCTTTTCAGCGTCTATCAAACGGATCATATCTCTGCTCCTGTTCGTCCCAATGCAACATCTTGTGGCCTTTTTCGACCGATGCTCCCATGATGTTCCCATTATATATAAATGGTTACAAAATGGCAACAGGAAAGATATGAATATTTCCTTAATTTGCCCCACCCGTTTTTTGACGCTTTCCCCTGCCCGCCGGTTCCCCGAAAACCCAATTTTCGCAAAAAAAGGACGCCTCCCGGCGTCCTTTTTTGCTTAGTCGATGCTGTCGATGTCCAGCGAATAGCCCAGCACCTCGCCGACTGCGGTGATCTTCCCCCGCACAGTGATGGGATCGCCCGCGCTCATCTCCATGACCCTGTCCGTCTGCTCCGCACTCTTGATGTAGCACTGCACGCTGTCGAACAGGTAGTCATAGCTGTTGGACGATGCCTCCACGCAGATGTACTTGCCGCCGCTGTCGATGGTGCCCAGATACCCCTCGATCTCCACATACTGCCCGTTGTAGGTCTTTTCGGCGCTAAGGGCGTTCTTCTTCAGGGCATCGAACAGCTCCGTCACATTGTAGTGGGTATAGGATACCGTCTCCTGCTGCTGGCCGCCATCGGCTACCATCAGGTGCAGATCGCCCGGTACGAGACAGGCCACAATACGCCGCCTATTGCTTACCTCGTCAAATTCTGCCAGCACGATCATGTCAGCGCCGACTATCTGCTGGGCCTGCCCCGCGGACTGGACTGGCCCAGGGACGCGTGACGCGGCGAACCCCCGGCATCCGCCGTGTCACGGATACAGAGGACGGAGCAGCGCCAACAAAACCAGACGGCTGCCATACCGCAGCCGTCTGGTTTATGTCAACTTATATTCTCTTATGTGTCGATGCCGCGGCTGGTCAGGTACTTCTTGACCATCAGCGCCACCTTGAAGGTGATGGCGTCGTCGAACTCCCGCAGGTCAAGACCCGTCAGCTTCTTGATCTTCTCCAGCCGGTATACCAGCGTGTTCCGGTGGACGAACAGCTTCCGCGCCGTCTCCGACACGTTCAGGTTGTTCTCAAAGAACTTGTAGATGGTGAACAGCGTCTCCTGATCCAGCGCGTCAATGGGGTTCTTCTTAAAGACCTCCTGCAGAAACATCTCGCACAGGGTAGTGGGCAGCTGGTAGATCAGCCGGCCGATACCCAGATTCTCATAGTTGATGACGTAGCGCTCGGTGTCAAAGACCTTGCCCACCTCAATGGCGATCTGTGCCTCCTTGTAGCTCTTGGCCAGATCCCGCAGGTGCAGGGCCAGCGTGCCGATGCCCACGAACACGCAGCTTTCGCCGTCCACCCGCAGGGCCTCCTCGATGCGCTGGGCCACCGCCTCCAGATCCTTGGCGCCGGCGTTTTCGTCCATCTGGTGGATCAGCGCCACGTCCTGCTCGCCCACACTGATGACGAAGTCGTTCTGCCGGTCGGGGAACAGCCCCTGTATCACATCCACGGGTACTGTCTCCAGCCGGTCGTCCACAGGCCGGATGACGAACACGCCCCGGGCCGTCTCCGCCGCCACATGCAGCTCCTTGGCGCGCATGTAGATATCGCTGATCAGGATGTTGTCCGAAATGATATTTTTGATGAAGGAGCCCTTGTCGTGCTTCTCCTCGTAGTAGCTTTTGGCGGCGTTGAGGGACACCGCAGCCATGGCGCACACCGTGCGGCTCATGCTGTCGTCGCCGCTGGCAAATACCGCGTAGTCAAAGTGGGTGCTCCAGCTGGGCAGTGCCTTGAACGTCCGGCCCTCCAGCGTGATGCAGGCGCCCTCCGCCGCGGCGATAGGCTCCACATACTTCGTCCACTTCTTGCCGATCCCCGTCAGTTCGCTGCAGGCGATCACCGTCCCGTCCGCGTCGATGACACCGATGGTGCGATCCGTCGTCTCCTTGAATTGCAGTACCACATTCTGAAAAATTCTTCCCGACATAACGACTTCCTCCTGCGAACCTCGCGTAGGTATTTTGTGCAATCTGCCAAGCCGATGCTCCTATTATATCGTCACTATGACGATTTTGCAAGTATTTTTTCTCGTTTTCCACAAAAAATATGTCGTGTTTTTTGTGGTTCTGTCGAAATAATCACAATCTCGCCGCAGCCCGCAGCGCCGCCGTCTCCTCCGCTGTCAGTTCCCGGAACGCGCCGGGCGCCAGCGTCCCGTCCAGCGCCAGCGGCCCCATAGACAGCCGCTTCAGGTACAGCACCGGCGCACCCCGGGCCGCCAGCATCCGCTTCACCTGGTGGAACTTCCCCTCCCGCAGGGTCACGATGCACTCCCCAGGCCCCAGCGGCTCCAGCCCCGCCGGCAGACACACCAGCCCGTCCTCCAGCGTCAGGCCCGCCGCGAAGGCCGCCGCGTCCGCCGGGCCCAGCGGCCCGTCCACACGGGCGTAGTACCGCTTGTCCACATGGTATTTCGGGCTCAGCAGCCGGTGGGCCAGCTCCCCGTCGTCCGTCAGGAGCATCAGCCCCTCCGTGTCCTTGTCCAGCCGCCCCACCGGCGACAGTCCCCGCCGCCGCAGCTCCTGCGGCAGCAGCTCCAGCACCGTCGCCTGCCGCCGATCCTCGGTGGCGGACAGCACCCCCGCCGGCTTGTGCAGCATCACATAGGTGAATTTCTGCAGCCGCACCGGCTCTCCGCCCACAAGGATGACCGCCGTCCCCGGCTCCACCTTCTCCTCGGCGGAGGACGCCGCCGCGCCGTTGACCTGTACCTGTCCCTGCCGCACCAGCAGCTTTACCTCCCGCCGCGACCACCGGCCCGTACCGGCCAGTACCTTGTCCAGCCGCTCCATACCGCCGCCCCCTCTCTGTCATTTTCCTGATTTTATCATATCCCCGCCGAAATACAAATAAAATTTGGTGAGAGGTGATGAACTTGTACATCATACATATGCGCTTTACACGCCGCAGGCTCCTGCTGACCGCCGCCGCGCTGGTGCTCGTCACCGGCATGACCCTGCTGCTGGCCGGCTGCTTCCGCAGCAGCACCCCCTGTGAAGAGGTAGATCTTGCCACCAACGACCAGCGCGTGGCCTACCTGGAAGGTCTGGGCTGGCAGGTATCGCCGGAGCCGGTGGAGACGCTGGATCTCCAGCTGCCGGAGGATCTGAAGTCCCAGTGGGGCGACTATCTGAAGCTGCAGGAGAAGCAGGGCCTGCCCTTCGGCGGCTGCGCCGGGCAGACCGTCCGCCGCTTCACCTACACCGTCACCAACTACCCGGAGGTGCCTGACGGCGTGCAGGCCAACCTGTTCCTCTGCGGCGACCGTCTGGTAGGCGGCGACATCATCGCCACCGGTGAGAACGGCTTCCAGACTGTGCTGGCCTTCCCGGAGAAGTAGCTGCGCAGGCAGCTGCGCCGCTCCCGCGCCCACATTCGCCGCCGCAGGAAAGCTCCTCACACAGCAGGAGGGCCGCACGATCTGCGGCCCTCCTGCCCATGCGGCAACCGCCCGGCAGGAGAGCATTCTTCCGCCAAACGCCGCTCTCCGACACATAAAAAGGGAGACACGCTTGTGCGTGTCTCCCTTTTTTAGATCATCTGATCCGTTACCCCCGGTGGGAAATTACTCCTCGATGCCGATAACGACGCCGGAACCGACGGTACGGCCACCCTCACGGATAGCGAAACGCAGACCGTTCTCGATAGCGATGGGGGTAATCAGCTCCACGTTCATGTCGACGTTATCGCCGGGCATGCACATCTCAACGCCCTCGGGCAGAGTGATGACGCCGGTCACGTCGGTGGTACGGAAGTAGAACTGGGGACGATAGTTGTTGAAGAAGGGGGTGTGACGGCCGCCCTCATCCTTGGTCAGAACGTACACCTGGCCGGTGAACTTGGTATGGGGATGGATGGAGCCGGGCTTGGACAGAACCTGACCGCGCTCGATCTCGGTCTTGGCAACGCCGCGCAGCAGGGCGCCGATGTTGTCGCCGGCCTCAGCGTAGTCCAGCAGCTTGTGGAACATCTCGATACCGGTAACGGTGGTCTCGCGCTTCTCATCGGACAGACCGACGATCTCGACCTTCTCGTTCAGATTCAGCTTACCACGCTCCACACGGCCGGTAGCAACGGTACCACGGCCGGAGATGGTGAACACGTCCTCGACGGGCATCAGGAAGGGCATATCCTCCTTGCGGTCGGGGGTGGGGATCCAGGTGTCAACAGCGTCCATCAGCTCCTTGATGCAGGCATACTCGGGAGCGTTGGGATCGGTGGACTCGGAAACCAGAGCGTTCAGAGCGGAACCGCGGATGATGGGGGTTTCGTCGCCGGGGAAGCCGTAGAAGTCCAGCAGCTCGCGGACTTCCATCTCCACCAGCTCCAGCAGCTCCTCGTCGTCGACCTGATCGCACTTGTTCAGGAAGACCAGCACGGAGGGCACGTTCACCTGACGGGCCAGCAGCAGGTGCTCACGAGTCTGAGCCATGGGGCCGTCAGAGGCGGCGATGACCAGGATAGCGCCGTCCATCTGGGCAGCACCGGTGATCATGTTCTTGATATAGTCGGCGTGGCCCGGGCAGTCGACGTGGGCATAGTGACGTTTGGCAGTCTCATACTCGACGTGAGCGGTGTTGATGGTAATACCACGCTCGCGCTCCTCGGGAGCCTTATCGATGGAAGAGTAATCGGTGTACTCAGCGCCGCCCTGCATCGCCAGATACTTGGTGATAGCCGCGGTCAGAGTGGTCTTACCATGGTCGATGTGGCCGATGGTGCCGATGTTGACATGGGGTTTCGTTCTTTCAAATTTCTGCTTAGCCATTTGAAATGATCCTCCTTAACAGTTTTGTATCATGTGTTGGGCAGCGGTAACAGTCTAGCACTGCCATTTTACAGTATTTTCGTGGGAAAATCAATCGTAAATTACGGTTTTAGAAATTTTCCCGTCCGGTACGCTTGCTGATGAGCTTTTCCTGCAGGCTCTTGGGCAGTTCGATGTAGTGGCTGGGCTCCATGGTGTACTGACCGCGGCCCTGTGTACGGGAGCGCAGGTCAGTGGCGTAGCCGAACATCTCTGCCAGCGGCACGAAGGCGTCGATCTGCTGGGCGCCGGAGCGCATCTCGTAGCCCTGGATCTGGCCGCGCCGTGCGTTCAGGTCGCCGATCACGTCACCCATATACTCATCGGGCACAATGACGCAGACCTTCATGATGGGCTCCAGCAGCGTGGGATCGGCCTTGCGCATGGCCTCCTTGAAGGCCATGGAGCCGGCGATCTTGAACGCCATCTCGGAGGAGTCCACCTCGTGGTAGGAGCCATCGTACAGCGTGACCTTCACGTCCACGACGGGATAACCCGCCACGACACCGGCCAGCATGGCGCCCTGGATACCGGCGTCGATGGCCGGGATATACTCCTTGGGGATAGCGCCGCCCACCACCTTGTTCTCGAACTCATAGCCCTTGCCGGACTCGTTGGGCTCGACGTGGATCTTGACGTGACCGTACTGGCCCTTACCGCCGGACTGGCGGGCATACTTCGTCTCCTGATCCACGGCCTTGCGGATGGTCTCCTTGTAGGCCACCTGGGGTGCGCCCACGTTGGCCTCCACCTTGAACTCGCGGAGCAGACGATCCACGATGATCTCCAGATGCAGCTCGCCCATACCGGCGATGATGGTCTGACCCGTCTCCTCGTCCGTGTAGGTGCGGAAGGTGGGATCCTCCTCGGCCAGCTTGGCCAGGGCGACGCCCATCTTCTCCTGACCGGCCTTGGTCTTGGGCTCGATGGCCACGCGGATCACAGGCTCGGGGAACTCCATGGACTCCAGAACAATGGGGTGCTTCTCATCGCACAGCGTGTCGCCGGTGGTGGTGTTCTTCAGACCCACCACGGCGGCGATGTCGCCGGAGTACACGGTCTCGATGTCCTCGCGGTGGTTGGCGTGCATCTGCAGGATGCGGCCCATACGCTCGCGCTTGCCCTTGGTGGCATTGAGGACGGAGGAGCCCGTGGTCAGTGTACCGGAGTACACGCGGAAGAAGCTCAGACGGCCCACATAGGGGTCGGTCATGATCTTGAAAGCCAGCGCGGAGAAGGGCTCATCATCAGAAGACTTGCGCTCCTCTTCCTCGTCTGTCTTGGGGTTGACGCCCTTGATGGCAGGGACGTCGGTAGGTGCGGGCATGTAGTCCACGATGGCGTCCAGCAGCTTCTGCACGCCCTTGTTTCGATAGCTGGAGCCGCAGGTCACAGGCACCATTTCCACGGCGCAGGTAGCCTTGCGGATAGCGGTACGGATCTTGCTGGTGGGGATCTCCTTCCCCTCCAGATACAGCTCCATGATCTCGTCGTCGAACATGGACACGGCATCCAGCAGCTTCTCGCGGTACTCGTTGGCGATGTCGACCATATCCTCGGGGATCGGCTCGACGCGCATATCCTTACCCAGCTGATCGTAGTAGATATCGGCGTCCATCTCCACCAGGTCGATGATACCCTTGAAGGTATCCTCCTTCCCGATGGGAAGCTGGATGGGGACAGCGTTGGCCTTCAGGCGGTCATGCACCATGTCCAGCACGTGGTAGAAATCCGCGCCGGTGATATCCATCTTATTGACGTAGATCATCCGGGGGACATGGTAGTGATCGGCCTGACGCCACACCGTCTCGGACTGCGGCTCCACGCCGCCCTTGGCGCACATTACGGTGACGGAACCGTCCAGCACGCGCAGAGAACGTTCCACCTCCACAGTAAAGTCCACGTGGCCCGGGGTGTCGATGATGTTGATGCGCGTCTGGGGGAACTGATCCTTGGAGCCCTTCCAGTAGCAGGTGGTAGCGGCGGAGGTGATGGTGATACCACGCTCCTGCTCCTGCTCCATCCAGTCCATGGTCGCGGTGCCCTCGTGCGTCTCGCCCAACTTGTAGTTCACACCCGTGTAGTACAGAATGCGCTCTGTCGTGGTGGTCTTTCCTGCATCAATGTGGGCCATGATGCCGATATTTCTCGTATTTTCCAGTGTAACCTTTCTCGGCATACCGTTCTCCTTCTTAAATCGTAGTTGCGCTTACCAACGGAAGTGGGCGAATGCCTTGTTGGATTCGGCCATCTTGTGGGTATCCTCGCGCTTCTTCACGGCGCTGCCGGTGTTGTTGGCAGCATCCATGATCTCGCCTGCCAGGCGCTCGGCCATGGTGCGCTCACCGCGTGCGCGGGAGTAAGCCGTCAGCCAGCGCAGACCCAGGGTCTGACGACGGGCGGGACGGACTTCCATGGGGACTTGGTAGGTGGCGCCGCCGACACGGCGGGCCTTGACCTCCAGGCTGGGCATGATATTCTCCATAGCCTGGGTGAACACTTCCAGAGGATCCTTCTCGGTCTTCTCCTTGATGATATCAAAGGCGCCGTAAACGACCTTCTGAGCGACGCCCTTTTTACCGTCCAACATGATGCTGTTGACCAGCTTGGTCACCAGCACGGAGTTGTACATAGGATCGGGCAAGATCTCTCTCTTGGGAACATTACCTCTTCTGGGCACTATGCTTCCCTCCTTCATAAAAATATGATTTCATAGGTACTCAACAACCGCTGACCGGCTGTTGTACGGCCTGCCAAAGAGGTACATTATAATAAATAATGAGAAACCTTTTGGCAAAGCACAGAGCTGCAGGTTTACTTGCTCTTGGGGCGCTTTGCGCCGTACTTGGAGCGGGCCTGCATACGGCCGGAGACGCCCTGGGTATCCAGAGTACCGCGGATGATGTGGTAACGGACGCCGGGGAGATCCTTGACACGGCCACCGCGGATCATAACGACGGAGTGCTCCTGCAGGGAGTGGCCCACGCCGGGAATGTAAGCGGTGACTTCGTAGCCGTTGGTCAGACGCACACGGGCGATCTTACGCAGAGCGGAGTTGGGCTTCTTGGGGGTCGCCGTTCTGACGGCCGTGCAGACGCCGCGCTTCTGAGGGGAGCTGAGATCAGTCTCCTTGTTCTTCAGCGTGTTCAGGCCCTTCTGCATAGCGGGAGAATTGGACTTGTAAGTGCTCTTCTTCCGGCCCTGCTTGACCAGCTGGTTAAAAGTAGGCATTTGGTTTCTCCTTTCTCAAAAATTTTCCGGGAATGCTTCCCTATATTTTCCACGGAACAAACGCAGTTTATTCCGGCTGGAAACTCATTGTGCCACGATGGCCACGGCGGAGGCCGGTACGGCGATGCCGCAGGCCCGGCCCAGCTGCTGCATGGTCAGGGAGCAGTCCGCCTCCACGCCGTGCTCCTTACACAGCGCCGCCAGCGGCTCCGTCAGAGCGGGGTCGGCATCGCAGGCCAGATATACCCGCCGTGCGCTGCCCTGTGAGACGGCCCTCCGTGTCTGCTTCAAGCCCACTACCTTTTCTCTTGCAGTCAGCTCTCCGGCCACGGATGTTCTCCTCCTGTCATGGCATAACAAATCCCGCGGGCGATCCCGCGCAATTTGAAATTATAGCATAGGGCGCAGGGTGCGTCAAGTGAAATCACCACAAAAATTTGTGTAGTTCACTGAATTTTCCTGTGAAAATACGGCGTTTTCACGAAAGCGCCCCTCCGCCCCGTCCGAAAGCGGCCCTGGCCGCAGGCCAAGCGCCCCTCCGCCGTTGGCGGAGGGGCGCTTTATGCGTTTCAGGTATGGGATCCGGACGGCTTATTCCTCGCCGCCGTCGGAGGGCTCCTCCGCCGGGGCGGGCGCCTCGTCCTCCGCCGGGCCGACGGACACGGCGTAGACGTTCTCCACCGCTTCCTCCTCGGCCTCCACATCGGGCACCATCTCCTCGGCCAGCTTGCGGTAGGCCGTCAGGCCGGCGCCGGCGGGGATGAGCTTGCCGATAATGACGTTCTCCTTCAGGCCCACCAGATGGTCGACCTTGCCCTTGATGGCGGCCTCGGTCAGGACCTTGGTGGTCTCCTGGAAGGACGCGGCGGACAGGAAGGAATCCGTGGCCAGAGAGGCCTTGGTAATACCCATCAGCAGTTGGGTGCAGGTGGCCTCCTGCAGCGGCTCGCCGTCCTCGCGGACTTCGCCGTTGGCGATGCGCTGACGCACGGCGGCGTTGGCATCCTCCACCTCCAGCACGTCGGCCATGGCGCCGGACAGCAGGGTGGTGTCCCCCGCCTCCTCCACGCGCACCTTGCGCATCATCTGGCGAACGATGACCTCGATGTGCTTGTCGTTGATGTCCACGCCCTGCTGACGGTAGACCTTCAGGACCTCCTGGATCAGGTAGTTGTGGACGGCGGAAGCGCCGCGGATACGCAGCACGTCGTGGGGATTTAGCGCGCCGTCCTGTAGCTGGCGGCCCTTCTCGATGACCTCGCCGTCCTGCACCAGCAGGCCGGTGTGGGGCACCGCGTAGGTGCGGGTATCGCCGTCGTCGGCGGTGATGATGATGTTCAGCAGGCTGCCCTTGGTGGCCTCCTCGAAGCGCACCTTGCCGCCGATCTCGGCGATGGTGGCCATCTTCTTGGGCTTGCGGGCCTCGAACAGCTCCTCCACACGGGGAAGGCCCTGGGTGATGTCGCCGCCGGCCACGCCGCCGGTGTGGAAGGTACGCATGGTCAGCTGGGTACCGGGCTCACCGATGGACTGCGCCGCGATGATGCCGACGGCCTCGCCGGGGCCCACAGGCTTGCTGGTGGCCAGGTTCATACCGTAGCACTTGGCGCAGATACCGCTGTGTGCGCGGCAGGTCAGCACGGTGCGGATCTCGGCGGAGTGGATGTCGAAGGACTCCAGCAGCGCCGCGTCGCTCTCGGTCATCATGTGATCCTTGGAGATCAGCACCTCGCCGGTACCGGGCTTCAGGATATCGTTGACGGGGAAGCGGCCCTTGATGCGCTCGGAGAACTTCTCGATGACCTGACCGCCCTCGCTGATCTCGGACACCAGAATACCCTTCCGGGCGCCGCAGTCCGCCTCGCGGATGATAACGTCCTGGCAGACATCCACCATGCGGCGGGTCAGATAACCGGAGTCGGCGGTACGCAGCGCCGTATCGGCCAGACCCTTACGGGCGCCTCGGCTGGAGGTAAAGTACTCCAGCACGCTCAGGCCCTCGCGGAAGTTGGCCTTGATGGGGATCTCGATGGTCTTACCGGCGGTATTGGCCATCAGGCCGCGCATACCGGTAAGCTGACGGATCTGCTTCATGGAGCCACGGGCGCCGGAATCAGCCATCATGAAGATGGGGTTGTACTTGTTCATGTTGGCCGTCAGGGCGTCGGTGACGTCGGCGGTGGTCTTCTCCCACTCGCGCACCACCAGCTTGTAGCGCTCCTCGTCGGTGATGAAGCCCATGTTGTACTGGTCCTCGATCTCCACCACACGCTGCTCCGTCTCGTCGATCAGCTCGTACTTGGCCTTGGGCACCGTCATATCTGCGATGGAGATGGTGATGGAGCCCCGGGTAGAGTACTTGTAGCCGGTGGCCTTGATGTTGTCCAGCACCTCGGCGGCGATGGTGAAGCCGTACTGGTTGATGGTACGGTCAACGATCTTGCCCAGCAGCTTCTTGCCGCACGTCTCGGTGATCTCGTAGTCGAAGAACTTGTCGGTGGGCTTCCCGTCCTCGTCGAAGCGCTTCACGAAGCCCAGATCCTGAGGGATGTTGTGGTTGAAGATGATGCGTCCGGCGGTGGCGCGCACCACATGGCTCACCTTCTCGCCGCCCAGCTCCTTGGTGACGCGCACCCACACGGGCTGGTGGATGCCGATGATGTGCTCGTTGTAAGCCATCAGCACCTCGTCCTCGTCGCGGTAGATGTTCAGGTGGGTGTTGGCCTTCTCCTCGTCGGTCAGCTCATCGTAGGTCTTGCCGGCCAGCGCGAAGTCGATGTCCTCGGGCCAATAGGCGTCGTTGTCCATCTGGGATACGCCGTTCTCGAACCGCTCGAAGGTCAGATAGTAGGAGCCCAGCACCATATCCTGCGTCGGCACGGTGACGGGGCCGCCGTCCTGCGGCCGCAGCAGGTTGTTGGCCGACAGCATCAGCAGACGGGCCTCGGCCTGCGCCTCGGCGGACAGGGGGACGTGAATGGCCATCTGGTCGCCGTCGAAGTCGGCGTTGAAGGCCGTGCAGTTCAGGGGGTGCAGCTTCAGGGCGCGGCCCTCCACCAGCACCGGCTCAAAGGCCTGGATGCCCAGACGGTGCAGGGTAGGCGCACGGTTGAGCATGACGGGATGATCCTTGATGATCTCGTCCAGCGCGTCCCACACCTCGGTGCGGCCCTTGTCCACCATCTTTTTGGCGGACTTGATGTTGTTGGCGGAGCCGTCCTCCACCAGCTTCTTCATGATGAAGGGGCGGAACAGCTCCAGCGCCATCTCCTTGGGCACGCCGCACTGATAGATCTTCAGCTCGGGGCCGACGCAGATAACGGAACGGCCGGAGTAGTCCACGCGCTTGCCCAGCAGGTTCTGGCGGAAGCGGCCCTGCTTGCCCTTCAGCATATCGCTGAGGGACTTGAGTGCGCGGTTGTTGGCGCCGGTGACGGGACGGCCGCGGCGGCCGTTGTCGATGAGGGCGTCCACCGCCTCCTGCAGCATGCGCTTCTCATTGCGGACGATGATGTCGGGGGCGTTCAGCTCCATCAGGCGCTTCAGGCGGTTGTTGCGGTTGATGACACGGCGGTACAGGTCGTTCAGGTCGGACGTGGCGAAGCGGCCGCCGTCCAGCTGTACCATGGGCCGGATCTCCGGCGGGATGACCGGCAGAATGTCAATGATCATCCACTCCGGCTTGTTGCCGGACAGGCGGAAGGCGTCCACCACCTCCAGACGCTTGACGATGCGGGCCTTCTTCTGGCCGGAGGTGGTCTTCAGCTCCGCATGGAGCTGCTCGCTCAGCTGCTCCAGATCGATCTGCTGCAGCAGCTTCTTCACGGCCTCGGCGCCCATGCCGGCGTCGAAATCGTCCTCGTACTTCTCCCGCATATCGCGGTATTCCTTCTCGGACAGGATCTGGTTCTTAATGAGGGGCGTCTCGCCGGGGTCGGTAACGATATAGGCGGCGAAGTACAGCACCTTCTCCAGAATGCGGGGGCTGATATCCAGCAGCAGGCCCATGCGGGAGGGGATGCCCTTGAAATACCAGATGTGGCTGACAGGGGTGGCCAGCTCGATATGGCCCATGCGCTCGCGGCGCACCTTGGCACGGGTGACCTCCACGCCGCAGCGGTCACAGATCTTGCCCTTGTAGCGGATCTTCTTATATTTACCGCAGTGGCACTCCCAGTCCTTCGTCGGCCCGAAAATGCGCTCGCAGAACAGGCCGTCCCGTTCCGGCTTCAGCGTGCGGTAGTTGATGGTCTCCGGCTTTTTCACCTCGCCGTAGGACCACTCGCGGATCATCTCCGGAGAAGCGATGCCGATCTTGATGGCGTCAAATGTTGCGTAACTCATAATGCAGCTCCTCCTTTTCCTTAAAACTCATCGTCCGCGTCATCGAAGGAAGCGTCCACTTCCTCGTCAGCGACGTAATCAAATCCGGCGTCGGCCAGTTCGTCCTCATCGGCGAACCGCTTCTGCCGCTCGTCCTCTGCATCCATGCGGGCCAGATTGAAGGTATCCAGCGCGTCCTCGTCCTCCTTCAGCTCGATCTGGTTGCCGTCGGCATCCAGCACCTGAATATCCAGACACAGGGACTGCAGCTCCTTGACCAGCACCTTGAAGGATTCCGGCACGCCCGGCGTGGGAACATTGTGGCCCTTGACGATGGACTCGTAGGTGCGGACACGGCCCGTCACGTCGTCGGACTTGACGGTGAGGATCTCCTGCAGGGTGTATGCCGCGCCGTAAGCCTCCAGCGCCCACACCTCCATCTCGCCGAAGCGCTGGCCGCCGAACTGGGCCTTGCCGCCCAGAGGCTGCTGGGTCACCAGAGAGTAGGGGCCGGTGGAACGGGCGTGGATCTTATCGTCCACCAGATGGTGCAGCTTCAGGAAGTACACATAGCCCACCGTCACCTTATTGTCGAAGCGCTCGCCGGTACGGCCGTCGTACAGCCAGCTCTTGCCCTCGGGGTCAAGACCGGCCAGCGCCAGCGCCTCGGAGATATCCTTGTCGGTGGCGCCGTCAAAGATGGGGGTGGCCACCTTCCAGCCCAGGGTCTTGGCGGCGTAGCCCAGATGAACCTCCAGCACCTGGCCGATGTTCATACGGCTGGGCACGCCCAGGGGGTTCAGCACGATATCCAGCGGCGTGCCGTCGGGCAGGAAGGGCATATCCTCCTGGGGCAGCACGCGGGACACGACGCCCTTGTTGCCGTGGCGGCCGGCCATCTTGTCGCCGGGCTGGATCTTGCGGCGCTGGGCGATATAGACGCGCACCACCTGGTTCACGCCCGGGCTCAGCTCGTCGCCGTTCTCGCGGGTAAATACCTTGGTATCAATCACGATGCCGCTCTCGCCGTGGGGCACCTTCAGGGAGGTATCGCGGACTTCGCGGGCCTTCTCGCCGAAGATGGCGCGCAGCAGGCGCTCCTCGGCGGTGAGATCCGTCTCGCCCTTGGGCGTGACCTTGCCCACCAGAATATCGCCGGCGTGGACTTCGGCGCCCACGCGGATGATGCCGCGCTCGTCCAGGTCCTTCAGGGCCTCCTCGCCCACGTTGGAGATATCCCGGGTGATCTCCTCCGGCCCCAGCTTGGTGTCGCGGGCGTCGATCTCGTACTCCTCGATATGGATGGACGTGTACACGTCCTCCTTCACCAGCCGCTCGTTGAGCAGCACGGCGTCCTCGTAGTTGTATCCCTCCCAGGTCATGAAGCCCACCAGAATGTTGCGGCCCAGCGCGATCTCGCCCTGCTCGGTGGCGGGGCCGTCGGCCAGCACGGTGGGATCATCGCCGCCGTGGACGCGCTCGCCCACGGAGACGATGGGCTTCTGGTTGATGCAGGTGCCGTGGTTGGAGCGCAGGAACTTGATGAGCTTGTAGTCCTTGTTCTCGCCGCTGTCATAGCGGACGGACACGTTGGTGGCGTCCACCTTGGTCACGACGCCGTCGCCCTCGGCCAGCACGGCCACCTCGGAGTCCAGGCAGATCTTGTGCTCCATACCGGTGCCCACGATGGGGGCCTCCGGCTTCAGCAGAGGCACGGCCTGCCGCTGCATGTTGGCGCCCATCAGGGCGCGGTTGGCGTCGTCGTTGGGCAGGAAGGGGATCATGGCCGTGGCGATGGACACCATCATGCGGGGCGACACGTCGATGTAGTCCACGCTGTTGCGGGGCACCTCCACGATCTCATCGCGGTGGCGGCAGGTGATACGCTCACGGGTCAGGCATCCGTTCTCGTCCACCGGCTCCGCCGCCTGCCCCACCACATACTGATCCTCCACGTCGGCGGTCATGTAGGTGATGTCGTCGGAGACCCTGCACGTCTCGTGATCCACGGCGCGGAACGGCGCCTCGATAAAGCCGTACTCGTTGATGCGGGCGTAGGTGGCCAGATAGGAGATCAGGCCGATGTTGGGGCCTTCAGGCGTCTCGATGGGGCACATACGGCCATAGTGGGAGTAGTGCACGTCTCGGACTTCCATGTTGGCGCGCTCGCGGCTCAGACCGCCGGGGCCCAGTGCGGACAGACGGCGCTTGTGGGTCAGCTCGGCCAGCGGGTTGGTCTGATCCATAAACTGGCTCAGAGGGCTGGAGCCGAAGAACTCCTTGATGGCCGCCGTAACGGGCCGGATGTTAATGAGGCTCTGGGGCGTCACCACATCCAGATCCTGGATGGTCATGCGCTCGCGGATGACCCGCTCCATACGGGAAAAGCCGATGCGGAACTGGTTCTGCAGCAGCTCACCCACGCAGCGCAGGCGGCGGTTGCCCAGATGGTCGATATCGTCCTTGGTCACAAGGCCGTGGGCCAGCGCGTTCATATAGTTGATGGACGCGAAGATATCGTCCACGATGATGTGCTTGGGCGCCAGATCATCGGCGTGCAGGCGGCACTGGGCGATCAGCTCCTCGCCGCTGTACTGGCCCAGCAGCTCCTGCAGCACGTCATAGCGAACGCGCTCCTTGATGCCGCACTTCTCCCGGGGATCGAAGTCCACATAGCGGGACATGTCGCACATCTTGTTGGTGAAGATCTTCAGCGTCTCGCCGGACTCCAGCGCCACGGTGATCTCGTACACGCCCACGGCGTCCAGCAGGGCGCAGTCGGCGGCGGTCAGCACATGGCCGTCCTCAAACAGGATCTCGCCGGTGGCGGGATCGGCAACAGGCAGCGCCAGCTTCTGGCCCCTGGCGCGGGACCAGATGGTCAGCTTCTTGTTGAACTTGTACCGGCCCACCATGGACAGGTCGTAGCGGCGGGGATCAAAGAACAGGCCCTGCAGCAGCGTCTCCGCAGAATCCACCGTGGGGGGCTCGCCGGGACGCAGCTTGCGGTAGATCTCCAGCAGCGCCTCCTCGTAGGTCTTGCAGGTATCCTTCTCCAGCGTGGCCACGATGCGGCGGTCATCGCCGAAGCGCTCCAGGATCTCGGCGTCCGTCCGCAGGCCCAGGGCGCGGATCAGGCAGGTGATGGGCAGCTTGCGGTTCTTGTCGATGCGCACCCAGAACACCTCGCTGGTGTCCGTCTCATACTCCAGCCACGCGCCCCGGTAGGGGATCACGGTGCTGGTCAGCAGGGGCAGGTCGGTCTTGAGGTCGATCTCCTTGCCGTAGTACACGCCGGGGG
>OLWF01000450.1_pt1 | contig 21265 bp, 14 predicted proteins | sample 1644131 | NCBI WGS metagenome assembly OLWF01 (sample SAMEA103958163, study PRJEB25191) | human gut metagenome
AAAACTACGAAACCCATATATCCTTCCTTTCTTTTTTGGCTTGTGAAACAATAAACTTGACTATCTTTGAGGGCGGCGAAATGCCGTCCTCAACGGGGTGTGCAGAGGGGCTTGCCCCTTGCCTTATTGGGGAATTTTCAGCGATACGGAGTATTGCGGCTCGGAAAATTCCCTAATAAGCTACGGTATTTTCTCCGTAAATACCCTGCGGTGTGCCGGCGGTCTGCCCGTGTCTTATCGGCTCGGCGGTTGAATCCGCTTTGTGTACTTGGCTGTCTGCGCTCGTTGTGCCGACTTTACCGACTATACCGAACCCCATCTTATTATTTTTCCCTTTCGGTCGATGGTGGGCGGCGGGGCGGTCGTTTCCGTTTTCAAAGGCTTCTTTGCTCGGGGCGGTCGGATGCAAGGTTTAGGGGAAGAATCTACCCGAAGCATGAGGGTGGAGATTGTTCCCCTAACGGCGTAGCCGCCCGACCTTGCAGCCGACGGAAAGCCCCGTGCTTGCTTCGCCTTTGTAAACGGGAATGACTGCTCCGCTTTCCTGCGGTCGGGAAACAGCCCCTTTCCGTCCGTGCGACGGTATGACCGTATGAATGTATGACCGTATTACGGACTGATACCCCGACCGACAGACCGTTACGCCATCCATCGGCGGCTCGGCTCGGTGTCGGCAACGACAGACACGATAACCGTCGTTTTCTCTTTTCGCCGGTGCGTTATCCGCTCCAACAACACTTTGCGGACTTTCGCCGCCCCGAACGATTCGACACGGAAAGCGAGGGCGGTTATCGTTTCGAGGTCGTAAACCTCTATGCTGCTTCCGTCCGATAGACGGATAAGGCGTTCGATGCCGTACTCTTTCAAAACTCCGCTCTTGCAGAGTGCCTTTATCCCTGCCCGAACCGTCGGGGTGATAACCCCGAACAGTTCGCAGATTTCCCACTCGGTCATGGCGGTTGCGCCTATGTCGGTCGGTAGGGAGATATTGCCGTATTCATCTATCATGATGATGTTCCTTTCTTCTTTCATCGGTATGCTGTTTTAAGGTGACTAAATGGCTCGGCAGATGTTCTTCTCCATCTCCTCCAGCTTGTACGACAAGGTTTCCATGTCTTGGCTTATCTTCTGGGCGGTGATTTTGGCGTATATCTGCGTGGTCTTGATGTTCGTGTGCCCCAACAGGCGGCTCACGGTTTCGATGGGTACGCCGTGCGACAGAAGTACGGTCGTGGCGTTCGTGTGGCGGGCAACATGATAGGTCAAGCGCACCTTGAAACCGCATTGTCTGCCTATCTCTTTGAGTATCTTGTTGCAACTGCCGTTGCTCGGAACGGGGAAAACATGACCGTCCCTTGCAAGTCCCTTGTATTTCTCGATGATACGCTTGGGAACGTCCAAAAGACGGATGTTCGATTCGGTGTTGGTTTTCTTCCGTCGGGTGATTATCCATAGGTTGCCGTCGAAGAATGTTTGCAGGCGGTCGGCGGTGAGGTTCTTCACGTCCGAGTACGCCAAACCCGTGAACACGGAAAAGACGAACAAGTCCCGTACGAGTTCATGGTAGGTGTTCTTCATCGGTGCGTCCATGAGCGTCTGTATCTCCTTTTGGGTAAGGTAGCCCCTATCGACGCTTTCGGGCGAGTTGATGTACCCTGCAAAGGGGTTGAACGGCAGACGCCCGTCGTTCCTCGCTATGGAAACGATGTGTTTCAGCACGATCATGTAGCCCCACACGGTATTGGTGCGGCATTTCTTCTCCGTGCGCAGGAAATACTCGAAGTCGTTGATGAATGTGAGGTTGAGTTCCTTTAGCGGAATGTCCTCGCGCTTGTAGGTATGGGGCAGAAACTCCCGAATGTGGTTGCAGACCGTCCGATAACGGGTGAATGTCCCCTGCGCCCTGCTGTGCCCGACCTTCTTGGCGAACTCGGCGTTGTGCTGCTCGAACAGCTTCAGCAAGGTTTCCTGCTTGACGCCGATACCGAGATAGGCGTCTTTGAGCTTGGCGGCGGTAACATACCCGTCCGTCTGCATCAGTTCTTGGTAGCGGCGGTTTACCTCCACTCGGATTTTATCCACCGCGAGGTTGATTCTCTGCGCTTCGACGCTCTTGCCCGAAGCACGGTTGTTCTTCACGTCCCACAACCGCAGGGGAACGTCCATCTTGCAACTAAACTGTTTAATCTCTCCGTCCACCGTAAGGCGGCACATCAAAGGCAGGTTGCCGTTAGGCTTCTCGCTGCCTTTCTTCACGTAAAATAAGACCTTGAATGTACTTCGCATAACTCACTCCTTTTTTTGGTTACAAAATTAGTTTATAGTGAGTTACCGACAGCTATGCAGAATTACGCAAATCGCAGAAAAAGAACCATTTAGCAAGAAATCTGCACCCGTTACGGGGGTAATGAGGTGGTAACTGAACTTCTGCACCGTTTGGCTGTATCGTGGTTTTCTTTGGCTTTTCGCCAAGAGAAAAATATAGCGTAACGAACGCTATTTCAGCTAATTCGCTACGCTTTACTCAAATTTGCAAATCCGCTATGTGTTTATTTTAATAATTGCACTTGTTAATTGAGATAGCAAAAAATGCATAGTGTGATATATTGAGATAAGCTAAAGAATATCCACTAAATCAATTGTATAATCCATTAAAAAATGAGTAGAATTAAACTATATACAAAGAATTTTGTCATACTATTTATTTCCATGCAACTAGTGAATTTGATGATTGTTTATTTTAAAACGAAACAGTTTGTATTTGAGATAACTAGTGTGCAAGCATTTATAATTATCTATATAATAGGACTTTTTTATAATGTCATATTGATATATAGAAAAAATAAAGACGCTTGATATCGTTTCAAAAGAATTAATGGTATCATTGGAATTGTTTATAGTGCATTCTAAATAAAGATTCAGTGTTGAAAATATGTCAACACTGAATCTTTTCTGTATAAACTTATAGATATTAACCTAAAGATAACAATTCGATAACACATATACTTTTTCTTTCATTCTACTTTTGCTGCATGAATCAGTAAAAGTAGAAATGTTATGTTATTACCAAATGAATGGATAGAGAACAGTATTGAAACATACATCTATCAACACACCACAAAGTCCCAGATTATCTATTGGGTAGTATTGGCAGCCGTAACTGCCGCTATGATTGCATTGCCTTTTATCTATGTAGATATCTCTGTGCAAGGCAGTGGAGTAGTAAGGCCGATTACTGAAAAAACTGAAATAAAATCGTCTATCACAGAATTAATAGATTCAGTTTATGTGCGCGAGGGCGATCAAGTGAATAAAGGCGATGTACTCCTCCGCTTCCGCACCAATAACTCCGATTATAAAATCAATTATCAAACGAATCGCCTGAATGACTATGAAGCACATTTGTCAGATTTGGCTTATCTGGCAAAAGGCGAATGCCCTGCCGGGTTTCATTCTCCGGTGCGTCAACAGGAATATACCTATTTTATCAAAAAGAAAGAAGAATTGGAAACCTCTTTGGCACAGGCAGAAAAAGAGTATAAGCGCAATAAAAACCTGTTTGATAAGAAAGTGATTTCAGAAGAAGAATATGATAAATATTATTTTCAATATCAAAGCCGGCAAAATGAACTGGCTTCATTGATACAAAGCCAGTTGAGTACGTGGCAGGCAGATCTGAATACGTATCGTAATTCTCGTAGCGAAATGAATACTACACTGAAGCAAGAGTTGAAAGATAAAGAACTCTATATAGTTCGTAGTCCGATAAGTGGAACCATTGATCAATTTTCCGGCATATACAGGGGAAGCAGTATACAGGCAGGACAGTCATTGGCAGTTATCAGCCCGGATTCCACACTGTGTATGGAAATATATGTTACTCCTCGAAATATCGGTTTTATGAGTTTGGGAATGCCGGTCAATGTACAGGTGGAATCATTTAATTATAATGAATGGGGAACATTACCCGGCAAAGTGACCGAAATTTCATCAGACTTCCTAACCGACAGTCAGGGAAACTCATTCTATAAAGTGAAATGTCAAATGGAGCGGAACTATCTTATGCTGAAAAGCGGACAGAAAGGAATATTAAAGAAGGGAATGACCGTCAGTGCCCATTTTATGATAACGCGGCGATCGCTTTTCGATTTGCTCTACCAAAAGATAGACGATTGGGCGAATCCCAAACAATATGAGAATAATGCGATGATAGCTAAATTTTGATTCTACAATTCATTTATAAATATTCAATGATGAGCAAGAAAGGTATTAAAATAAAACAGTTTGATATTACAGATTGCGGAGCGGCTTGTCTGGCTTCCGTATGTGCCTATTATGGTTTGCAATTTCCCATTGCACGTATCCGCCAATATGCGTTTACCGATCAAAAAGGAACGAATATTTTGGGGTTGATAGAGGCTGCTAATAAGCTGGGCTTGTCAGCTAAAGGAGTGCGGGCTAAGTTTGAGGCATTGTACATTGTTCCTAAACCTGTTATTGCCCATGTCATCGTGCACGAGCAGCTTCAGCATTTTGTAGTGATATATAAGGTGGAGAAAAAGAAAGAATACATAGAGTATATGGATCCGGGTGACGGGCGGATGCATCGCGTGACCAATCAGGAATTTGAGAAAATGTGGACCGGTGTACTGGTGTTATTGGAACCGGAAGAAACTTTCAAGACCGGAAACATGAAAACCGGTATGACAAAGAAGTTCTTTTCTCTGCTGGCTCCTCACAAAAGCGTGATGCTACAAGCCGTGTTTGGTGCGCTTATTTATAGCATTTTGGGATTATCCACTTCCATCTATGTAGGTAAAATTACAGATTATGTATTGGTAGATAAAAATATCAATTTACTCAATCTCATGGGAGTGATCATGCTGGTCATCCTGCTATTGCGGACTTTTATCGGAGCAATGAAAAGTATTCTGGCTTTAAAGACCGGACAACGGATTGATGCGGCATTGATTTTAGGATATTATAAGCATCTGCTGACTTTACCTCAGCAATTCTTTGATACGATGCGCGTAGGTGAAATTATTTCACGCGTCAATGATGCGGTGAAAATCCGTAATTTTATCAATAATGTTTCGTTGGATCTGGTGGTTAATATCATGATTCTTGTCTTCTCTGTGTGCCTTATGTTCGTTTATTCCTGGGAGCTGGCATTGATTACATTAGTGTCTGCCCCCTTATTCCTGCTTATTTTCTGGGGATTCAATAAATTGAATCGGAAATATCAGCGCGGTATTATGGAAAGTAGCGCTGATTTGGAAGCGCAATTGGTGGAATCTCTTAATTCCATTTCTACTATCAAACGATTCGGTATAGAAGAATATGCTAATTTGAAGACGGAAACTCGTTTTGTACATTTATTAAAGAATACGTATCGCAGTATTTATGGATCTATTATGGCGCAAGGCGGTATTCAGTTTGTATCCACCGGCATTACGATTGCCGTTCTTTGGTTAGGAAGTATTTTGGTGGTCGATCAGGAGTTGACACCCGGAGCTCTGATGGTGTTTTATTCCTTGGTTGGTTATGTAATTTCTCCTATCGGCTCGCTGATTTCTTCCAATCAGACTATCCAGGATGCACTGATTGCCGCCGACCGCTTATTCCAGATTATGGACTTGGAACGCGAACAGGATAATAATCAAAAGATAATATTAGAACCGGATATGGTAGGCGATATTACGTTTGAGAATGTTTCGTTTCGCTATGGTTCGCGCAAGGATGTGTTCAAGGAATTGGGCTTGAAGATAGAAAAGGGGAAGACTACTGCCATAGTGGGAGAAAGCGGGTCGGGCAAGACGACTTTGATTTCGTTGTTACAGCATATTTATCCTATACAGGAGGGTCGCATTCGCATAGGCGATTATGATATTGCGCAAATAGACAATCGCAGCCTTCGTCGCCGGGTGGGAACAGTACCTCAACAGATTGAATTATTTGCCGGCAGCATTGCAGAGAATATAGCGGTAGGTGACTTGCATCCGGACATGAAGAAAATTGTAGATTTGACGGAACAACTTGGTTTGAAGGACTTTATAGATGGTTTGCCTAAGGACTACCGGACTTATATCGGTGAACATGGTGCATCCTTGTCGGGTGGCGAGCGGCAGCGGCTTGCCATAGCGCGTGCTTTGTATAAGGAACCGGAGATACTTATTTTCGATGAGGCAACGTCTTCGCTTGATTCTATTTCCGAACGCTATGTAAAGCAGACATTAGATGCATTGGCACGGAAGGGGAAAACGATTATCGTGATTGCTCATCGGTTGAGTACAGTGAAAAATGCAGATAAGATTGTGGTGATTGATAAGGGGCAAGTAGTCGAGGCAGGTACTCATGAAGAATTGTTCAATTCGAATGGGATGTATCATCGTTTATGGAAGGAACAGTTTGATGAAGTAGGTTAAAGAATGAACAGTATGAAAAAGTTAATAGTTGTAGCTGTTGCAGCCATCGTATTTATAGCGAATATACAAGCACAAAATAAGAAGTGGAGTCTCAAAGAATGTATAGATTATGCCATACTGCACAATATAGAGGTGAAGCAGAGTCAAAACCGGATTAAAAGTTTGAAAGTAGAGAGAAATACGCTGAAGAGCAGTTTTCTGCCCGACTTGAATGTAGGAGCTTCACAACGTTTTTCTTTTGGCAGGGCCTTGAATCAGGATAATACGTATGAAGATAGCAACATACAAAATTCTTCATTCTCTGCCAGTGCCGAAATGCCTCTTTTTACCGGATTCAAAACAAGTGCATCCATTACCCGGAATAAATTCGATATATTGGCGGCTGAGGCAAATAAGGAATTGATAGAAAACAACTTGTCACTCAATGTAACCAACTATTATTTTCAGATACTGTTGAATAAAGAAATCTATCGTATCGCTCAAGAACAAATCCGGTTGACAAAAGAACAAGAAATCAGAACACGGATTTTGATAGAGAATGGAAAAGTTCCGCAGTCTCAATTATATGATGTGAAAGCTCAATTGGCTGATGATGAGCTGGTGGCTACTGAAGCTAGGAACTCGCTGCGGCTTTCTTTTCTTGACTTGATGCAATTGATGGAGTTGAAGGGTGAGGAGTATTTTGATGTAGATTCTTTGGATGAAAGTATAGTTTCTATGGAGTCTGTCACTCCTGAGGGGATTTACGCCTCGGCATTAAGCTGTATGCCTCAGATAAAGCAAGCTCATTATTCTTTGCAGAGTAAAGTGAAAAGTACAAAAGTTGTCAAGTCGGGATATTACCCACAGCTTTTTTTGGGTGCCGGAATCAATACCGGTTACTATTATTCTCGTCGTGCAATGAATCCGTCTTTTTATCAGCAGTTTAAAAACAATATGCAGAAAAGCATTTATTTCACATTAAGCATCCCTCTTTTTGACCGCTTCTCTACGAGGAATCAGGTAAAAACAGCGCGTTTGGAAGAGAATAATGCCCGCTTGTCATTGGAAAATGAAAAGAGAAGTCTCTATAAGGATATTGAGAAAGCATATATGGATGCGTTGGCAGCTTTTGAGAAATACGAATCTACTACCAAAGCGGTAGCTGCCAATCGGGAGGCGCATCGGTATGCGTTAGAGAAGTATATGGCTGGAAAGTCGGCTGTATATGAGTATAATGAGATAAAAATGAAATTAGCAGATGCGTTGTCCCAACAATCACAGACTAAATATACCTATTTACTGAAAGAACGGATATTGGCATTCTATTCATGCCACTCTTTGGTGGAGTAGTACCAACCTGAAGTATTTAGATGAGAAAGAGGATATTCCAGCTATCGGGAGTATCCTCTTTTCCATAGATAAATTCTTTTAATAGAGTAGTCCGTTTTATTTTTCTATAATGCCCTTTGCCTTTTCCAGTGCTACATTAATATTAGGACAGATATTTTCTTTTCCCAGTAATTCATTAAATCCTGATTTTTCAAGAATTTGATGCACTTTTTCATTCACTCCCGAAAGCACAATCTGAATATTTTCTTTTTTAGACATTTCACATAGATTAGTCAGGTTGTGAATACCGGTAGAGTCAATGAATGGTACTTTACGCATACGTACAATCCGTACTTTGGGACGGTCGCCCAGTTCGGACATGATTTCCTCAAACTTGGTAGCGATACCAAAGAAGTAGGGACCATTGATTTCATATACTTCCACACCTTTGGGAACCATGAGATGTTCTTCGTGCACTTCCAGATCGGATTCATTATTGGGGTCGATTTCATTTTTGATAACCGATATTTCTGTTGTTTCCATGACACGTTTCATGAACAATACACAGGCAATGAGCAAACCTACTTCAATAGCTACGGTTAAATCAAAGATAACAGTCAGGAAGAAAGTGATCAGTAGTACGGTGACGTCTGATTTCGGATTCTTCAGCAACGCCTTGAAAGTACGCCAGCCGCTCATGTTATAAGAAACAATCACCAATACACCTGCCAGACAGGCCATCGGGATATATTGTGCCAGAGGCATCAGGAACAAGAGAATCAGCAACAGAATGACTGCATGAATGATACCTGCAACAGGTGATTTTCCACCGTTGTTGATATTGGTCATGGTACGTGCGATGGCTCCTGTAGCAGGAATACCGCCAAACAGCGGAGCGATAATATTGGCTGCGCCCTGGGCTATCAGTTCCGTGTTTGAATCGTGGCGGTCACCAATGACACCATCGGCTACGGCAGCAGACAACAGAGATTCTATGGCTCCCAGTACAGCAATGGTGATGGCAACCGGAAATAAATTCTTGATAGCTTCCCAATCTAATTTGGGTACTACTGCATCCGGCAACTGTGACTGAATGGTAAAACGGTCGCCAATGGTGTCGATACAAGTGATTCCGCCATATGTCTTCATCAGGTATACGGCAATAGTCACTACAATGATGGCAATCAGCGAGCCTGGGATCTTTTTTGAGAATCGGGGAGTCAGTGCGATGATCAGGACACTGACTATGCTGACAATGGCGTTCCACCAATTAACAGTATCAAAATGACGGAAATAAATCATCCATTTGCCTATAAAGTCTCCCGGTACTTTTTCTCCTCCGAAGTTCAGTCCGAAGATATCGGCAATCTGTGTCGTAAAAATGGTGACGGCAATACCACTGGTAAATCCTACAATAATGGGATAAGGAATAAATTTGATAACAGCTCCCAGCTTGAATACACCTAATAAAATAAGGAGTACTCCTGCCATAAGAGTTGCTACTGTTAATCCGCTGATGCCGTATTCTTGGATGATACCATAGATAATTACGATAAATGCTCCGGTAGGTCCGCCTATTTGTACTTTGCTTCCTCCTAATAAAGAGATGATAAATCCTGCTACAATAGCAGTGATGATGCCTTTTTCTGGAGAAACTCCCGAAGCGATACCAAATGCGATAGCTAGTGGAAGTGCAACAATACCTACGATAATTCCGGCCATAAGGTCGGCCATGAAGCTCTCTTTTGAATAATTCTGTAGGGTAGTGAAGAGCTTCGGCTTGAATTCAAATGCTTTCATTTGTCAACTACTTTATGCTATGATTTTAAACGAGTTGCAAAAGTAGATAAAATTAATGTATAAATTAAGGTATTATTCTATTTAAATTCGTATTTTTGTTATTCATAGGGTGTTTTGTTGATAGTAATGGTGCGTTGGGCGGTAGAATCATTTGTGATACTGGTTACATCTCCTCTCGTAGTAAAGTAAACGTAATTTCCTTTATCGTAAAAACGATATACCTTGCAACCGTCATGTTCAAACAGATAGCTGACAGTGTAAGTGGAGTTGTTTTCAGATTCTCCGACCTTTAACGGTATGGACGCACACGAATTAAATCCTATTATAGTAAGGAGGGGAAAAGTGAATAATTTGATGATGCTTTTCATAATGAAAAATGTTAATGTTGTTGTGAACACAAATATAGGTGTTCTTGTTTATTTTATATAAAGTGAACGTTTAATTAAATATAAAAATATAATTGTAATGAATACAATTTTGGAATAAAAGATATATCTTTGTATTACCAAAAGATGATTGAATAATAACTAACTAATAAAACTAATTATTATGGCTAAGAGCGTAAAAGGTACACAGACAGAAAAAAATTTGCTGACTTCATTTGCAGGTGAGTCACAGGCTAGAATGCGTTATACTTACTTTGCAAGTACAGCAAAGAAAGAAGGTTATGAACAGATTGCTGCTATTTTTACTGAAACAGCTGATCAGGAAAAGGAACATGCGAAACGTATGTTTAAATGGTTGGAAGGTGGTATGGTAGAAATCACTGCCAGCTATCCTGCAGGTATCATTGGTACCACTATGGAGAATTTAAAAGCTGCGGCTGCCGGTGAAAATGAAGAATGGACTACTGATTACCCTCACTTTGCTGATGTGGCCGATCAGGAAGGTTTTCCTGCTATCGCTACTATGTATCGCAGAATCGCTGAAGCTGAAAAGGGGCATGAGGAAAGATATCTGGCTTTATTGAAGAATGTGGAAGAAGGCACAGTATTCAAGAAAGCGGAAGAAACTGTATGGCAGTGCCGTAACTGCGGTTACATTTATGTAGGTACGGAAGCTCCTGAAGTATGTCCTGCATGTCTGCATCCGCAAGCTTATTTCGAAGTGAAGAAGAATAATTATTGATTGAAATAAAATCACTCGTTCATCATGAATCCGGTTTCTCTGAAAAGGGGAAACCGGATTTTTTATTTTTAGGGAATGATTTTTGATTAGTTTTTATTCTTCTCTTTTCCCGTTTACAAATTCCCCCGGTTTCATGCCGAACTGTTTCTGGAAACACTTGGAGAAATAAGACGGATTATTGAATCCTACCATATAACAGATTTCATTAATGCGGTATTTGTTTTCTGCTAGCAAGATCGCTGCTTTTTTCAAACGTACCACTTGAATCAGTTCATTAGGGGTGATATTGGCCAATGTTTTAATTTTGGCAAACAGACCCGAACGGCTGATACACAACTTTTCGGCCAGGAAATCTACGGATAATTCCGGATTGGAGAAATTCTCTTCTATGATTTCATTCATGCGGGTAAGGAACTTGTCGTCCATAGAATTATTGGCAATGCTGTTCAGCGGAACCAGCGGCATCTTCGAGAATTTCTGACGCAGCAGATTACGCAAGTCTACCAGATTCTTGATACATGCTTCCAAGTATTGCATGGAGAAAGGTTTCTCTATGTAGGCATCTGCACCACAATCCATACCTTCTATCTTGGAGTTGGTATCTGTCTTGGCCGTTAGCAGGATGAAGGGTATATGACTGGTAGTTTGGTTAGTCCTTATCGCTTTGCAGAATTCCACTCCGTCCATGCGTGGCATCATCCAGTCGCTTACAATGAGTGTCACTTCGTTTTCTTTGAGTTTATTTAATGCTTCTATACCGTCTTCTGCGGTAAGTATGCTGTATTTATCAGCCAGACTACTCGAAAGGAAATTCAACATTTCCTCATTATCATCCACAATCAGCATGGTTGGTTTATGTTTGATAGGAGAACCGGAGAGGTCCTCTTGCAAGATTTCTTCGGGAATGGCTGGGTTGTTCAATAGTGATGTGCCCGTATCCTGTGGCAGGACTTGTGCTTGTTCTACAGGCAGTGTTACGATAAAAGATGACCCTTTGTTCACTTCGGATTCCACTTCAATGCAGCCATTGTGTGATTCTACAATACTTTTGACAATGCTGAGGCCGATACCTGTTCCCGGCTTGTTATCCATAGCCTGATAGAACGGATGGAATATCTTCTTTTGTTCTTCTTTGCTGATCCCTATGCCGTTATCTGTCACTCGGATTATAAAAGTATGTTGTTCCGGCTGTACGATACAGGTAAGAGTAACTTCATCTTTTGTGTATTTACTGGCATTGGTTAACAGGTTGCTGACTAGTTTGGTTACCGCTTCACTGTCTACTATAGCTGTGAAATCTGCTTCAGGATATTCCACAGTAAGCCGTGCTCCATGTTGGGCGATGAAAGGTTCGAAACGTTCACAAACCGCTTTGAGCAGTTGGTGGATATTTTGGGAAGCAAACTTCATTTTCATTCCTTCCTGTTCCACCTTCCGGAAATCCAGCAATTGGTTTACCAGGAACAGCAGACGCTGGCTGTTACGGTCAATAATATTTAGATCGTCGCGTACTGTAGACGGCAGGGACACGGGGGATTTCATTATTTTCTCCAAAGGTCCTATGATAAGGGATACCGGTGTGCGTATTTCGTGGGCTATCATGGTGAAGAACTTGATTTTGGCTTCGTGTACTTCTTTTTCCTTGTTGGCGTTCAGTTTGTTTATTTCAGCCGTATGTTTCTTCTCTGTCCGTTTGATGATGAAGCGGATGACGAATCCGAAAGCTATGCAAACCAATATAAAATAGAGCAGTTTGGAAGCGGTGGACCAATAGAAAGGAGGGTGGATGGTGATTTTCAGACTGGTTCCTTTTTCATTCCATATTCCGTCATTATTGGTCGCCTTTACTTTGAAAAGATAGGTTCCTGCGGGCAAATTGGTGTAAGTGGCCTTATTCTGGGAGCCTACATAGTTCCAGTCTTTGTCAAATCCTTCCAGTTTATAGGCGTATTTGTTTTTATTGGGGGTGCAATAGCTTAAAGAGGCATAAAGCAAGCTGAATGCATTTTCTTTATAGGATAGCTCCAGTTCTTCCAACTGGTTGAGAGATTTTGGAAGCAGTTTGTTTCCAGTTTGGATTTCCTTATTATCTATTTCCAGTTCTGTAATGATTACTGGAGGAAGCATCACATTTGTCTTAATCTGATGGGGGTAGAAAGCATTGAATCCGTTTACCGAGCCGATATAAATTTTTCCATCCGATGCTTTTAAGGCAGCATTAGGTAGGAATTGTTCACTTTGCAGTCCGTCGCTTTTAGTAAATACTCGGCAACCTTCTCCAGGGGTGTAGCGCACTAGCCCTTTGGTGGTGGTGAGCCACAATATGCGTTGGTCTTCGATGATGCTGCATATATTGTGACTGGGAATTTCAAGAGGTAAAGTTTCGAATGCATCTTCTTCCGCATTGTATTTGCAGAGCCCGTTCATGGTTCCCACCCACATCTCTCCGTTTGTGTCAATCAGTACACAGTTCACTTGGTTGTTTGCCAGTGAGTTCGGATTTTTATGGTCATGTATATAGTTCTTCCATATCTGTTTTTCTGGATGGTATTTAAATAATCCCTTGCCTTGGGTGGAGAACCAGAGATTTCCTTTGGTATCCTGGTCAATGTCAATGGTCAGTGCGTCCAAGTATTTAATTCGGGTGAAATTATCTTTTTCCCGGTTATATAGATTTACTCCGGACATGGAGGTGACCCATATTCTCTCTTTTCTGTCTTTGAATATGGCATAAGAACTGGTTCCGTCCAGTGAGGCGGGATTATCCTGATAGGCAGAATATGTTTTAAAAGTTCCCGTTTGCAGATTTAATACGTTTACCCCTCCAGTATAAGTACCGATCCATAAATTATCACCGTCCATACAAAGTGCATGTACATTGTGATAGGACAGACTGTTTTTTCCCTCCAAGGGCAAATAATGGGAAAATTTTCTATTTTTGGGAGAAAAGCGGTTTAACCCTCCGTCATCCGAAGCGATCCATACATCTCCGTTAGAGTCTTCGCAGAACCGTCCGATGACTGTTCCGTTAACAGAATTGGAGAAACGTGAGTGGACAAAACTTTCGAATTGTCCAGTATTGGGTGAGATATAATTTACTCCTCCATAGTAAGTTCCGATCCATATTCCACCTTCATGATCTTTTATAATAGGATAAACAAAACGGTTGGACAATGAATGTGGGTTTGTTTCATCTTCTGTAAACAATTGATATTCCTCTGTAATGGTATTGAATAACAGAAGCCCGTCATCCGAGCCTATGAGTAGCTGGTGAGGGGCATATTCCATGATAGAATGAATATGGGTGGCACCTTTTCCGTCTGTCGGATGCAGATAAGTAGTGGCCTTTCCGCTGTATTTATCGATTTTTTGCAAACCACACTCCCAGGTTCCTAACCACAGTGTATGTTCCGAGTCTTCCAACATGACCAATGCGTTTGAGTCATGCTTTCCGCTTTCATAGGAGAGCGGAAAAGTCTCGAATTTATTTTCTGCTTTATTCAGTTTGAAAAGACCTGAGTTTCCCCAATTGGTAATGGCCCATATTTGGTTTTCACTATCCACCAGCACACTTGCCATTAAACCATTTGCGTTTTTAAATTCGTATTGCTCCAAGTGGTTGGTGATGGTGTTGTATTTGAATATTCCTTGTCCTACCGTAGTGAACCATAGGTTTTTGTCTTTATCTTCGACAATATGGTTCGTATTTGTTTCAATATGGATATTTTTGGAGGTGGCCAGTACAAAAGGCATTATATCTTCTGTTTCGTAATCATAGATATATATGCCTTCGTCTGTACCTATCCATATCTTGTTGAGGGTGCTGTATAAAGATGAAATAGCTTCATTAGCTCCCCTATCTTTCAGTCTATAGAGTTTTACAGTAGTACCGTCATAGCGGTTCAGTCCTTCATCCGTTCCTATCCATAGAAAACCGTATTTATCTTGCATTAAAGCACGTACCGAATTGGATGATAGTCCGTCTTCTACAGAAAAATGACGGAAACAGAGGTCATTGGACGCAGCAAACAGAATCATCGGCATCAGTAAGTTCAATAGCAATAGGACTAGTCTTTTCATAGTATTTTCTTCTTATTTCTAAATCTTATGCAAGATTACTACTTTTCTGAGAAAGAAAAGAGAAAATTCGAAGAAAAAGTGAGGATTCCAGATGAATCTTTCAATTTGCCGAGGTGAGTAGGAAACTGCCGGTTATTTTTATTTTATAAGGCCATTGTGCATCTTTTTCCCCGGATATGGGATTCATCCAGTGTTCCGTCGGAGCCCCCATGACAACCAACCACAAGTGGGCCAACGGTACATCCTTGGGAGCAATATACTTCACCACTCCTTCCGTGTTGTTTCCCATTTCTCCGTAAACGGATTTTCCTTCCCGAGTGACAGCGACAAAACCGTATCTCCAGCCGGCTTTCTCCGGGTGGACGGAATTGTAACCCTCCCTACCTGCCTCCCCAAGGAACTCCACTTCCACGGCACTTCCCGGCTGGGGAACGGAGAGGGGAACTGCGTTGAAACCATAATTCTCAGGACAGTTTTCGGGTGCAACCCGGTACCATCCCTCTTCAGATGGATTCATTTTGCAAGTGTATTGGTTTGCGTACGGGCGTGTCTCTTTCCATACCCGCTTAAAATCCCAGTTGACAAAATGGCGACAGGCGTCGAACATCTCGTCACAGAACTCTTTCTGTCCAAGACTGTTCAGCCGTTTGTAGGTAATGACAGGGTCCTCCCCACGTTTTCCCTGGCGGTACAGTTCGGCTATGAAAGGCAGACCGTACCGGATTCCCCAGTATTCAAGCACATATGGTGAATGATAAATATTATCCAAATGCAGATAAGCTTTGTGTGTAAGGGTTTTGAACGCATCCCAATGATATTTCTCATCGGTCATCCAGTCAGGATTTACTTGCCAGAGCATCCATTGTGAAGTCATCTCGAAAAAGCCGCAACCACCCCAAGCTTCTCCTTGACCGTCGCAGGTGATTTGTGACTGGAAGCTATGCCCCAGTTCATGCGCGATACAATTCAATTTCTCATCTTGTACCCGGTTGGGGGTGATCCAGAGCGCACCGATCTGCCCGTCGTAATCCCCTCCGTAGGCAGTGCCTTCCAGGGAATAGTTTATCATGACCATCATGCGGTATTTATCACATTTCGAACCTTGCCTGGCAAACTGCAGCGTGTGGTAGAAATAAGCGTAGAAGTTTTCCAGCTTCTCCTTCAGACCGGGCAGATCCACCTTCATGGAATGCCCCTCCAGCTGTGGTGGGTTGCTGAGGTCATTGCCGAAGCCCTTCTCCCAGAAGATGACGAAGTTCTCGGTGTATGCCATACGGTGATAACTCCACTGACTTGCCGGATTCTGTAAATCCATGCCTTGAAGCTCCTTGGGGATATAGATGGACTTGCCGGAGGGTAGAGGGATATCGCTGTTTCTTTGTGCGTTGGAACAGGAAGTGATTATTATTGCCAGAAATAAAAAGAAGGTATGTTTATTCATATATAATTACTTTTTTTGAAAACAGGAACGGTTTTTATTTTCCGTTCCTGTAATATATAATAATCAAGAAATACTATTTTTTATTCATACGGTGCGGCATCTAGTAACGTTGATTTGTTTAACTCGTAACGTGGGATAGGCCACCAATAATTTTTTGAGGCATCGAAATTACGTTGCTGTACGGCTTCTGGGTTATGATAATATATTTTGGTTCCATTCTGCAATTTATAAATTTTTAATCCGGTAGGCCAATGTTCTTTGGAATATGTTTCTTCCATTTTCTTCCAGCGGCGTAAGTCAAAGAATCGTTGTCCTTCGAACATCAATTCTACAGTGCGTTCATATTCATATTCAGTCCGTATGTCTTTGCCTGTGGCATCCGGTAATAACGCACGGTTTCTGATAAGGTTGATGTATTTTAGAGCCTCGGCATTGTTACCTAGCTCTATCTGACATTCAGCATAGTTCAAATAGACTTCTGCCAGTCTGATGAAGAACCATGGGGTAGTATCTACTACCGTATCGTCATAAAAATTAATATGAGAAGATAAGAACTTTCGCATATTATATCCAGTTTTTGTACCGTTCCACCAAGTTTCTCCTGTACGTGAATCTTTACCCGGAATGACCCCTTTTGCTCCGGCTTCAAATAATTCGATTTCACGGTTTGAATCTCCGTATCCCCACAGCATACCATCATAGAGAATATTTGCTTTCAGACGGATTTCTCTACCTTCCCATGGGTTTACATCTGATGCCTGTATAGTGACTTCTTTTTGTGTGGCTTCTCCAGAGTCGGGGTCAATTGTGGTTTGTAAAATCGTGAATGGTTTGGTTTCTGCCGGTTTATAAGGTGTACCATCAGCATTCTGGAAGAGTTCTACTATTTCGTAAGTGGGTTGCCACGTACTCCAGCCTTCATATCCGTTACCAGGTCCGGCAGGAGCTTGCATAACTAGGCTGGCACTACTTCCTGCAATTCCTTTTTCATCATAAAGTTTTTCGAAAATTACTTCCGGATTTTTGGAATCGAAGAACAGATCTGCATATTCATCACTATTCGAAACTTGTTTTAAAGAATAGATATTCATATCGATGACTGCTTTGTTTGCATCTGCTGCCGCCTGCCATTTTTCTCTAGAGGGAGTACCGAATAAGGGACTTGCTTTATAAAGCAATACTCGGCCTTTTAAAGCAAGGGCCGCCCCTTTGGTTGCACGCCCAAAATCACTTGCATCTTTATAGACTGTGGGAAGTAATTCAGCAGCTTTATCACAATCAGCAACAATAAAATCAGCTACATCATCCATATCTGCACGTTCCTCTTTGAATTCAGAATCCAAGTCATAAGTATGGTCAATCAATGGAATACGTCCATAGACACTATATAGCATATGATAGTAGTAGGCGCGTAAAAAGTAGCCCTGGCCGATTATCTGATTTTTCCATTCTTTTTCACTATCGGTATTGGCAGGCGTATCCATGATGTCTTCCAATAATTGGTTGCATAATTTAATGCCGCCATAATAATGTGACCACGTATTTCCTTTTCCTTCAGTCCACCCGGTATTATAGTTGTCACATGAAGCACGGCCTTGTGTATAGGTACTTGTTCCATAGTCGTGCATATGATAGGTTTCATCTGTATAATTACAGAACATTACGCCGTTTGTATTTTCTGCTTCCACTCGTAAATAACAGTAGTTTAAGAAACTTTCTGCCAGGCTCAAGTCACCCCAAACAGCTGTATCTGTGTATGAGTCTAGTGGTTTTTGATCTAAAATATCTGAACAAGAAGGAAGTCCGAAACTTGAAAGTGCAAGTGCTGCACAAAGTAATATATGTTTTTTCATTTTGTATTTTAGTTTTATAGGTCATTAGAATGTAACATTAGCTCCGACTGTAATCATGCGTTGGAGAGGATAACCTCTGACTCCACCGGATTCCACCACATAACCATCTGTGTTTTTGAACATACCGGCCTCTGGATCACATATTTTCATACCATCAATGGTAAAAAGATTGTTACCATTAACATAAATACGTGCATTCTCAATACCTATGCTTTTAGTCCACATTTTGGGTAGTGTGTATCCTAATTCTATAGATTTCAGACGAACGAAGGAAGCGTCACGTAACCACCATGTAGAGGCTACACCATTCCATGCGTCACCATATGTCTGCTTGATGAATGCACGCGGCCATTTGGCAGCAGCATTTTGTTCTGCTGTATTTGTTTCTATCCAGCGTCCTTCATAGAAATCGGTTGCCATATTCATGGTCGGTTGAACCAATTGCTCTGCATCGGCTTGTCCTTGGAAAAATACATTCAGATCCCAACCTTTCCATGCTCCGTTCAGGGTCAGACCGAAGATTATTTTAGGTGTGGCCGATTTATCTAAACGTATAGCATCATCCCAGGTAATATTTCCATCTCCATTGGTATCTTGATAAATTAAGTCACCGGGTTTGGCACCTGCAATGTGAGGTGTGTTATCTACCTGTTCTTGTGTTTGATAGATTCCTAATGCTTTATATAGTACCATTCCATCAATAGGATGACCGGTACGACGTTGCCATTCCGGAGTGGAAGCAGCTTCATCTTCGTATACTACTTTGTTATTGGCATAAGTGAAATTTCCTGTTATTCCCCATGAAAAATCACCGGAATGGTCACGATAGGTTGCAATGAGTTCTAGACCGTGATTTTTTACTTTACCCAAATTTTCGGCTGGAAGAACTAATCCCGAATAGGTAGGGATAGAAGCATTACGGGTAATCAAAATGTCATTACGGCGTGATTGGAAATAATCAAAATCCAGTCCGAATTTACCATCAAGGAATTGTGAAGAAAACCCTAGATTCCAAGTCTTTGCTTTTTCCCAAGTAATTAAAGGGTTGGCTGTACGTGATTCATAAATTGCTTTTACTACTTCATCACCGAAGCACATGGAGCTGGTATTGTTTAAATCAATGAATTTGTATTGTGACATATACTGATAAGCAGTTACATTGTCATTACCCATCATACCCCATGAACCTTTTACCTTGAAGAAACTTACTACATTTTTCAAGGGTTGGAAGAATTCTTCTTCTGACATCACCCAACCTAAAGAAAACGCCGGGAAAACTCCCCAACGATGTCCCGGAGCAAAATTCATAGAACCATCATAGCGCATTGTAAATTCTGTCAGATATTTGTCTTTGTAGGCATAATTGATACGACCGAAATAGTTTTGACGAGCTGTTACATTCGAACTTCCACTATTATCCTTGTCTTTAGCTACATCGCTTCCGGCGAAGATTTCAGGAATAGTTGTTGATAAATAATTTGTACGATAGGCAGAAATACCAGTATAATCGTATTTACTTTGTTCGTAAGCTATAAAAGCATCTACATGATGTCCACCTTTAAAATCGTGACTATATCCTAAACGGGCATTCAAGGTAATGGTTTTATCTTTGTTGAACCATTGGTTAACACTGATGGAACCTGTGGCATCACGTCTGTTGATATAGGAATCTGTTGCTGCGTCATATTGGTAAACATCATAAGGATTGTTTATCTGTTTTCCATCATTAAAATGAAAGTCTAGTGCGGCATAACCTTCTACATATAATCCTTTGGTAATGACGTCTAAGTCTACACGGAGTCTTGGCTTTAGGTTAAGAGTACTGTATGTCGTTTTATTAGTACCCGGTATATCCGTTACTTTTACAGCGGCATTGTTGGTTACTCCATCATAGCCTACACGTAACAAGCCATTAGGATAATAAGGAGCTGCCATCGGATTAGTGGTAAGAAAATAGCCAAACAGGTCTTCTGTAGAATATACACCACGATTCCTGACTTCCTGCCGGCCTAAAATATCCATGCTGAATTTTATTGCTTTCGTAATTTTTGCGTCAAGGTTGGTAGTAAACTGATATTGGTTGTAGTCTTGTACACCTTTCTTGTAAATAGCATCTTGATACATATATTGTGCCGAAGTATAGAAAGATATTTTGTCATTACCTCCGCTGATAGCCAAGCTGTGTTGAGTTTTGGTAGCCCAGTCTTTAGCTACTTCACTCCACCAGTCTGTATTAGGATAGCGAATTTGATCCTCGCCACTTTGAATCATACCTAATGCTTCGGCAGAATAAGTGGCAGCTTCACCATGTCCGGCATCGTATTCATTTACATAAGTGGCATATTGGTAAGAATCCAACATTTCAGGGATACGGGTTGGCTGGGAAAAAGATACATTACCACTATAGTTGATTTTGACTTTCCCTTCTGTACCGCGTTTGGTTGTAACCAGGATTACTCCATTAGCGGCGCGTGCACCATAGATAGCTGCTGAAGCATCTTTCAAGACAGAGATAGATTCAATATCTTCGGGGTTAAGACGGCTGAATGACCGGTCGGCAATACCGTCAACGACAATAAGAGGGGAGGTACTTCCTAGAGTCCCTTTACCACGGATAAGAATGTCAGCGTTATCTTCACCCGGTTCGCCCGAACGTGTATTAGCAATGACACCTGCTGTTTTTCCGGCAAGTGTATTAGTAAGATTTGTTGCAGCCACTTTCTTCAGTTCTTCACCACCTACCTGTGAAACAGAACCGGTTAGTGTGGCTTTCTTTTGAGTACCATAACCTACCACTACTACTTCATCAAGCATTTCTGTGTCTTCCTTCAAATTGATGTTAAGTGTTTTTTTTCCGTTTACAGGAACCTCTAGCGTTTTATATCCCACATAGGATACAACTAAAGTAGCTTTAGCAGGAACTTCCAGCATAAAGTTACCGTCGAAGTCGGTTATAGTTCCATTAGTAGTACCTTTTATCACAACACTGGCACCAATGATGGGTTCTCCATTTGCGTCTGTAATCTTACCATTGACAGTGCTACTTTGTTGTACTATCGAGGTTGCTTGGGCATTCTCTTCCGGTGCTGCCCATACACTACTGACTCCTGCACCCGCAGTAAGGAAAAGACAGGTGGTAGCCTTCAGCAAAGCCCTGCTGAACAAGGCCCGGTTCTCATGTGTTTTCATCATACAGTTTTATTTAAAAGGTTTATATGTTCATTCAG
>OLWF01000465.1_pt1 | contig 20288 bp, 17 predicted proteins | sample 1644131 | NCBI WGS metagenome assembly OLWF01 (sample SAMEA103958163, study PRJEB25191) | human gut metagenome
TTCGCACAAAATCCGCGCGATTTTGTGCGAAACGCAAGTCAGGAGGGCGCACGGGAACCCAAAGGCAAGGTGGGCAGGGGCGCGGGCACGAGGGAATTCTACTGATTTCGCACAATTTGCAGGCGATTTTGTGCGAAATGGGATTTCAAATTAGAAGAATGATTATTTTGCCGTATTTTAATTTGTTTTGGCGTTGCATAATTTTTCAAATTAGTATATATTACAATAAAAGGGGGATAAAATCGATTTGTTTTGGCTGATATTGGCAATCGTAATATTTATTCTGTATATCATAATTGCTGTTTTTTTATTCCGTATGGCAATTTGCCGCAATGCATCGATCTATTTTAAGAAAAAGCATCGCAAAGAAGAAACGCCTATCACGAAGGCCTACAGGGAAGGTGCGGAATGGCTTTTAGAATCGCCTTACGAAAAACATATGACCACATCTTATGACGGACTTCATCTTGCAGGACATTTTCTTCCGGCATATTCCTCTGAAGAAAACCGAGCTCCGGAATACATTTTATTATGTATCCATGGCTATAGAAGCAATAGTTTTAAAGAATACGGCATATATGGAAATTTCTATCACAACGATCTTCGCGCCGATCTATGGTTTCCGGATCAGCGCGCACATGGAGAAAGCGACGGTAAATATATTTGTTATGGTGTAAAAGAGCGCTTCGACGTCTTGTATTGGATCGATTATATCAACCATTTCTCAGAAAAAAAATATGGAAAGACACTTCCCATTTATATCCATGGGATCTCTATGGGGTGTGCCACTGTATTAATGGCATACGGCCTTGGTTACCCGGAAAATGTGAAAGGAATCATTGCTGATTGCGGTTATACCAGTCCAAACAGCATATTTCGTCATATCATAAAACATTCGTTTCACATTCCATGTTTTCCCATACTCAATATTGCGAATCTAATTTCCCAGCAAGTCGCTGGCTTTGGATTTAAAGACGCATCTGCAACAGACGCCGTATATGGTAACATTCCGATTCTATTTATCCATGGAGATAGCGACAATTTCGTTCCAAAAAATATGGGAATTCAAAACTACGAAGCCTTCACAGGTAAAAAAAAGCTCCTTATTATAAAAGGAGCAGGACACGCAGCGTCTTATTATATCGACAAAACAGCATATGAAACGGCAATCAGAGAACTCATTTTTTCTCCACAATCTTTTTGATCGCCTTCAACCGTGAAAATTCGCCTCTCTCTTTCTCTTCAATTGCATCCGAAACTTCGGCAATAATTCGAGTGTAACGTGGAATCATAATATTCTTCAACGCATTTGCCCGCGTCTGCGTCTTGTGAATATTACGATTCAGGCGTTCTACAGCGCTGTGTACTTCCGCATATCGGAGGCAAAGATCGCGCACTTTACTGAAATGGAAAGCCGCTTCATCCAAAGAAAGATTCGTCTTGTACAAACTCATGTGCGGTTTTCGTTCCTGCTTCGAATTTTGTCGTACTATAGGAATTTCCACTCCCATCACGCTGTAAAATTTAATATCAATATCATTGATTTCGGGAATACTCGCAGCAAGTGCAGCCACACGGTCCAGACCCATTCGGACATTAGACTCCCGCAGCGCCGCCTCTGCCGCCGCCAAAGTAACTCGCAATTCTTCTTGAAGTAGCTTCTCCCGATCTGCCTGTTTCGCAAGCTCACGCATCAATAGTTTTCGCTTCAAATCAAGCATATCATATCCTTGCATCGCCATTTTCAAACTATTGCGGGCATTAATCAAATTGCTTTTTGTAGGGGTACTATACTGTGCCATATTTCTTTATCAACTCCGGATCGATGCGGTCAAGCTGATCAGCGCCCAAAATCGCAAGCAATTTCCAGCCAAGATCAAGTGTTTCCGTAATAGATCGATTTTCCTCATAAGACTGCGACAAAAATTTTTCTTCAAACTCCCGCCCAAAATCCATATATTTTCTGTCCTCTGCACTCAAATCCTCTTCTCCGATTACAGAAGCAAGCGCACGAATCTCTTGCACCTTTGAATACGCAGAAAACAGCTGGTTTGCAACGGCAGAATGATCTTCTCGCGTAAAGTCCTTGCCGATTCCATCCTTCATTAGACGCGACAACGACGGTAAAATGCTAACCGGCGGATAAACTCCCTTCTGATTCAGCGCTCGATCCATAACAATCTGCCCCTCCGTAATATAACCCGTCAAATCCGGGATCGGATGGTTAATATCGTCATTCGGCATTGTCAGAATCGGGATCTGCGTAACAGAACCAGGTTTATCTTTCAACATACCAGCACGCTCGTAAAGCGACGCCAAGTCGCTGTACAGATATCCCGGATACCCTTTCCGGCTCGGAATCTCGCCACGTGAAGAAGAAATCTCCCGAAGCGCCTCGCAATATGCTGTCATATCAGTTAAAATCACAAGTACATGATAATTTTTCTCAAACGCCAGATATTCGGCAGCCGTAAGAGCACACCGCGGCGTGAAAATACGCTCAACTGCCGGATCATTCGTAAGATTGATGTACATCACAACCCGAGTCAGGACCCCACTATCAGCAAAAGAATTTCGGAAGAACTCCGCCACCTCATGTTTCACACCGATGGCAGCAAACACAACAGCAAACTTCTCATTCTGGTTTACCAGCCCCGCCTGTTTCACAATCTGCGCCGCCAATTTGTCATGCGGCATACCGTTTCCCGAGAAAACCGGTAACTTTTGTCCACGGATCAGAGTAACCAGTCCGTCAATACTGGAAATCCCCGTCTGAATATAATTTCTCGGATATTTCCTCGAAATCGGATTAATCGGAAGTCCATTCACATCGCATTTAATCTCAGAATACACTGGCCCAAGACCATCTGAAGGCCGACCTGCCCCATCAAATACCCTTCCCAGAATCTCTTCCGAAAGGCCCAGTTCCATCGGATGACCGAGGAACGTATTTGTAGAAGAACCCAGAGACATTCCTCGCGTTCCTTCAAAAACCTGCACAACCGCCGTATCCTCTTCAATATCCACGACATTTCCCATGCGCACAGTACCATCATCCAGATGGATCTCCACAAGTTCATCATACGCTACATTTTCCACACCGCTCAGCACAATCAACGGCCCATTGATCTTCTGGATCCCAGTATATTGAACTACCATGACTTCCCTGTCCTTTTATAAAAATACAATTCTTCCCAGCGCTGTTTCAACTGCGCTTGTTATTATAATACTACTTTAAGCAAATCTTGCAAGAGCCAGCGCAGAATAATCTCCAACAAACTCGCCAAGGCCTACCGGTAAAATTCTGCATACCTTGCTGCTATAGTTCAGCGACTCCCGCTGAATCACTTCTTCCGCATACGGCAACAACAAATCACTGCTTCTGGCAAAAACCCCGCCGATCACCACCGCTTCCGGATTCAAAATATCAATGAGAAGACTAAGCATTTTCCCAAGCTTTTCACCGCTGACCCGATAAACCTCTCTGCACGTTTCGTCACCTGCATACGCGCCGTCCGCAATATCTTTCGCCGTCATTCCAGCAGGAAGGCCAAGCATTCTGCCAAGTTGCGCAATACCGCCGCCACTACAAAAGCCCTCATAGGAGCCAGCCTTTCCATAGCCGAGTGGACCATCTTCTTCACAGCGTACATGGCCGATTTCGCCCGCCATATCAGACGTGCCCGAATAAAGCTTTCCATCTAAAATAAGCCCCGCCCCAAGTCCGGTACCAAATGTCAGGAAAATCATATTCTGTGTCCCCTTTCCTGCACCGAACATCCATTCCGCAACAGCACATGCATTCGCGTCGTTCTGTAGCACACACTCCACACCGAATATTTCGTTAAAATATTTAACAACTTCAATATGGTCCCATCCCGGCAAATTCGGAGGCGATAAAACAATCCCGCGTCTCGAATCAAGCGGACCGCCGCAGCTAACGCCGATTCGTTTCGGAACTCCATTATTATTTTCAAGTAAAATTCTCGTTTGCTTCGCAAATTCTTCTAAAACTTCCGTCGGTTTTCGTTTTCCATTTACAGCTTCCTCCGGATTTGTAGGAAATTTTACTTTATCGACAATTGTAAGCTCTGTTTCTTCATTTCCAGTAAATTTACCTAACGTCACGGCGCACTTCGTGCCTCCGATATCTAAGCCGATGTAATATTCCTGTCGTTCCGCCATTGCGGCAACCTCCCGTTATAAAAAATGCCGGTAGACCATAAGCCGGGTTCTGTCGTGGACGGTCATCTATCTACGCATACGCATTACTGCGCAGCTTTAGCCACCTTCGGAGCTGTCGGACAAACATAGCGCTCCCTATGCGGTGTTGCTTCGGGTGGGGTTTACACAGCCGCCCGGTTACCCGGACGCCGGTGAGCTCTTACCTCGCCTTTTCATCCTTACCCGCACTGCGGGCGGTTCTTTTCTGTTGCACTTTCCTTGGAGTTACCTCCACCGGCCGTTAACCGGCACCCTGTCCTGCGAAGCCCGGACTTTCCTCACCTGCCGCTTTTCAGCGTTGCAGCCGCGACCGCCAGGTCTACTGGCAGAAGATAGTATAACATAGTTTGTTGTAAAAATAAATGTTTTATTGTATAATAGCTTAGTATTGTTTATTTTACATTTCAGGGACAAAGGAGTCGTTCTGCCAATGATCAGCATCAAAGATACGGAAAAATATAATATAAATCCCAAGATTCTCATTGGAGATGCGTTTGAAACAGCGTATACCCGATATGCCGAGGAACAGCCTATAACACCTCCCGATATTACAATGCCGATTTTCACGGGTATCAGCATGGCATTACTGTGCATTCTGTTTATCCTCACCGGACTGGAATATACCAACGAAAAAACCACATGGTTCGCACTCTCTATCGTCTGTATCGCCTTGGGCGTATATTCCGCCATGAAATATATTAAGAAGAATAAACAATATAAAAATGCGGCGGGGAAACCCAGTACCATAAAATCCAAAAGGGAAAAATTCTTTTCCCTTTTCCAAAAGCAAGGAGAAGAACTTCCAGAAACCATGCTTGCCGGCGAAATGCTCAAGATCGTATCGCCAATCATCGGGAAACAAAACGATCAGGTAAATAATAACGCAATCCGCGAAATTTCCGAGGACTTGGCACGGATCAACAATCCCACGCTTATGATCTGTAAACTGGTGAACCCATGCGGCAAGATATTTGACCAAGCCAAAAGAAGACTTTATTTTAAAGAAGAAAACGGGAAATTCGTTTTTTTTGATTCCGACTGGATGAAGCCGAAAGGCGAAATCATTTGCGAAGAAAATGACATCGTATCATTCGGAGAATTTTCCAAATACTCTGGAATCAATCCTTCCGGTGGTAAAATTCGTCAAGACGCCATCATTGTAGAAGCACAGGATTCCGAATATCATATTTATTTTGAATTTCAAAGCGAGAGTTTGCCGCAGCTTAAGAAAATATTTTCCTCTAAGAAAGAAAAGAAATAAAGATCATCGCAAATACGTAAGTCCTGACAGAAATTCTTCATCATAATACATTCCGGTCACCTTATGCCGGTGACCACCCTCTCCGCCTGTGTACAAAATAACATCACAGGTTTTGTTTTTATTCTGAAAAATACTTTGTTTTATTTTAATGTGTGAAATTTTAGACGCATAAAATGTTACCGTGTGGATATTCAATCCTTTATAATAACAAAGCGTTACCATTTTTATATTACCGTCTTCGTAAAACATTCCCGCCTTTCGGAAGGCAATAACGCGGACTATCGCAAATAAAGCAAACGGCACGACAAGCATAAATGTCGTAAATTTCGCAAGTTCTTCCCAAGTAGGAAAAAATGGGACGATAATTTTCTGCGTTACAAATATCCCAATAATCAGAATCATTGCACATAGGATTAACGGAGTCCGGATATACCGCATAAACGATTTAGGTGAGGGCTTCAGAGAATGGATTTCCACGCCCATGCCAGGCGGCATACGATGAAGCTCTGGGAGTAAAAGTTTGATACACCCATCTACAGAGCGCTCCGTTCCCGCCGGAATCAAGAGCGCTTCCTTCTTCCGTGCCTTTCCATAACCGGTACATTGTATGAAAGCCATATTTAAACCGAAAACTGAAGAAATCAAATTTTGTCTCCGATCCACGTAGTTCACTGCCGAAACACGGCAAATACTCTTTGTTCTGGAGAAAAAACCATTTTCAAAATATAAAGCATCACCGCTTCGGTGTACGGCAAATTCGCTATAATATAAAAAATTTCGTACAATACCCAGCAATTGGATGACAAGTACGGCAAGTGCCAAATAGCCAGCTGCTTTCGCAACAATTCCGATAAATTCTGTCAAAATATTTCTTCCGATAATTTTACCTGCGCGATTTACTAATAATACCGTATAAATGGTGCTTGCAAATGTATCTGTAACACACAATGACAAAAAAAGGATTTCATAACATTTCGGGCGATACGTCTTTCCAAAACGCGCCATTGAAAAAAATTTATCCCGATCTTTGGATTTTATCGTAATATTCATATCCGTCTGATTCTTATAGCCGCCCTCCGTATCAATATAAATACTCTCTGCTTTCAGCAGGCGATACAAAACGGGACGATGGCAGGTAATCGATGTAATAGACTGCCTGCGAATCAATTTTTCACTCTTATAAAAAATACCTTTTTTCAATAAAATGGAATCCGGTCCGACTTTATATTTTACCGCACGCCAGTTGCAGACAGAAATCGCGATCAGAAACATTAATAAAAACACATCAAGCCAAACACCGGAAAGCCATGCGCGAAAGGATTCCGGCTCCCGGATCAGGATATAGTATGCGCCTCGTACCATGGGAATCAGCAGCAGCGCCATTCTTTTATACATTTTTTGTACAATCGTTATCGGATGCGCTGCGTCCATTTTCTGATATACCTTTCCGCCTTTGTATTGTCTCCTACCGGCACAAAAACACAACCTCCGGAAAAATAAAATGCAAGCACAACAACACCGCTCATCCGTTCAAACGGCCCCCGGATCTTTGTAATATATACGACGCGGCGAAAATCTACGTTTACAATATATTTCAAAAGAACACCGTAACTCACATGCAGGATGTTACCGTCCAGAGAATGTCTGACAGATCTCCCGAATAAAGGTGCAAAAATACAGGCCCCTAACAATATGAGCAGTGTAAGAAGGCCTGCAATTCCCCACTTCAGGGCCATAGGGAGTCTTATGACATTGAACAAAATGTATATCAACACTCCAAAAATAAGCGCGAGTACAAAAATATACATTTCTACCGCAAGCGTTATCCTTCCGGCTTCTTTATGCATCCAAGATCTTCCAATCCAATCCAATTAACCCAAGCCGGTTTACGAAACCATGTGATCTGCCTCTTCGCATAATTTCGCGTACCCTGTTTGATGCGTTCCACAGCCGTTGCAAAATCATGTTCACCGCAAAACCAGCCGATCATTTCTTTGTAACCAATCGCCTGCAAAGCCGTTTTACTAAGCGACTTTTGTTGGGTTTCACCATGAGTATATGCATTTTCACACATTTTTATAACATGGCGCACCTCCTCTTCCAGTCCATTTTGCAGCATTTGGTCTACTCTTCGATTGATTCTTTCATACAATATATCGCGATCCATTTCCAGTGCATATACTGTACATTCAATTTCCGGTGCTGTGGCTTTCGATGCCCGGTTCCGCTCTGCCAGCGTCATTCCAGTCTTCCGTTTCAGTCCGACAGCACGGATTACACGTTTGATATTGTTAAAATGTATTTGTTCCGCTGCTTCCGGATCTTCTTTCCGTAAAATGTCATGGAGCGCTTCCGCGCCTGTTTCTCGGGCATAAGACTCTAATTCCGCGATTTCTTCCGCATCTAGATCTACAGAGGCACTATACTGTATATTTTCCACGAGAGTGTTAATATACATTCCCGTGCCGCCTGTTATAATCGGAAGCTTTCCGCGCTGCGCTGTTTCCCGAATGCAGCGGCGAGCCGTTTCCGCATATTGTGCCACGCTGTATTCTTCCCATGGGAAAACAACATCCAGCATATAGTGCGGAATTCCGTCCATTTCTTTGATATTTGGCTTTGCCGTGCCAATGTCCATATATTTATAAATCTGCATAGAATCGGCAGAAATAACTTCACCGTTAAATTTATGCGCAAGCTCAATCGCCGCAGACGTTTTACCGGACGCTGTAGGGCCCGTGATCACAAGTGCCTTTACAGGCATCTCTTAAACCTTCTTTCCAGCTCATGTTTTGGAATACTTACCGTAATCGGACGCCCATGCGGACAGGTCCCTGAATTTTCAAGCTGTGCAAGCTTTTTGAGCAGCTCCTCTATTTCAAACGGAGATAGCTTTTTATTTGCTTTTACCGCTGCTTTGCATGCCATCGTATAAATTTCTTCCTCCGTATAACCTTCCGATTTTTTATTTTGCAGTCCAGCCAAAATAACATCTTCTATGTTACAGCCTTCCAAAATGGAGGGAATCGCACGGATCAAGATCGTATTGCCCCCAAAATCTTCGATTTCAAACCCCATCGCTTCAAAAAATTCTATGTTCGTTTTCAGTGCCATATGTTCTGCAGGCGTCAGTTGCAATGGAATCGGTACAAGCATAGGACTGACCGATTCTGAAGGACTTCTCAGAATCTCTTTGATTTCTTCATATTTGATCCGTTCGTGTGCGGCATGCTGATCAATCATTACCAGCTCATCCCCATACTGTAAAATAATATATGTTTCAAATACTTGTCCGATAATCGTGCCGTCCGTATAGACGTTTGTACTATTATACAACACGGGCGGCTCTTGTTTTTGCTCTGTTTCCGGTTCTGTCTGGGAAGAAATTTGCGGCACTACCACCATGTTTTCTTGCACATTTTCTCTGTTCTCCGGCAGTTGTGGAACCGGTTCCTCTTGTACTTCCGGAGAATTATTCCAAATCTCCGGCAATACATGTTCTTCGTAAAAGGGCTTCGTCGAAACAGGAGCAACCGGCGGAGGAACGATGGAAGGCTGCGGAAGAGGCTCGGAAATTTTTTCCGGTTCCGGCATTCGATTATCATACAGCAGCGCATTCGTAAGTCCATGATACACCAGTTTATAAACCATACCTTCGTCTGAAAAGCGGACTTCTGCTTTCGTGGGATGAACATTCACATCCACTTTTGATAGCGGTATATCCAACATCAATACGGCAAACGGAAATTTATTTTTCATAGTAATTGTTTTATATGCCTCATCCAACGCCGATGTAATGGTCTTTGATTTAATGCATCTTCCGTTTACGTAAAATATCTGTCGACTTCTGTTGGAATATACGGCATCCCGGATTCCCGCAAATCCCAATAGTGCATAACCATCCTGCTCATATTTTACTGGCAAAACGGATGTGGCAGTATCTTTCCCAAAGATACTAAAGATGACGCTTTTTAAATCGCCATTTCCCGGGGTGCGAAACAGCTCTGTTCCATTTGAAATCAAACGAAAAGAAATGTCAGGGTTTGCAATCGCCAATTTTTGCAGAGTATCAGCAATATAAGATGCTTCTGTGCTATCTTTTTTTAAAAATTTATAACGCGCGGGTGTATTGTAAAAAATATCTCGTACTGTTATGACACTGCCTTTTGCTGCACCGCGCTCTCCTGTTTCTAAAACATCACAACCCTTGATATGGACGTATACTCTGTGCGGTCTGTGTTTTGCTGAGAAGTTCCACGTCTGAAACGGCTGCAATGCTTGCAAGTGCTTCCCCTCGGAAACCAAGCGTCGTGATTTTGTTTAAATCCTCACTGTTTCGGATCTTGCTGGTCGCATGTTTATCAAATGCAATGATCGCATCATCCGTTTCGAATCCACAGCCGTTATCCGTGATCCGAATATATTTGATTCCCCCGGAGCGGATCTCCACTATGATGGAGGACGCCCCTGCATCAATGGAATTCTCTGCAAGTTCTTTTACCACAGAGGCTGGTCGTTCAATCACTTCGCCTGCTGCAATCTGGCACGCAGTAAGCTCATCTAATACAATTATTTTACTCATACCATCACCTGATTTTATTTTAAATTATGCGATTCTTGCGCCGAAAGGCATCAGAGCAAGCTTTGCAAATTTAAAATATTGTTTTCCGAAAGGAATGCCGATAATTGTGATGCAGAAAATAACGCCCAATACAGCATAGCTCAACGCCATCCAGATTCCGCTAAGGATCAGCCAAATAATATTAACGATCATTTTTACGGCTCCGCCGCCATATATAATTTCCTTTCCAAAAGGTGCAAAAGCCAATGTGCCAAATTTAAAGCATTGTATTCCATAGGGAATTCCGATAATTGTAATACACCACAAAATTCCGGAAAGATACCATGATAACCCGCAAATCAGGCCTCCAAGTAAAAACCATAAAATATTACCTAATATTCTCATTTATTCTGCCGCCTTTCTAAGTGTGTCCCCTGTCAATCTGTAAACTGTCCATTCATCCATAGGTTTCGCATTCATTGATAAATAAAAATCGATACTTGGCTGATTCCAGTTCAGACAAGACCATTCCAGTCTCCCGCAACCTTCTTCCTCTGCGATAGAAGCCAGCTTTTTTAGCAATCCCTTTCCAAACCCCATTCCTCTGTATTCCGGTAATACAAATAAATCTTCCAAATAAATTCCCGCTCTGCCAAGAAATGTAGAAAAATTGTAGAAATATAATGCGATTCCCACCTCTTTTCCTTCATACATAGCAAATAGCACATTCGCTTTCTTTTTGTCGAATATCCATTCTTCCAGAAGCGCGTCTGTTGCTACGACATCAGCCGTCATCTTCTCATATTCCGCAAGCCGATTTATAAAATCAAGAATCATTCCCGTATCTTCTCTTTTTGCAAATCTAAATTCAAGCATCTTAACAACTCCTGTCCTTATGTCTCCTATGAGTCCATAGTGATCCTGTGTGAAATTATACCAAATTTGTCACTTCTTCACAAGAAAGCAGATGTGAATAAAAAAAGACGGACACCGTATTCTTCGGTGTCCATCCCTCTATAAACTGATTATTGTATTATTTTTATAATATTAATCGTTTACCTTTTTCTTATAATACATCACTGCAGCTGCACCAGCAATGGAGACAAGTGCAATTCCTGCAATCCACCATCCGGCATCACCCGTAGACGGGTTATCATCAGGAAGCTTTGTACCTTCTTTTGTTCTCGTATCTTTCGCTCCGCATCCATGGTCACATTCCGCAGTTTCCGTACCATCTTTGGTCTTTGTCGCATCATTGTTATAAACATAATTCGTGAACGAATGTCCGAGTGCTGCAATTTCTTCGGTCCTTGTCGCCTCGCACACAGAGCAAGTAAACGTCTTTTCGCCCTTTTCTGTACAGGTCGGTTCTGTCGTTACTTCCCCTTCACCCCAATTATGTCCAAGCGCTGCGATTTCGCGGGTCTCTTTATGATTCGCATCTGTCTTACAAGTACGCGTCTCCTCGCCTTTCGTCTCGCAATCGGGTTCTGTCGTTACCACCCATTCACCCCAGTCATGGCCAAGCTCTGCAGGAATGTCCTCTTCTTTAGTGGCTTCACAAGCGTTACAATGATATGTTGTTTTGCCGGCATCCGTACATGTAGGATCTTTTGTAACTTCACCGTCATCCCAAGAATGCGCTTCAAGATACTCTCTCTGACAAATGGAGCAAACTTTTTTATGATTTTCATTATCAACAGATACAATTGTATCAAAACTATGGTTACAATCAACATCCTTGATTTCTACGGAACCGTCTTGATGCGTAAATGTATTTGTAATGTTTACTATATCTCCGACGCCTATTGTCTGGTCTACCTCGACAACAATAAGATCAAGTGCACTCGTACTGATTGAAGAAGTTTTATCTAAAATCTTAAATACCAATTTACAAACTTCTCCATTGACTGGCGGATTCTGATTAAAACCATCTGACGTAGAAAATTGTATTGTATATGGATTCTTATGCAAAGGTCCAAGAGTCAATGCAAAACTGGGGTTGGATTGTTTGATTTCTATTAATTCCAGTTTTTCGGCATCATAACCAACCTGTACCTTAAAATAAGAGATTCCTGGGTTGTTATTAAACGTAAGTGCTACCTCTACCGTATCTCCGAGTTTTCCTTCCACATTTTCCAATCCAAATTCGGACTTAATTGTAGAATCCTCTTCCACAGTAAATACGATTTTCTCCGATTCTACATTATACCAACTATCCCCACCAAGGAGAACCGCATGATATGTGCCGGGGGAAAGTGTTTTCAGTTCTTCCGGCGTACTTTGATATTGATAAAAAATCTTATCCGTTTCATTATAAGCAGCATCCAAAGAAGAATGTAGCGCCGTTCTATCGTTTTCAGCTACATTTTTATTGATATCGTTGAAAACGATCGTTCCGTTTCCGCCAATATATGCATACTGAATAGATACTGGGCCTCCCGGTTCTCCATACGTAGACTCAGCACCTTCGTAAATACAAAGCCAATCATTGTTAGCGCGATCAGCGCCTGTATAAGTAACTTTAATCGGTTCTCCTACAACATAAGTCGTTTTGTCCGTGGAAATCGACTTCTCTACAGCCTCTGTCTTAGCGATAAATTTAATGCCAACAACAAGAGCAGTATTCCCTATAGAATTAAAGTGAGAAAGAACCAAATTGCCAGTATACGTCGAATCAGCAATGCTGATCGAAACAGTTCTTTCGTTTTGAGCCCAGCCTGCACCCGACGGATTCGTTACAGAAGCATCAACACAGTCACCCTTCGCAATGATTTTATCTTTGTTCTGATAATCCGAGGCATCAGCAAATCCGATACTCACATTCTCGGACATCAGCGCAAAACACGAAACCACTGCCATATTACCATGCTTCGCCTTAAAGCCAGCATCCGTAGCATATGTAATTTCTACAGACTCAAACCCCGTCAAATCAAACAATCCAAGAGGCAGCGTATCATTATATCCCATATTCATACTTTTCAGATCTGGATAACCATGAGGGCTAAAACTTTGAGTTGTTCCGGCCAGTTTGGAGAGATCTACAGTATAATCGCCATTTTCAGCCGTCACAGCTTCCTTTGCAATGACTTCAAATGAAACTTTTTCACATTTTACATCATACCAGCTAGTCCCGCCAAGGATGATTGCATGATAATGTCCGGGAGTAAGAGTCGAAATCGAACCCTGGTTATAAACAATGATATCTCTTCCGCCAGTATCCGCACCGGTCAAAACTGCTGTTCTGTCATTCTCCGCAACTTTTTTCTCCGGATCGTTGAATACGACAGTTCCACTGCCATCTATATATGCGTATTGCTGAGAAGTGTAGGTAGACTGACCATATGCCTGTCCTTCTTCTGGATCTTTGTAAATGCAAAGCCAATCGTTCTGATCGCCGTGTGCATTTTTATAAGAAACGGCGATCGGATCTCCTTCATAGAAAACAGTCTGATCCAGGGAAACCTGTGTTCTCAAATCCGTCTTGAAGGAATATAAAAGGACTTTGCTTGCATCCGGCTTTTTCGCATAAATTTTAATTGTTTGTGCAACATCCGCTTCATAAGTATCTTTCAATACCTGCGTACAATCCATATTAAAACGCAAAAAAAGATTGGCATCCGGTACAGCGCCTTTCACCGCGGCTTGAACGCCGGGTTCCGCAGCAGACGTACCGCATTCATACTCGGTACCGTCATTTACCGTATAGACCATCTCTGTTCCCTCCGGGAAGTTACCCCCGAACCATCCGCCCGCAGTTTTCGATTCTCCTTTTGAATAGAAAAATGCTTTCTCCGCCGGCGCAGTAGTAGCCGAAATGCTTCCGATGTCGAACGCAGTATCAAAATTAATTAAGAACTGGTCCGCAGTGGCAAGCGTTGCAAAGCCGGCAAATGTCGTTACGATCATCGCTAAGATGACCAATAAAGAAACCGATCTTTTCATAAAAAATACCTCCATTTATTCTATCATCATAACAAAAAATTCATATATGACAACGATCTATCTATATAATAGCAAGAACGCTTAATAGTGTCAATATTTTTTTGTTTTTAAAACACTTTTTCTTTTCAGTTTATCTATAACTTGATATTTTTTATAAATTTTTCCAAAAAATATCAAATTTTTCCCAATTTCACTTCCCAATCTGCTAAATACTGCAAAAGGAGACTGATATCTATTCCGTTTATGGAGCCATCACAATTCACATCGGCCGCGTCAAAGTCCATATTCACATCCCACTCCGCCAGATGCTGAAGCAGCAGTCCAGCATCAATTCCGTTCACCTTGCCATCTCGATTGACATCCCCAAATTGGAAATTATAAATGATATATGGTAGATTATGTTGACGGGCATAAGTCAGAGCATAGGTGTTATCGTCTACGTAAAGCGCTTCAAGATTCTCACATCCGGTGAACAAAGGATCTCCGATCTGTCTCGTTCCGCCGGGGATCCGCACCGTCCGTAGATTCGTGCAGCCAGCAAATAAATTATCTTCTACGGAAAAAACCCCTGCGGGAATCGTAAAATGTTCCAAAGAAGTACAGCCGTAGAATATTCCCCAGGAAAAGCAAAAAGATTCGCCAGCTTCCCCGAATTTCACCCTTTTTAAATCAGTACAGCCTGTAAATGCGCCAGTACCAATTTGGGTAGGCGCCCCTACCGCCAGGAAGCTTTCTAAAGCAATACAATTTTCAAAGGCATAATCGGAAATGGTAACCCATTCGTACTCCATTGAGAAGTCCGTCAGACTGATACAGCCACGGAAGGCTTTCGACTGGATTTCATAAACTTTAGACGGCAAAACCGTTTCTTTCAGAGAAACGCATCCGGAAAACACGGATTCTTCGATTTCCTGTATTTTATCGGGAAGCTCGATCCGTTCCAGACTGCCGCAATTTTCAAAAGCACTCATTTCAATCTGAGAAAGCGAAGTAGGCAAGTTCACCGCTTTAAGCGCCGCACAATGTTTAAAAGCACCACAGCCGATCAGCGTCACACCCTCCGGAATCTCAATCGTCTCAAGAGAAGTACAATATTCAAAAGCGTATTCTTCGATCGACGTCACACTTTCCGGAATCATAACGGCTGTAATCCGTTCGCATCCCAGAAAAGATTCCGCTCCAATGGTGCATACCGGAGCTCCACCAAGTTCAGACGGAATATTAACAACCGTATCGCGTCCCGTATATTTTGTAACGACGGCTCTGTTGTCCTCCGTAATCACGTATTCAAAATGCTCCGCAGCATTGCAAGAAATCATCATAATAGAAAAATAGAATACTCCGAACAATAAAAATGCGTATAAAAATTTTCGCATTTGCGCCCCTCCGTTTTTATTTTAATACAACCATGTTTATTGTATCACATCTTTTGCGGAGAGGCAACCAATTAATTTTATACAAGTTTCGGGCATTCCTCATGCGCTTTATATGCGCGCACGTACTCTACGAGCCATTTATAATATGTATCCCCGTGACCGCCTTTCATCGGTTCGATATCACGGGAAAATTCAGGGGTATAATTATCGACGAACGCAGTCTCGTCCTCTACAAGAAAGCGCTGGGCCGCCCACTCGTTCCACCAGGTAACAGTTACGATCCGCGGACGCGCATCAAAAGCGTTTTTCCACTGGCGGTAAAATGTCTTTCCTCCCTGCCGTCCAAGCGCAGTATCCGTACACGTCATATAAGTAGCTTGTGCCGCGGTACAGACACAGATCTGTTCATAATTTCCGTTATAGTCTTCACAAGGTTTATTCTCATGGCTCAGAAAACTCCATTCACAGGGAGCCAGATTTTTAACAAGTCCCCACATCTTGCGAACCTCTGTATATTGAGGAGGATTTTCAGTCAGTTCCGTAGTAAGCGTAAATAGCTTATCTCCCCAGTATACGAGTAAATCTTTATATTCCGGTTTGCTAAAATGTTCCTTATATATTTTATCACAAACTGAATAGCCAATTTCTGGATCCGTTTTATTCCAGGAAACCACATAAGGCGTCTTAAGCCCCTCGTTCCGCATTTCCAAAAGCGTGCGAAGAAGCGCCTCGATCGGTTGACGCAGCATTTCATCCCAGTAATCATCCGGCGTACCGACATCCCAATCCGGGGAAGCATTTGTATTGTCTAAAATAATAAAATCGATTCCCGCTGCCTGCAGCATTTCCATATGACGACGAATAATTTTGGGGTCATCACTTCTATAATACCCAAGCGCAGGCTCCGACCAGAAATGGAATTGTCCGATATTTCCCCAGGTGTCTTTTCCTGCTAAAATTTCCGCAATATTTTTAGGTTTCGGACCGTTTTCACTTACAATCGGATTAAACCAAGTACTGTAACAGATTCCGACCAGATCCTTTTTATTCTTAATATCAAGTCCGTAGCTCATTTTCCCACCGCATCTTTCCGAAGTGCCGCAAAAGCATCTTTTGAATTTTTAATTGTTTTCATACTTACACAATAAGCAAGGCGGAAATAACCAGGATAACCGAAACTGGTTCCGCTCACAATCACCAGGTGATGTTTCAGCGCCAGATCACAAAATGCAACATCATCCGAAATCGGCGACTGTGGGAACAAATAAAACGCACCCTTGGGGAGCGCGCACTGGTATCCCGTGTCGATTAAAATTTCATACAGTGCATCACGCCGCTCCTGATATGCTTCCAAGCCTGCAACATCGTTAAGGTGTTCCGCCGCAACTTTCTGGAAAATTCCCGGCGCATTTACAAAGCCAAGCGTTCTGTTACAAAAAATCAAAGCATCCATTAATAGATCGGCTTCCTGAATTGCAGGATTTACCGCCACATAACCGATCCGTTCTCCCGGCAGCGCCAGAGATTTACTGAAGGAATTGACAATAATAGAATTTTTAAAAATTGCGCTCATTGCCGGAACTTTCACACCATCATAAACAATTTTAACATACGGCTCATCCGAAACAATATAGATCGGCTTTCCATAAATGGATTCTGCTTTTTCCAGTACAAAATTCAATGCCTTCAGACTGGCTTCATCGTAAACGGCTCCGCTTGGATTATTCGGAGAGTTTAAAATAATCGCTTTTGTATTTTCGTTAACGGCCTTCTCAATGGCCGGGATATCAAGCGCAAAGGTACCGGGCAGTGCTGGGACAGGAACGATTTTTCCGCCGAAATTCGTAACATACCCTCTGTATTCTCCAAAGAAAGGCGCGATTACAATCACTTCCTCTCCTGGATTCAGAAGAGAATCCATCGTAACGGACAAGCCTGCGGCTGCACCAGTCACCATCAGGATATTCTTTCCGGTAAAATTCACCCCGGTTTCTTTTTGCAGATAAGCGGCAATTTTTGCGCGCACCTCCGGAAAGCCCGCATTCGGCATATATTTATGAATTCCAGGTTCCGAAGCAAATTTTTTGAGATCGCTGATCACTGTCTCCGGGGGTTCCGGATCGGGATTGCCCAGGGCAAAATCATAAACATTTTCCTCCCCATATTTCTGTTTCAGAAGGTTTCCCTGTTCAAACATTGCCCTTATTGAGGAACCGGCAGCAAGACTGCCTGTAATTCTTTTCGAAAACATATTTATTCCGCCTTTCTGGAGTCAGGATTTTAAAGTAGTAATCACAGCTTTCGGATCCGCGGCGCCAAAAACGGCGCTTCCAGCCACCAGAATATTCGCACCCGCTTCACGAACTTCTTTATAGGTCACAGTGTCTATACCGCCGTCAACCTCAATATCTAAATTTGTACATCCCATCGCATCAGCCATTTTGCGCAGTGCCGCAATCTTTCGCGTGGTAGATTTTATGTAAGATTGCCCGCCGAAGCCCGGATTAACCGACATCAAAAGAACCATATCGAGTTCTGGTAAAATGCATTCGAGCGTAGAGATCGGCGTTGCCGGATTAAGCGCTACCGCCGCTTTTAAATTTAACTTTCGGATCATTTGTATTGTTCTGTGCAGATGTACGCATGCTTCTTGATGTACCGTTATTATATCAGCGCCGGCGTCAGCAAACGCTTCTATGTATTTATCCGGATTTTCAATCATAAGATGAACATCAAACGGCATTTTCGTTGCCTTTCTGGCACATTTTACTACCGGAATTCCAAAAGAAATATTCGGTACGAAATGTCCGTCCATGACATCTACATGTACGAGGTCAGCACCGGCGGCCTCTATCATTCGGATTCCGTCTCCCAAAGCAGCAAAATCGGCAGAAAGAATCGAAGGCGCGACTTGTATTTTCATAAACATCAGCCCTTTCAGATTGTTATTATTTATATCTGTTTTTATATTTTTCCGCAAGTTCTTTATAAATGCGGCCATACCGCGCCAGTCGTTCGGGATGCATTTTACCAGATTGAAGTAACTCTTCCGTAAAACATCCTGGCTCGCCAGTATGGCTGCAGTCTATGAATCTGCATGCGCTTCTATTATTATACATCTCAGGATAATAATCCTGCAAGTATTGCGGCTCAATTGCATCGGCTTCCAGCATGCTAAATCCCGGTGAATCGATCAGAAAGGTAGGTTTGCGGAAGCCTTCCGTTATCATAAACAGTTCGGAATGTCGCGTCGTGTGGCGTCCCCGTCCCGTCTTTTCACTGAGTCCGCCGGTATCCATCAGACAGCATCCCGCAATATTATTGATAAATGTTGATTTTCCGGCACCTGATTGGCCTGCCACTACGGTCCGGGAGCCATCGATCGATTCCATGATCGGTAAAATGCTCTCTTTTTGTTCTGCGGATGTAACAAAACATTTTACCGCAGGCGAATACTGCGCATAGAGCTCACCCGCCCCAGTAGGATCCTGATCAGACTTACTAATCATCAGCAGGAATTCAATATGTTTCAGCTCCGCCTCTATGATCATTTTATCAAGCAAAAACAGATCCGGTTTTGGATTCGCCGATGCAGCAGCAAAAAGAAGCTTGTCTATATTTGCAACCGCCGGACGGCGGAGTTCATTCCTACGCGGAGCAATTTCCACAATCGCAGCAGTTTTATAGTGTTCATTGATTTCACAAATCGTAACAGCGTCGCCAATCAGAGGTTTCCGGGAATCTTTCCGGAAAATTCCGCGGGCACTGCACTGATAAATGCTGTCCGAGTCCTGTGACCAGACATGATACAGTCCTCCGACGCCTTTTAAAATAACACCTTTAGCCATGCACATTAATCACTTTGTATAGTTTCGTGTCTCCGCCTACTTCTCCGATATAGATATATACCTTTGTAGGAGCCTTATTTAGGGACATCGGTATTTCATATTCCAATGGAAATTTATCTGATGGAACACTCGGACCCATATAGACAATTTCCGCAGCCCGATTGCTGTCCGTCATCACCGCTTCAATTCGAACGAAACAAGCATTTCCAGTAATGAAATCGGCAGGAAATTCCAGATACATTTTCTTTCGAGGGGTAATTTTATCCACATCATAAAAATATAAATTTACCGTTTCATTCGCCATAATTTCCGTACCGGCTGCCGGATATTGGGCAACCACCTTATCCGATGCATACGTATGCGTCGGCACTGGCAAAGGGGTAGCAGACTGTGTCGGCGTCACGGTTGGCGATTGCATTGGAGTTCCGGTCGTGGGATCTGCAGATCCGGTATTCTCCCCTACATCCGGGGTATGTTCAGGATCAACTGTAAGATCCGCCGGAATATCGTCGGGAGAAATCGTCGGGGTTTGCGGGGAAGGGCTCGCCGTCGGTGCCGTTGTCGGAGAACTGCTCGGTGTCGCAGAGCTGCTCTGAGAAGGAGTCGGCGTCGTGAGAAGATCATCGATCATTGCAGATGGCGAAGGATATACAACGCCTACATTTAGACTGATATTCACCTTTCCGAGTTCTTTCATCGCTTCCTCAAGTGTCAAACCGACCAATTTCGGTACCGTAACCTTTTTATATAAGGTACCGGAGCTATAATAAATTGTAATTGTATCATTTTTCTCCAGGATACTCCCAGGCCCAGGAGAAGTACGGATGATTTTGCCGTCTTCATATTTGGAACTGGATAATTCTTTATATTCAACCTTGATATCCTGTGTTGACAGTTGCGTGCCGACTGCCTGGAAAGATTTGCCTGAGTAATCATCTACGATGACAGAACCTTCTTTCGCGGTAACAGATAATTTAATTACATCGTTTTCTCTTAAAATTTCGCCAGCTTTTGCCGATTGTCCAATGATATATCCCGCAGGATATTCTTCATTATCTACTAATTCTTGCTCT
>OLWF01000470.1_pt1 | contig 20059 bp, 23 predicted proteins | sample 1644131 | NCBI WGS metagenome assembly OLWF01 (sample SAMEA103958163, study PRJEB25191) | human gut metagenome
CTCGCCCTTGCGATATACAGGTGCCTATCTGGATGAATCAATCCCTGATAAATCGCGGCCTCCTAAGGGTAAAACGAGGCTTCAATACTGCAAGTTACAAACAACTTCATCCCCTTCTTGATGGACAATCTCCAAAATGTACTTGCAGATTTCTTTTGCTGTTCACACCTGCAAAATTATTCTGTTTCACTTTTAGCAGAGCTTCACCGGCAGGATACCCATGGATACATTGACGTCCTTGAAGGTATCGAGGTCGATGAATCGCGGAGTGCTCAGGCCGTTTATGTCTTTCAAAAGGCGCTGGACTGAATGAGCGTCTTCTGTCGGTTCAAAACGCCTGTCAGTAGATCAGAATGCGCCTGTTCCAAAATCAGCCACAGCACCCATAATGTGCTTTTGCTCCTCTTGAAAAATGTCAGTAATATTGTATTGGTGTGGAAAAGCAGTATTCACCGCTTCTCTTGATCGCAGTAGCGGTACTCCAGCCGCTTCCGGTCATAGCCGCGTTTGGGATCCATCACGCCGACGTATATTATATCACATGGACGCCGTTGGCGTCTAGCTCCTCTAACACCCGAAACACGGTCATCGCGCGATGACCATGTTCTAGTCTTCTGGCACGACAAAAGCTCTGGCATACTTTACGATCTCTGTGTCATAACTCTTGCAGTATGCAGGCGACGGCAGCATGTCGGTGTTACTGTGAAACATGATGTATGAATCCGTTGGGAATCCAAATAAAGTACCATGTTTTTGTAGACAGTACAATAATTTCCACCAATACCAACAATACAGCTTGGGTATGGAAGAAGAGCAGCGTGAAAAAAACATTTTACAAGGGAATGGCGCTGCTGGGAGAGATAAATCAGATGCTCTATCCGTTGAGAGTCAAACTCGGGATTTGTGAAGCAGATACGATTGGATATTTAGAGCAAATACTTGCCCAATACGTTTCCCTTGCGGGGCTTTAGACGGAGGTCGTGCCGAGAAGCATCAGCGACACGCAGAAGATACCGTGTACCGTTCTTATCGGCAACACAGTATTTCTTATCACTGGATCAGCCCTTATTCATCGCTTCTTTTGTTACAAATTGCATCTGAGGGATCCTCCCAGACACTTGCTCTCATTGCTTAACCCACACATCAATTTCATTCCTTCCCGGTTTCTCAAAAAGAGCACCAAATTTAGCTGCGAGATTATCATCAACATAATAGGCGTTGGTTTTTCCAGCCAGTATCGCACGATTCCTTTTATTCAAACGCGCTTTCCATGTTTCATCACTAATATCAATGTAGTGGAATTCACACTCGATGTTTCGGCTATTATAGAACCCTCTGGCAAAGTCCCTCTCTTTCTTCATCCAGAAGCCCCAATCCAACACTACATTGATCCCAACGTTGATGAGTTCTAATGATTTGTCGAATAAGTAGTTCTGCGTTCTTTCCACATAATCATCATGCTTTTCGCCACAATATTGACCGAATAAAGCCAGAGTGATTTCATCAACTGAGAGTAACGCAGCATTGTTCTTAACACACATATGCTCTGCATACATACTTTTTCCACTGCAGATCTTTCCACAGATCAGAATCACGTTTGCCATTTTAATCTCCTTGTCTAAACAAATTCACTCGGCCATCCCGAAAGGATTTCATCTTTCTCGGCTGGATCATGTCGTTAGCAGATACCTCACCGTAAAGCAAAGGGAAAGATGGATCGTGCCTACCACAACAACGCCCCACAAGCGTCTGATTGAAGTTCGCATAGCAATAAACACATCCGTTCTTGCAGATATTATAAGCCCCAAGATCTATACTGGCAATACAGCCACACGCAGCACGTTGGTTTTTGTCTCGTTCGATATCAAGCTTGTAGTTGCCGATACGTTCCAAGCGATGCCGATCGATACAACTGCCATGCTGGACACCATACTCGCTTAGGTCAATATTCTCGGCACAGGTGTCGATATAAAGTCCATGCTCCTTTGCGATTTTGCTGAAACACCCCGTCAATGCCTTCATCTGCTCAGGAGATAATGGGTGAATTCCGAGAGGAGTGATCCTTCTTTGAATGTTTTTATATATGTCAAGGAAACTTATCGTGCATTTCTCGGTGTAATCTGCAAGTCGATCACAGAGCACATGGAAATACTTCATATGATACTGCAGTGTGTATTTGTCGTTAAGCAGTATCGGATCGTATCGCCATACCACTCGCTCCTTGCCGATTCGGGAAGAGAGTTTTTGAAATGTCGGTATGATAATATCGTTCTTTGATGGGACATTCTTCTCAATGTCGGCCCCATACGGAGTCAGGGTGAACTGAAAGTAGTAGGTATAGTCCCTAAGCTCGTCCAGGCGGTCAAGCATCGGGGTTGGATCTTTGGTCCAGAAAACAATTCCATCTACTACTTCGGGAGACAATGATACTTCACTAATTTGATGTGGATTTATTGGATTGCGGACATAGGCGTAACCGTCTTTGAGCCTGTTGAAGAACCACTCCGAGTAATGCGCCGGAATGTCTGTCCTACGACTTGCGCTGATTATCATTATATCACCTACAATATCATTTTCTTGATGTTATTTCTAATTTCTGATTTATTAAATATTTCAATTGTTTTTTTAATATCTCGATAAATAAAATACCAACCTTGACCGCTTCCGCAATGACTCCATACATTCATAGGGTCAATGCTCTTTGGGGTTTGACTATACATATTTTTCCCCAAACATATGACCTTTCCCGAGCGTAGACCGAGAGAGCAATTTATCCTGGATATTGACATCAAACATGTACCGTCTTCTTGCGATTTTCTGTATTTATTATCCTTTTAAAAATTCGAAAGCACTGCATGAGAAACGCCGATCTCAGCTGCTTTTGAAGTTGTTATAATCCCACCATTTTCTTTATCGATGTTTTGAAATTTGGTAATAATATCCATCTCACACCTCTCTACGACTTATGTTTTAATATCAAAAACCATTTTACGATATTTGTCAACACCAATAGATGAACAATCACAATTGGCTTTTCCCGCTTGACGATCAACAAAAAAACCGTGTTACTTATATAGATCTCCGAGCAGACAAGGAGTTCTGCTATGGGTCAAAATAGATTTTCAGTTGATGAAGGAACAATTCAAATGTTAAACTTCGAAGAAAGAATTACCCTATACGAAAATTAGCAAATGACACACAAACGGGACGGTCGCAAGAAACTTTTCGCCTGTTCAAATGCGAGGAGGTATATATTATAGGACTCTTTTCATTTGCTATTAACACGCTGCAAACTTTGGGAGTCGCACTGGGTGGGGTCTTGCGGTATGGGCGTTTTCAATTTGCTGGAAAACGATGGCCCTGACAATCCAGCGTCAAATGCTCATATGCCATAAAGTAACACACAATTCTGTAAAATTATTTTGAAAAAATCAAAACCGTCTCATTGCAAATGGTATTATACTTTCCTATAATGAAAACAGGAGGTGGCAATATGGCGAATGAAGATAAAAAAGATTTTAATGCAATGTTGCACAAAGATACGGGTATGCCAAAAGTGCAAATTATCACTGAGGAAGCCATAATCAAGAAATACGGCGGAGAAAGAATGTATTTTGCTCCGCCTATTACCTATGATAAAATCATGAAAACCGTTCCTTATGGGAAAGTAATTACTGTTGGGACGATCAGAGATTATCTTGCAAAAAAGAACAATGCTGATTTTACCGACCCTATGACAGCAGGAATCTTTGTATCAATTTCAGCGTGGGCGAGTTACCAGCGTTCAGAAGAGGAAACACCCTATTGGCGAACATTAAAAGCACATGGAGAATTGAACGCAAAATATCCCGGCGGTATTGAAGTGCAAAAAGAAAAACTAGAAGCTGAGGGGCATACAATCATTCAGAAAGGCAGAAAGAATATCAAGTATTTTGTAAAAGATTATGAAACAGCACTTTTTGAACTGAAATAATCATTTTATATGGTACATAGCAAACCCAGCCGAGCCAGTCAACGGTCAAGATGAACGGGCTTATGAGCTGCACCCCAAAAGGCGGTGGGCTTTGAACTCTCGCAAATCGCAAAAGGAGTCAGTGGCTGCAGAACGATGAGCTGAGCGTGACTTTTGACTTTAGCATGTTCAAGCTGACAAAAACTGAACCCACTTAATCTTTCAACAACCGGATATAATGATTCGCTTCCCGCAGAACATGGTCTGCAAGCAGGGGCAGAATAACGGAACGAATCTTACATTCCTGAATGCCCTTTGTTCCGGCTGCTTTAAAATCTCTGAGCTTAACGGTTTTTTCAAGCGAGCTTGCCGTCAAAGTTTGATCCTGAGCGCTGTTGCACTGCTGCAGCAGCGCTGCAAACTCCTTGGCGGATTCGTCTGCCGAGCCAATCAATTCAGCTTCGCAGGGATCAAGAAGCCCCCGTATAAACAGGGCATGCTCCATCATGATCCGATTCCAGAAGCACTCGATTTCCCGCATAGACTGGCAGCTTAATTCTCCATCCTTTTCAAGCATATGCAGATATTGGCGGTAAAGCTTTGCCTCTCGCATAATATGTTCAATCAGCAAAGGGTAATTCATGGTGAACATTTGACAGTTCAGCACATTTTTTAAGATGCTTTCCTTGAAACAGATCAATCCGTCCAAAAGCCGGATCGCTCTCTCGTTGAGCCTATGCACTGTACAGATCTTTGGGGAATTGTTGCTGTTGCAGTAATCGCAATCGCCGCAAAGGCGCAACTCCCTGCTGGTGATTTTCCTGTCGATCGCAATGCCTGTAAAGCATTCGGTCTGTTTTTCTGCCAAAGCTGTAAATTCAGTCACCACCTCTCCGGAATTCAGCACATCAGGCGATACGACGCCATTACTGAGCGCCACGGTTTCACACAAAAGCTTTCCAAACTCATTTTTATAAAATTCTGCCTGCTTTGAAAAATCAGCAGCAGGAGGTGTAAAGCCCGCCCTCAAAAACAGAGCGTGCTCCTTCATAATACGCCCGAAGAAGAGATGGAGCTCAAGGGATTTTACTATATAATGATTATCATGCATAGCTTCCTCCAAAAAAGTAATGTCGGTATTATTATACGCGAAAGGTGGTTTATGTGTGCAAAGACAGCCGCTTGTACAATCCCGCTGGTTTCTATTCCTTGGTTTGTACCGGATAAGGATCGTAAAATATACTGAAGGGCTCGCAGATTTACACCTTAATTTCTGTTCTCACATTCGCAATTTTTCCGGTTTCGTTTCAAAAGCGGCCTTAAAATGCCGCTTAAATACTGGATCCATAAAAACACCATAGAATGACCCCAGTAAAGGTTCAAAATCTGATAGTGTTCTTATATGAAAATAAAAGCCTACTTTCATACGAAATTATATCCCAATGACTTTTGAAGTAAAAAACAACATTTCCTGCAAAGTTTGGCAGGATTTTGCCTAGTCATATTTCCAATATAAAAAAAGAAAAATCAGGAATGATTCCGAATCTATTGGCAGACATCACAAAATACAAGGGATCAGAATGCTGCGGCAAGTGGCAGGATTTTGTTGTTTTTGATATAAAATTATATAATAATGAAGCAAATTGGGTATCTATTTTTCGCCGAAGAAGGTTCCTCTGTCAGATCTGTTCGTCCTTAATGAAGGCGACAAAGATAGCAACGACTATCACCGCAAGAAAAATATAATCGAAGCCGTTTAGAAAGCAGAGGGCGATATCCGTCATCTTCGCATCAAGGGGAGCAAAGCGGGGGATGACACAAAGGTTATACTCCGCACCGAAATGAATAAAAAGCGCAAGGTTGTGTTCTACGATGTCGACGGCAAAATAATTCCAAAATCAATATTGGATATTTAATATCCTCTTTGATCACGGCAAACACCCCCTCCGCCTGGATGAAACGGCTTACCCAAAGCAGAATTCATTAAACACGTTTACGATCGGGGAACTTTAGGGATCGGCATTGCCGAAAGCCTAGCCGATTTCCGTTCCTTGCCGTTAAGGTACATTTGAAATACTGAGAATCTTACCTCATAGATTTCAAGTGTTTTGTCGGAAGGTTTCTAGCTCTGCATTTTGCCATATAATCGGCAAAGCATTCGGGTAATGTTACGTTCTCAGCGTCTAAGGATTGCATTTTGATTTTCGCCATAATAAATTACTTCCTTTCATAAAAAAATTTCACTCGTCGGACTACTCGAAATGAGTTTTGAAATCCTACGAATGAAATCTAAGTTTTATTATGGGGAAAAGAAAAAACCTTGTAAACTGTAATAGCTTACAAGGTCGGTGTCTAAGGACTATTAAAAAGATATTTTCGTCAGTTTGGCGGTGAGATTCGAACTCTCGCGCTGAACGAAACATCACCAAAAAGCCGGATGATTCATCGGTTTATAGGAACTTTCTTATATCTAAAGCCAATTGACCTTCAAGGTTTATCAACCTTTTGGTAATGTCCTTAGATTTCTCATCGGCTGCAGCATATTGATTCAGATATTTATTCAGCGATTTGACACCCATATTACAGCCGTCCGTTATCAAATCGGCAATAGTGTGATCGGTTTCGTTCATTTGCAGCTTCATTTCGGTTTTTATTTTTGCCATCTGTTCTGCCATAAAGTTTGGCTCTTTGCCCTCATCTTCATATTGCCCAAGCAATTGTTGAAGCTCCTTGTCAAGCTTATCGTGTTCATCCTTGCAAGCGTTCAGCAGTTGCTGCAAATCGGAGTTTTTTACACGATCCAAAACGTCGTCTATAGACTTAACGCCCATTTTGATGCCGGCATCGCATTCCCGCAAAAGTTTTATGGTATCTGGTTCTATCATAATACATCCTCCTTTTTAAGTAGCATGTGCTATTTCACGGCATCAATACATCTTTCCGCAAAAAATGAACACAACGCTCCCAAGCACTCTTGAATGTGCGTATAATTTAGACACAGGGGTTCAGATTTCACCGTTTTATTGTTTTCGGTTGTCATTTTAAGCTTTTTGATTTATGTGTCCAACCCCAATGCGTCTGTCAATACCCCGAAAAACCGCATAAAATCAAGGAAAATAGCAAAAACACCATTGAGTCCAACCCATGGGGGTTCAGAAGTCAATGGTGTTTTCACTATAAAAAAGATTTTTTCTCGTATTTGAAACCGGAATCCTCGTAAACACTGGGTTTTCAAGGCGATTTCGCTTGATTTTATGTATCTTTCCCTTAAATTTTCCCTTGCGGGAATTTTTAAGGGAAACTTTTTCTTTAAACAGCATTTAAAGTGTCGAGTAACCTTGCGGAATTGCGTTTGGATTCCCTGTCCGAATGCGCATACACATTTAAAGTCATATTTACATCCGAATGACCTAAAAGCTCCTGCACGTCCTTTGGTGCCGCGCCCTTTGCAAGCAGATTGCTCGTATAGGTGTGACGCAGGCTGTGGAAGTGAAAGCCTTCCAATCCATCAATTGACTTGCTTAAACGGCGGCAGTTTCGTTCAACAAATTCGGGTCGGATAAAGCGGCCGTCCTCACGGGTGCAAACCAAGTCAAACGGGATATGTCCTTCGGGAAGCGCGTTGCCTTGTTCGACGGTGTACAGGTCATAATGCGTGCGATTGTTTTCCATAATGCACATACAGTAGTTTTGCTTGTAATACTCACCGTACTTTTTGCGGCTGTTTTCTTTTTCATCTAAAGCCGCTTTCAGTATCTCGGTGAGGGTATCACCAAAATCTACTGTTCTGACTTTGCCTCGCTTGGTCGGACCGATCTCCATTTTCTTTCGGTGCTGATCGTATGACATGCTTCTTCGTATGGTCATACACTGTGCTTCCAAATCAATATCCTGCCAACTTAGACCGCAGACCTCGCCTAACCGCAAACCGCTGTAATAAGCAATTTGGATGGGCAGAAGCGCCGCACTGCCTTTTGCTTTCAGAATCGCCGTAATTTGACCGTACTGCTCAGCAGATACCGTGGTGAACTTCGAATCGTCTTCGCCTTGGAACAGATCGCAGGTGTCTTTCTGCGCACGCAGATTCACATACTGCATCGGGTTAAAGGTTATAAATTGCTTGGGAAACACAGCGAACCGAAAAGCGCCGCGAAATACTGCCGCATAGCCATACATCCGCATATAGGAAAATGTTGAACCGAGTTCATCAAAATACTTTTGCAGATGCTCCGGCTTGACCGACTGCAATTTGCGTTTGCTTACAGGATGTTGCTTAATGCGGTCTACCGTGTTTTTATATCCTTTGACCGTACCGTTGCTTCTGTTGCTCGGCTGTACTTCCTCTTCGATCCACATATCAAGCATATCGCCTAACGTAATGTTTTTTGCCTTTGCGATAAACTGCGTGCTTTCATAGTTTTCCATTGCACGGCGAAGCAGAGCCTCGGTTTCACTTTTGCTCTCTGTACCGGGGAATTCCTTTTGTACTCTGTTACCGCTTTCATCTTCTACGTAAAAGCGGTAGTACCACTTCTTGCCTTTCTTTCTGACAGATCCTTTTGCCATATAAAACTCCTTTCTTTCGGCAAACGGAACTGTTGCAATTGTGTACTTATATTATACCATTTTCCGAGCAAAATTGCAACAGTTTGGGGACCCTTTTCACTGTTATTTCAAACTTTTTACCTTATCATTATCCCTAAGATTGATGCCTTCGTTGAGAAGCAAAAACTCGTTCAGCGTATCGACCTTAATGAGATGCTTACGACCTACGATCAGCACCGGAAGCTTCTTTTCTTTAATAAGCGTACGCCAGGTATTTCTTCCGACGCCTGTAGACTCGGCAACATCCTCAACACTCAATGCAATTTTATTTAACATGGGTGATCCCTCCTTCTTTGGAATTACCTCCATTTCCGCCGGAGGCAGGCTGTAAAGTTTTTCATTTGAATTTCTCCTTCATAAATATCAAAACCGGCTCTGCCGACATCAGAGCGGGGTCCGTAAATTTCGTCACCAAACTTCGCGGGAAATACAAAGCGCGGGACGAAAATCTTTTCACATAGGAATATATGTGGAAATGAAACAGTATCAAGAAAACTTACTTTCCCGAATAAGCACGTTTTCTTTCAACGCATATAATTTATGTGACATTTCGGTGCCGTTTCAAGAAAAGAAGAAGCGAAAGCCGTTACGGTTGCAGCGTCCCAACTTTTCGTCCGTCGTACGACGGGCTTTTTTGTCGTACGTTCGTTTCTCCGATCCCTGCGTGAAAAATATTTTTCGCAGAGAGCGACTTTTCATAGGCGGTCTTCTATTTAAGAATTTGCTTGTCTATATATTGCTGAAAACTTTACCCTCTTTTCAAGAAAACTATCCAGTCCTTTTGATTTGAAGAGAATTATTTTATCAGGCTTCAGGTAGCTCTGTTGACCGAACATGATTCCGTCAAATGCGAATGGGGAAAGAAGAGGGGCATGCTTCAGAACGGAAAAATGGGAAAAACAGGGGGAATATCATTTTCATCTGAAAGGGGAAAAAGACGGGGCATAGCGCATGACGAAAAACGGGGAAAAACAAGGGGTATGTAGTTTTCGGCCAGAAGGGGAAAAAGATGGGGTATACTTCAGGACGAGAAATGGGGAAAAAGAAGGGGTATGAAGTTTTCGTCACGATGGGGAAAGAAGTGGGGCATACTTCAGAACAGGAAACGGGGTAAAAAGAGGGGTATAGCAATTCTCATCTTAAAGGGGAAAAAGGCGGGGTAGGCTGCATATTAAGAAAAGGGGAAAAACAAGGGGAATACGGCTATGCAGCCGAGGAGGGGAAAAAAGCGGGGAAAAAAGAGGGATATTGCTTCTCCGAAGTACGATCTTGAATCACGCTGTCCCCCTTAAAGATTAATTATTGGAAATCATTCTTTTTGTATTAAAATCGGGTTGAATGGCCGGAAAATTGAATCCTAAATGGCTCTAAAGCTCTATAAATCACTCTCAATGAGGATAATCGTTTCTAAATCGACTCAACAAGAATTTTTCTTTAAAAATCGCTTGTCGTTTTTATATGATAAAGTTTTGAGAGTTTTTTGCGGCGATTTTCTATTTGAGAGTACCTTTCGTTTGCAAAAAATGGACGGTCTTTTTTTTATATGTATTTTCTCTTGAAAATGAGTCAGAAGAGCGTTCATGTTTACACTGTGAAATGAAGGAAAAATGACTGTCTGTTTGATCGCAAGGGGGGGAGGGTAAAAAATCCCTGATCTCAAAGAGAAAGTTCCGCATCATATCAAAGAGAAATTCCCTCTCTCATATCAAAGCGAAAGCGGCGATCTTAATATCAAAACGAGAGTGCGTCGTTCATATCAAAATGAGGGTGCAATCCTTTCATTTCAAAATGATAGTTTTGCTGACATAAATCTGATAAAATCTATAATTATCCTATATGATTTTCATTTCGAAATGACGGGCATTTTTCATTTTGAAATGACACGCATACAAAAACCGAAGCGGGCGCTATGAAATGATTTTCATTTCAAAATGATGGCACCCGCTTTTTCCATTAAGAACAGATGATCCCCCTTGCGCCATACCGTCGAAACGGCAAGCCGAAGGGGGATATACTCGTATATTCTATTTTCGTCAAGAAAAAATTGCGTATGCCCTCCAGAGTTACGAATCAGTCGCTGAGAACAAGTCAGATGCTTTTAAGTTCATGACGAAAAATCTTTTCAGGAGCGCAGATGACACTGAGTGGAGATCAGGAAGATAATTTTCGTACAGAAAAACTCCGGATTATGAGCTTGAGCGCGCTGTGGTCTGCTTTGAAGATAAAGCGTCCTTTTCGTACAGAATTACTCCCAGAAAAGTAGATCCAATATCAATAGCGTAATTCGGAGCAAAAAAAGATTTTCGTACAGAGATAGTTTTACTATGAAAACATTGCAGTCACTCGGCAAAAATGGCAACAGAAATAGCCCGTCGTGTACGGCGGGCGTTGGAAAGTATGTGAGGTAAACGGTCAGGATGTGACCGTGACGGCAGTCAGATCATAACCGAGCTCACTCAGTTTGTTCAGAAATGCGCTGGTACTGCGCGTAGAAAAATGTACCTTTGCGTTTAGATGCTCCATGAGCACATTGGATCAGTGTTGTTTTCAACGTAATATTTCCCTTGGTTGTTCTACCGCTTCGGCGTTTGTCGGCACTCTCGTTATTGCACGGTGCAACACCTGCCCAAGAGCATAAGTGAGATGCCGTAGGAAATCTACTCATATCCACACCGATTTCTGAAATGATGGTTTGCGCTCCCACTTCTCCGCTGAGAAGCAGCTCTAAAAACTTCCTGCGGCTTTTTCCGTTGATATGCGTCAGCATACTGCCGAGCTTGATCATAGTGATTCTCCTATAATTTCCGGCTCCGTCACTGCTTTTGCGCTCCTTATTCTCGGATCGTTTTCACTCCAAAGATAAAGTAAATAACATGGCAGATCCACACAACGGCTAAAATAATGCACGGTATGTAGATGCCTTTCAGCATCATCATAGTAAAGCCGAAGCCCATCAAAAGCGTGACGCTTGACATAATCGTCGCCTTTGTTCTGACGGTCATGCCTTTTTTCTTCACGAAGGACTCCAGATGCTTCTTATACATCTTTGTTCCTACAAACCAATCGTGAAGCCTTTGCGAGCTTTGCGAAAAGCAGAACACCGTCAGTAAAAAGAATGGCACGGTCGGCAGAATCGGCAATACAATACCGACACAGCCGAGACCTAATGAAATACAGCCTACAATCAAAAATATCAGTCTTTTCAGTTTCAAGAGTTTCCCTCCAATTTCTTTTTCTCTTTCTTTGTTTCGATCACATGCCGTATTGCCGCTGCAGGGTGATGAAAGATCATCCTCGGCCCCGAAAAACGCATGACCGTCCGGATTTTCTCCCGCATTTCGGGCTTGTAGCAATGCACCCTGCAATTTGAGCAAAAGGTTTTTGTTTCCATAAACGGGCATTTGTCGCTGCGCTCTCTTGCATAGCGGTCAAGGGCGGCGCAGTCGGGGCAAAGTATTCTTTTTGTTCCGTGATTCTTTTTACAGTAAAGGGCGATCATCTGTGACACCATCGCTTTTTCCCGTTCCCGCTTTGTTTGGACATGTAATGTCCTTGTATCCTTTACCATCAGCTCATCCTCCCATGCTCAACTGAGTACACCGTATCAGCGATTCGCATCGTGGACTGACGGTGGGATACAAGCACAACCGTCTTGTTCTCCCGTTCTTCTCTGAGAGATTTCAGAATTACCGCTTCGTTCAGGCTGTCGAGGTTGCTGGTCGGCTCGTCGAGGAGCAGGAAAGGCGCATTGTGCAGGAAAGCACGCGCAAGTCCCAGTCTCTGCCGTTCGCCGCCGGAGAGTGTATCTCCAAGCTCGCCCACAGGTGTGTCGTATCCCTGCGGTAAACTCATGATAAGGTCGTGAACAGACGCCTTTTTGCAGGCTTCTTCTATTTCCTTGTCAGTAGCATTCATATTGGCGATTCGCAGGTTATTCCGGATGCTGTCGTGGAACAGGTGAGTTTCCTGCGTCACAAAGCTCTCCATATCGCGCAGGTTTACCGTATTGATATCGGAAATGTCCGTGCCGGAAAGCTTCACGCTGCCTTTCTGCACATTCCAAAACCGCATGAACAGCTTCAGAAGCGTAGATTTTCCGCTGCCGCTCCGCCCGACGATGCCCACGACCGTACCTTCGGGAATCGGCAGGGATACGTCATCAAGAATCGTATCCGCACCGTAGGAAAAGGTCACATGCTCGGCGGATGCGCCGTTGAAAGTAACATTCTCTTTTCCGGTCACTTCCTCCACCACCGGCGTTTCCTCAAGGATATCCAGAACACGGTTTCCCGCCGCAAAGGTATTCTGCAGGGTGCTGCCGAGATTCGCAAGCGCCACACAGGGGCCGAAGGAGCTCATCAGCGCAACGGTAGGAATCAGCACGCCGGAGAAATCTACCGTGCCGTGATACAGCGCTGCCGATATAAACAGCATCGCAAGGTCGAAGATCAGGATGACGGTATTCGTCACCGCCATATTGCGTCCTGCTGTGCGCTTCATCCGCGCCTCATCCTTTGAAAGCTCCTCCGTTTTTGCGTTCATCTCATAAAGCCGCTTTTCACCCTGTCCGTACTGCTGTGTTTCGGAAAGCCCGCGCAGGCTGTCAAGTACAAAGCTGCTCAAATCTCCGGATTTGTTCCGGAACTTCATGCCGTCGTCTCCGCTGAGTTTAGATGTTATAACAGGAATGATGACTCCGACCGTGATGTACGAGGCAAGCGCCAACAGTCCGAGCACGGGGTGATAACTGCCGATGAATAAACACAGCAGAACGGTAAACAGAAAGGCAATCGCCGCCGGGGAAATCGTATGCGCATAAAAGACCTCAAGCAGTTCAATATCGGAGGTAATCACTGAAATCAGATCACCTTTATCCCTGCCTTCCAGCTTGGCCGGGCAGAGCCGCCGAAGCGCTCTGAAAACCTTATCCCGTATCAGCGCAAGCAGCTTGAACGCAATAAAGTGATTGCACGCCTGTTCCGCATAGCGGAGAAGTCCGCGAACGAGGGCAAAAACAACCACCGAAATAAACAGTGCGGTAAGTCCGAACGGCGTATCAAAGTGCAGCAGGTCGAGCACCGCATAACCGCCGAAAACCGTAATAAAGGCGGCGCACAGGTGACCGACAAGTCCCATGAGGATCGCTGATACCATAAATCCCGCAAGCGGCTTTACAAGACCTATAAGCCTTGCCATGACCGTAAACCCGTTTCTTCTTTTCATGCGTTTTCACCGCCCTTTCCGTAGTTTTCAAGGCTTTGCTGTGCATTCCACAGCTTCGCATAGCCGCCGCTTTTCGCAAGCAGTTCGTCATGCGTACCGCTTTCCGTTACCGCACCTTTTTCCATCACATAAATGTTATCGGAAGCGGTTACATTTGCAAGGCGATGGGAAATGAGAATCACTGTTTTTGTTTTTGCGAGGGCGTGAATTTCCCGCATGATATCGTTCTCGCTTTCCACATCGATGTTCGAGGTCGCCTCGTCAAAAATATAAACAGGGCTGTCGTGGAGCAGCGCTCTTGCCAGCGCAAGCCGCTGACATTGACCGCCGGAGAGGTTGCCCGCCTTTTCGGCAAGCATTGTGTCAAGTCCGTTTTCGCTTTTCAGGAATCCATCGAGCTTCACCCGATTGAGAACCCTCCAAAGTTCTTCGTCCGCGGCATTAGGTTTCCCCATCAGAAGGTTATCCCGCACCGTTCCCTTGAACAGATAGCTTTGGTGGCTGATATAGGTGAAGCTTTGCATCAGGCTTTCCTCGGATATCTCAGATAACTCCGTACCGCCGACCGTTACAGAGCCTGTATAGCCCCTGTTCCGCCCCATAAAAATCGCCGCAACGGTGGATTTGCCGCAGCCGGATTCACCGACGATCGAGGTAAACGAGCCTTTCGGAAAGCGCATATTCACGCCGTGCAGAATTTCTCTGTCCGCATCGTAGGAAAAATGCAGATCAGAGCAGTTAATCGTGCAGTCCGTAGGGACTTTCCCGGTTTTCGGCTCTGCTTCGGGAAGATCAAGCAGACGGAATATCTTATCGCTTGCCGCCATGCCGTTCATGGCAATATGGAAGAAGGAGCCGAGCTGCCGCATGGGAATAAAGAAATCCGCCGCAAGCAGAATAATCAGGAGGCAGCCTGCGAGAGAAACATGATCGTTCGCATACTGTGTCGCCGCCATGATGACGCCCAGCGCCGCGCCGCCGTATGCGATCAGATCCATAATCGTAATGGAGTTCAGCTGCATGGTCAGCACCTTCATGGTGATTTTGCGGAACTTTTCGGATTCTCTGTTCATTTCCTCATTTTTAAAGCCGTCCGCCTGATAGATTTTCAGGGTGGTCAGTCCCTGCAAATTCTCAAGAAAGGTGTCGCCCAGCGCCGTATACTGCCCCCAATATTTGGAGAGCAGCTTTTTCGCCCATGTCTGCACCGCCGCAATGGCAATAGGAATCAGCGGCACGCATACAAGCAGTACGATTGCCGACGGCACATTGACAAAGCAGAGATACACAAACAAGGTCAGCGGTGCGAGCATGGCATAGAAGAACTGGGGCAGATATGCGCCGAAGTAGGTTTCGAGCTGATCCACGCCCTCTACCGCGACCTGCACCACCTCCGAGGTTTTCACCTGTTCCTTATAGGAAGCGCCGAGACGCAACAGCTTTTGATATATCTTTTCCCGCAGCGTCCTTTTCACCGCTTTGGAGGACAGATATCCCATGCGGGAAGCGCCTGTCGTACAAACAAATCGGATAATCACCGCTATAGCGGCTACCACCGCCGTTGTCACGATGCTTCCCACGTCTGCCGCTTTCCGGAAAAGCTCTTGCAGAAGGATTGTAATGCTTGTCATCATAGCGATATTCGCCGCAAGGGAGCACCATTGCAGCGCAACATTGCCCGCTACATATTTTTTACTTTCTCTGACCGTTCCGATCAGCCGTTTATTGATCATCATACATCTCACCCCGTTTCAGTATTTTGCGGCACACAAATTTCACCCCGGAACAAATCAGGGCAAAAAAGGCGCCGATCCCAACTGCACAAATTCCATAAAAAAATGACTGCATTGCACTGTTCATCATAAAACCTCGCTATCCTTCTTTTTCACCGTCAAAAGGCGCAGCGCTTCATAGCTTTCCGTGCTGACGGCGTGCTCCATTTCGCAGGCGTCGGCCGCCGCTGTTTTCTCGTCCACACCAAGATCTGTGAGGAGCTCCTTAAACAGCCTGTTCTTTTTCAGGGTATTTTCGGCGATTGCCTGTCCATCATTCGTGAGGAAAACCTCATGCTCCGTATTTTTTGTCACATAACCTTCCTCAATAAGCCTTTTCATAATAATGGATACGGTCGGACGGGAGACATTCAATTCCTCCGCAATCTCCACACAGCGCACGCCGCTGTGCCTTCGGCTAAGGAGCCAGATCGTTTTCAGATAGTCCTCTGTTGTGCGTTTCAAGTGTCGTCCTCCTTCCTATACAGGCAGAATGAACGGCTTTCCGCCCGTCTGCTGAATTTGCAGGTCTACATCATATACCTCTTTTACAAGCTCGGCGGTGATGACCTCTTCCGGCTGTCCCTGTGCGATCATCCTTCCGTCCTTCATAGCAACAATCTCGTCGCTGTAATACAGGGATTGGTTAATATCATGCAGCACCATAATAATGGTCATTCCGAATTCGCGGTTGAGCCGACGGATCAGTTTCAATATTTGAAGCTGATAGCGGATATCGAGGTATGTAGTCGGCTCGTCAAGGAACAGTATCTTTGTATCCTGTGCCAGCGCCATAGCAATCCACACGCGCTGTTTCTGCCCGCCGGACAGCTCTGCCACAGGCTTATCTTTATGCTTTACCGTGTGCGTGATCTCCATTGCCCACCTGACTTTTTCTTCATCCTCTTTGGCGTCGGGGGAAAGCCCCAGCGTGTGATACGGCGTTCTGCCGTAGGAGATCAGTTTTTCCACCGACAGATCGGCGGGCGCCGTGTTGTACTGATGCACGATTGCCGCCTGCTTTGCAAAATCCTTTAATCGGATATCTGAAAGTGTCTTACCGCCGAGAAATATTTCGCCGCCGTCGGGCTTCAGGTTCTTCGTCATCAGATTAAACAGCGTCGATTTTCCGCATCCGTTTGCGCCAATCAGTGTTGTGATTTTTCCCTCGTGCAGATTAAAGGATAATCCTTTCAGCACCTCATGTTTGCCATAGGCAAAGGATAGGTCTTTGACCGAATATGCAATTTTATTTTCCGTAACCATTCTTTGACCTCCTGAGCAGTATGATGAAAAACGGGCCTCCGATAACCGACATGATGATCGATGCGCTGATCTCATAGGGAGAAGCAACGGTTCGCCCCAATGTATCGGCAAGGAGCAAGGTGAATGCGCCGAGCAAAACGGTATACGGTATCAGAACCTTGTGGTTTGAACCTACAAGCAGTCTGGCAATATGCGGCACGATCAAACCGAGAAAGCTGATCGGGCCGATCACCGCTGTTGCAATACCTGCAAGCAGAACGGCAATCACCGAAATGACAATACGGCTCCTTGTAACATTTACGCCGAGTGAACGGGCGGTCTTATCTTCAAGCGCAAGCAGATTGCATTGTCCGGTCACAAAAAGGCTCGCGATCAGTCCAATCACCGACCAGATGAGAAGCGTGTGAAAATCGTCCCATGTTTTCATGGTGATGTTGGCGTTGACGATGCTGGCCACGCCGGAATAGTTGCTGCCCGTGCCGGAATTGAACGCGCTCATCAGTCCGGTAAACATGGCGTTTACCGCTACGCCTACAAGGATAATGCGCAGCGGCGACAGCCCTCCCTTATAGGAAAGGCTGTAGACCAGCAAAAACGCGATCATGCCGCCGAGAAAAGCGAACAGCGGAGTAAAGAAAAACAGCGACGGGAAGAATGCGGTAATCAGCACGGCGGCAAGGCTTGCGCCGCTGCTGATGCCTATAATTCCGGGATCGGAAAGAGGATTTTTCATCACCGCCTGCAGGAGAACGCCGGAAACAGCGGTCGCCGCGCCGCCAAGCATAGCGATAAAAATGCGGGGGAAACGAAGATCAAAGATCGTCGCCACATTGGGGTTATATTCAATAAACAGTCCTCGGAACAGCTCCGCCGGAGACACTTTCAGACTGCCGGTATTGACGGCAAAGAGAAAGAGTGCCAAAAGCCCTGCGGCTGTGAGACAGAAGGACAGTATCTTTTTTCGTGTACTGATCAAGCCGGACACCTCCTGATTTGAAATTGTTCGGTTAGACGGTGCTAACATAAACCTTTCAGAAACGCCCGCCGCAAAGCGGGCGTTTTCGTGCAGAAAATCATTCTTCGCCGTACAGCATCGGCTGCAGGGCTTCGAGCGCATCGGAATAGCTGAAATTAGCGCTCATATTAAACAGTGACGAATCAAGGTCATACACCTTGCCGTTCTGCACAGCTGCAAAGTGTTTCCAGATATCGTTGGTTTCAAATTCTTCTGCGAACATCTCTTTCACCTGATCGGGCAGGGCGTGTGCCGCACGGAGAATGATATCCGGCTCTTTGGATTTCATGTCCTCGGTATTAGCGGTAAGGAATTCCTCACCGTCCCCGTCGCCGTAGACATTCGTACCGCCCGCAAGCTTTACAAGGTTTCCTACATAGCTTGATTCCGTCGCCACGATATAAGAGCCGGGCAGTCCCATCAGGACAAGCACCTTCGGACTTTCCTTGCCGACATTTTTGTCCTTATATTCCTGCATGAAGGAATCGAACTCCGCAAGCATCGCCGCAGCCTCTTTTTCACGGTCAAATTTCTTTCCCAACCCTTCGATGGAAGCGTACATACCTTCCACACTTTTCAGATTAAGAAACAGTGCGTTTACACTGATGGAAGCATATTTCGGCTGTAAATCGCTTTGAAGCGAATTAGGGGAGAGAACATAGTCGGGATTCAGCGATTTGAGAATTTCAAGATCCGGATTCATCGCCATACCGACTTTCGTCAGATCCTTATACCGTTCCGGCAGTACGCCACTCGTTTGACATACGCCGACCAAGTCAAGGTTTAAACGGTTGCAGATCTGCGCTACGGCAGGAGATGTGGCAACCAAGCGCAGGCTTTCCGTATTCACGGGATTGCTCGTTTCCTCCGGGTGTTGATTGACACAAGCGGCGAGAGAAAACATCATCACGCCTGCTATGAGCGCAGATAGTATTTTTTTTAGCTTCATAATCATCCGCCTCCTTATTTCTTTTTCTTAAAGAAGCAGAAATACCAAACGCATCCGCCTGCCGCCGCAACTAAGACAATCCCGCCGAGTACCCACCAAAGGGCGGTGCTGCCGGATTTTGATATATCATTTTCCGTGTTTTCGGAACTTTGCTCTACCTTGTTTCCGTTCTTATCAAATTCCTGCAAACCGAGCGCAGTATCTTCATCTTTTTCTGATGTTTCCGGTTCTGTAGTGTCCGGTTCTGTAGTGTCCGGTTCTTCCGTTTGGGAATCAGACGGTTCGGAACTGTCCGTTGCGGGCGGTTCTGTGTGGACAGGATCAGGCTGAACCGGAGGTTCACTCGGCTGATCGGGCTGTACCGGAGGTTCTCTCGGCTGATCCGGCTGCACCGGAGGCTCGCTTGGCTGATCAGGCTGTATCGGTTCGACTTTGATACTGGTGATAAAATCGCCTGAGCCGGCTTGCAAGTTCGACACCGTGATGTAAAAAATGACATCTCTGCCCATCGCGATCACGTACATATTGCAACGGATTATAGAATTTTCACTGTTTACTTTCATACGGTAGTCGGCGGTATTGTTTATGTAGTCTTCCTGCATAAGAGAAGCAGAGACCGCTTTTCCGTCCACCTGAAACTGCGGATTCTGAATGTTATCCATCAGTTGGAGACGAACTGTTATATAGGTGTTGCCGGCAGGATCGACCTCCACAAGCGCCTTCTTGTAGGTAGCGCTCTCGGTCATAGCCTGTCCCAGCACAGCAGAACCGTCGCCGCCTGCGTCTTCGATCTTTCCCGTCGTGGGATGTTTATAGTGGGGCGTTGCTGTTGCGATATAGATGCCGTTAGAGGCGGCTAACGCCGGTACGGAAGTAATGCCCGCCACAAGGGCGAGCATTACCAAGATGCTCATCACACGGATGAGCATCTTGTCTATACCGCACAGCGCCCGAAATAATTTCGATGCGGTATGTTTCATAGTCTTATTCTCCTTCACTGACTCTGCGCCTTCTTGTAAAAGTCAGAACACAGATCATTCCGGCAGATGCAAGCGCCAGCATAAACCAAAGCATAATATTTCTGTTATCTCCGGTCTGCGGGCTACCGGAATTGCCTGAATTACCATTGTTTACATTCTGCGTATTCTGATCATCCGTAATCGTGCTGTCCTTTTCGACAAGCGCATAGTTTGAGAAGCTCTTTGTAATAACCGTGAAGTAATTGCCGTCAACAGCTCCCTTGATCAGCGTCTTGGAGCCATCCTCGTTGATACGGT
>OLWF01000476.1_pt1 | contig 19786 bp, 20 predicted proteins | sample 1644131 | NCBI WGS metagenome assembly OLWF01 (sample SAMEA103958163, study PRJEB25191) | human gut metagenome
CAGGGTATTCAAGGCCCCAAAGGAGACCCGGGTCCCAGAGGGGAGCCCGGACCTAAAGGAGATCCGGGACCTAAAGGAGACCCGGGGCAAAAAGGAACAGACGGAAAAGATGGAACTGCTGCAACAATCAAAATCGGAACAGTAACAACAACGGCGCCGGGAACAAATGCTAAGATTACAAATTCTGGTACAGCCAATGCAGCAGTGTTTAATTTCTCAATTCCGAAAGGCGAGAAAGGGGAAAAAGGAAATACGGGAATACAAGGTCCGCCGGGACCCGCGGCGGATTTATCGCAGTACGTAAAGAAAACGGAAATTTTTGATGGTAACATGATTAAATTGCCTAATGGGGCAAAGATAGGAGTGGAATAATGGACAAGCTTAAAATCATCAGACCGAATGGCGAAGAAGAAATCGCCGAGTTGACGACTGATAAATCGTTAGTAGGAAACAATTATCTGAAACTCGATATCGGCGGTGTGCCGCATTACGCAAAAGTCGGAGATGTTGTCGACACGCATATGTACACTTTTACTGGCGCTGACGGAAAAAAATACTATATCAAGAAAGAAATAGGAAATGTAGAGAATCCGCCATCTGGCGGCGATTCTCCGACACTTGACATTCAAGGAACATTGACGCTTGCGGAAGGTATTGGGGGTATGCTGATCGCAGCACGCGGAAAAATCAACACAGCAAGCGGTGGATATCAAGTTTCCAAAGTGGAAATAGGCAACGCTGGCGAGATCGCGTTGGTCGATCTTACAGTAGATGGGATTAGTGATTTCTATAAAAAACCCGGAATTTATACTACAACGATTATCAAAATAAAATTAGGAGATGTAACATTCGATGCGATGCGTGACTCGTTTGAGATTATAGCCGGAAATATATCGAATGATGACTTCCAGCGCTTAAAAGAGAACGTTGGTACCCCGATTAATTTCTCAATCAAATATGAATAATTACCAAGGCGGGAGTCGTAAAGGCTCCCACCATATTACTGTTATGAGGTATATAAATAATGAGCATGGGAGATATGAGCCCAGAGGCGTTGGAACGAATCGTCAGAATTGAAACAAAGCTGGATATGCTTGTCGAAATGATTCCCAAAATGCAGGAGCTGCAGTTGGCGCACGAAAGAGCAGCACAGAGCGCTAAATCCGCGCATCATCGAATAGACAACATTTACAAAGTGGCGGGACTTATATCGACCATCGTATCTGTTGTCATCGCGCTGATTGGGAAGGTGCTGTGATATGAAAAAGTTAAAATCACTCTGGAGAAAAGCGAAAAGCTATTTCCGGAAACTGAATGCCCCGTTATTATACTGGGCAATGCTATATGCGGTTATCTGCATTTTCTGTATCTTTCTCTATATCCTAATGACTATTGCCGATTGGCTAATCACAGGAAAGGGAAACGAGCCAGAACTAAGACTTTTCATCACAATGCTTTTATCCGCAGGAGCCGTTGGCGGTATAGTCGGTATAGGGAAAATGTTCGTGGACAAAGACAACAATAAAATACCGGATGTATTCGAAAAGGACGATGGGAAACCACCGTTCTTTTTTGTGAGGGGAGGAAAAAATGACGAAAGAAGAACTGGCCAGAGAGATTGCGAAAGGGATAATTGAAACAGGAATTGAAGGGGACTACGGCTCTGTCTCATGTTCCACCGCCGGCGACTACCCATCAATTGGAGTAAGCCAGTGGGAAGGAGAGCGGGCTAATCGTCTGTTGGAGATGATTTCCGGCGGATCCTATTATGCTTACCGCAGTTACTCTGACTTGAGATTTTCCGGAGAACTCTTGGGCTTGAAAGAACTCTTGATGAGTGACGAAGGACAGCAGGCGCAGTTAAACATGCTTGCCGAAGACTGCGAAGACTATGTAGAAACACTGTGGGAAGTCCCAGATCTTGACGATACACGCTGCACAATTTACGCTGGCATGTGGTGCCCGACATCCGAAACTGTGGTAAGAAACTTCTTGCAGCGAAGACAAGATAGAGGATATGACCTCCGGGACATCAATGTAATCTATGAACTATTCAGAGAGCAATACGCATACGCTGCTTGCTGTGAAGAATACGAAGAAGGGTATGCAAATAGGGCAGATACAACCTATGAATATGTAATGAATTTGGAGGTATAAATGTGGACAATCAAAAAAGGCTTTATTTTATCGGCGGCATTGCTACTCTTGTGGTTATCTCCGTTATTGTCTGGTTCGCGTGTGCGGGCAGAACGAGTATACATGATCTCCGAAACGGAGCTGACGCAGTTAGAAGTGAACTCTCAAATGCAGAAAGTGAACAGCGAAAAGAAAGACAAATTATTAATAGAACAGGAGAAGCAATTGAACGAAGCCGAGATGAAATCGGCGAAAGCAGAAAACGAATTGCAGATAGCAAACGAACAAATAAAGAAATTAAAGAAATCGAACGAAGTGACAGAGAACTCATTGAAGAAAACCAGAGAATTATTCAACGAGTACGAGAAAGAGGCGGAACGGAAAATCAGAATTAAAACACGACAACGGAATATGTGGATAGCGGCAACGGTTGTAGCCGTGGGAGCGGCCATCTCCCGGAGGTGATCCTATTTTTTCTTCGGATATAGTTGTTAAAAAATAAAAGAGGTGATTATATGAGATGGTTTTTATATGCGCCGCTACAGTTAATCTGTATGATGATTTGTTATATCACCAATCCAATTGTGGTATTGTTTGCTAACGAAAATGGTGAGCTGCATGGATTTTTAAGGAAGTGGCAGACGTTCGATGATTCTTGTGATAGTGAAGATTGCGTAACAAAATATGTACCAGACTGGATGCGGTATGATTTCTATAAATACTACTGGGCGGAGAAACGATATAATCCGAACTATGGACGGGTTATAAAAAAATCAATTAGTATTGCACCGTTACCGCTAATTGATAGATTGAAGAGGTATTGCTGCCGCGTCTTTTGGCTATCAAGAAACTGCGCATATGGTTTTGCACTCGACTGGTTTGGAGCGACAATTAATCCGGACGATATTGTGGTTATTGATGACTATAAGGCGGGAGAATCTGAAAGAAACGTACTTATTACACGTGATCTGAAATACTGGAAAAAATATAATTCTATGCGGATTCCGAATACAAATTACCGATGGAAAATATATTTAGGCTGGAAAATCCATAACGTGAAAAGTATACATAGGGCAATGCTGGCATTTCGGATATGGGTCTGCAAAGCAAATTAAAACGGGCGGGAAACCGCCCTCTTTTTTATTTGCGTCAAATATACTACAATAAAAAACAAAAGAAAGTAATACAACCTTGATAAATTGCCGTCCATTTTGCCGTCATTTTACGGGAAAAACATTATTTATTACTATTTACCATCATTTACATTTAGAAAACAAAAATGCATATAATTACCGATAATTACTGAAACATTAGCTATCAAGATTTACAATGATTTACCATTATAAACATTAGTTCCGATAATTTAATGTTATCGGAAGTAATGTTGCGTAAAGAGAAAATATACCCGTTTCCATCAGATCCAATATATTCTCTTTATATTTAATTATGGTTACGTAAAAGAATACAATTCTTTTGTAACACGAGATACTTCAGCAAAAACTCGTTCAGTATCAATTGTAAGAAGCTCTTTGTTCCGCATAACAAGATTTCCATTAATCATTACAGTATCTACATCCATAGAATTTCCAGCATATGCAGCCAAAGATATACTGTCAAACCGTGGATGCCAATGAAAACCGCTTTGATCTATTAAAATAATATCTGCAAGATATCCCGGTTCTAATTTACCTAAATTATCATATCCAAGACACTTAGCACCTTCTATGGTCCCCATATCAATAGCTTCCTTTGCAGTAACCGCAAAGGGATCATAATTATTTGCTTTATGGATAAGCGCAGCCAAGCGCATTTCCGCAAACATATCCAATTTATTGTTACTGGCCGCACTATCCGTCCCAAGACCGACAGTAATTCCAGAATTTCTCATCTTTATAACTGGTGCAATACCAGACGCCAATTTTAAATTACTCCCCGGATTATGTGCGACACAGACATGTTTTTGAGCCATGATCTTTATATCATTATTGTTAACATGTACACAATGTGCTGCCAATATAGGCCGTTCAAAAAGCCCAAGATTATCCATCAAAGCAATTGGTGTTAATCCATATTCTTTCAGGCAATTATCAACTTCTCCTTTTGTCTCACAAAGATGTATATGGATTGGAATGTTATATTTTTCAGCTGCATCTCTAACTTTCTTTATATACTCCGGTGGACAGGTATATGGCGCGTGTGGGCCAAGCATCACCTTAAATCGTCCATCACCCGCTCCATCCCATTTCTTAAAAAGTTCTATGTTCTCCTGTAGAGCTGAGGAAGCGTTAGGACTGACACCGGCAAGCCCTCTTGCGAGATTCCCACGCATTCCCGCTTTCTCAGCAGCTTCTCCACAGGCATTCATAAACATATACATATCACAGAATGATGTTGTACCGCCGCGAATCATTTCCGCAAATGCAAGCATACTTCCCCAATAAACAATATCATCATTTAAGTGTTCCTCTACCGGCCATATTTTATTTTGCAGCCAATCCATCAGTGCCAGATCGTCAGCATAACTTCGGAATAAGGTCATTGCTACATGGGTATGCGTATTTACAAGTCCCGGTAAGGCAAGCATATTTTGGCCATCAATGACTTCGTTATAATCCTCATTTCGGGGATGCTTGGGAAATTCCCTAATCAATTTTCCATCGACTACAATATTACTATGTTCATGGATTTCTCCATTTTGATATAATGCGACATCTTTTAATAAAATAGACATGTAGCCCCCCTCAGTCTAATCCCAGGTATTCCTTTTGTTTATCAGATAAAGTATCAATCTCATATCCCATAGATTTCAATTTGATTTCTGCTACTTTTTCATCTAATTCTCTCGGGAGTAGGTACAATTGGGGCCGCAGTTCTTTTTCATGTTCACAAAGGTATGAAACAGCCAATGCCTGCATAGCAAAAGATAAATCCATAATTTCCACAGGATGACCATCCCCTGCTGCCAGATTAACCAATCGCCCTTCAGCCATTAAATAAATGGTATTCCCATTAAGAAGAATATATGCTTCGATATTTTTTCTTGCTTCATAATGAGAGTCAGAAATACGCTCTAAATCCTTTCGGCTGACCTCGCAATCAAAATGTCCGGCATTCGCACAAATTGCACCATCTTTCATTTCCATAAAATGTTTTTCCGTAATAATGTCTATGTCACCGGTAACTGTTAAAAAAATATCTCCATATCTTGCTGCCTTTTTCATAGGCATTACCTCAAAGCCGTCAAAAACTGCTTCAATTGCTTTAATTGGATCTACTTCTGTAACAATAACATGGGCGCCCAACCCTTTAGCACGCATAGAAACGCCCTTTCCACACCATCCATACCCCGCTACAACAACGGTTTTTCCCGTTACTGTTAAATTGGTACTGCGAATCACCCCGTCCCATACAGATTGTCCTGTCCCATATCTATTATCAAATAAATACTTACAATAAGAATCATTGACTGCTATCATAGGGAATGCCAATTTATTTTCTTTTTCCAATGCCTTTAAGCGATATATGCCGGTCGTTGTTTCCTCAGATCCACCAATCAGATTCTTTTTTGCGTCTGTTCTGTTGGAATGAAGTAAATGAACCAGATCCCCACCGTCATCAATGATAATATGCGGCATATGATCTAGTGCCTTATTCAGGAACATGGTATATTCCTCGTCAGTACACCCATGCCATGCGTAAACAGTTATACCCTGATTTACGAGACCTGCAGCAATCGGATCTTGTGTAGATAATGGATTACTTCCGGTCACGATGACATCCGCGCCCGCAGACTGCAGCGTAAGTGCCAAATATGCCGTTTTTGCCTCCAAGTGAATGGACATTACAATGGTCTTTCCTTTTAATGCCTGATTATTTATAAAATCTCTTTTCAGTGCATTCAATGCCGGCATAAATTTTCCCACCCAGCGAATCCGTTGAAGTCCTTCTTCGGCCAAAGATATGTCTCGAATCATAGAATCATTCATATTTTAAACTCCTTTCAAACTGTTTGATAGATATATAGTAAGGCGCCTTTAATGCCCCTTTTTCGGTAATAATTCCTGTAATCAGTTCATTTGGTGTTATATCAAATGAGGGATTGTAAACAGGAATATTCTTAGGTGCGATATAAATCCCCTGAACCATACGAACTTCATCAGGATTTCTTTCTTCAATTGGTATATCCTTACCGGAAGAAATGGAAAAATCAAATGTAGAAAATGGCGCTGCTACATAAAATGGAATCTGATGATATTTACATAGTACAGCAATTCCATATGTCCCTATTTTATTAGCCGTATCTCCATTACCTGCAATTCGATCTGCCCCTACGATTACAGCATCAATTTTTTTTCGTTTCATTACATCTGCTGCCATACTATCTGATATAAGACGGACAGGAATCTGACTGCTTACCAACTCGGCTGCTGTCAGCCTTGCCCCTTGGAGCAGTGGTCTTGTTTCATCGACATAGACACAAGATAGTTGACCATGCTGATGCAGACGTGTGATTACACCCAAAGCAGTTCCGATTCCTGCGGTCGCCAATGCTCCAGCATTACAATGCGTCAGTATTTTCAAATGCTTTTTACCCTTAAAAATATCTGCGCCCTGATCAGCAATTCGGCTGCATATTTCTTTATCCTGCCTTTCTATTTCATTTGCTTTTCTTAGCAGCGCTCCATAAATATTTTCCAGTTTTGTGTTTTTAAAAACTTTAATCATTTCATCAACTGCCCAAAATAGGTTAACTGCTGTAGGTCTCGCCATTTTCATTGTGTCGGCAGCATATAAAAATCGCTTTTCAATTGTGGCGATATCTTGACAATCTCTTGATAAATTCTGATAAGCCAGAAGCATTCCATAAGCAGCGGCTATACCAATAGCGGGAGCTCCCCTTACGACAAGATTTTTTATGGCATCAGCCACCTTTAGGTAATCACTATATTCCAGATATACATATGTTCCAGGCAAACGTGTTTGATCAAGCAAATACAGTTTATTATCTTTCCATTCCAAGGAATGTATTATCATAAGCAGAATCCCCCGAAATCCTTACCTGCATGACGGCACTCACAATCAAGCGTTGTATCAAAAGATTCGCAAATCATCATCGTAATTTTACGAAAGCTTTCGATATTCCGATCCATGCACTCAACGACCTCTTTATGAGTAAGTATCGTCGGTGAAATTCCCGCCGCAAAATTGGTAACCATTGAAATAGTCGCATAGCACATTTCCGCTTCTCTTGCCAATTGGCACTCCGGTACATTGGTCATTCCTACCACATCTGCTCCCCAAAGCCTAAATGTCTTTATTTCCGCCGGAGTCTCAAATCGTGGTCCTTCCGTACATATATATGTACCATTAGGATGAATAGTAATTTCATTTTTCATTCCAGCTTGAATAATCACATTCCTTAAGGTTTGACAGTAAGGATTTGTCATATCAATATGAGCAACACCACGGAATTCTCCATCAAAGAAAGTTCCATTCCTTGATTTCGTCATATCTAAGAACTGATCAATCAGTACAAGTTCGCCCGGTTTATATTCCGGGTTTAAAGAGCCTACCGCAGTAGTTGAAACTATGGAAGAAACTTCTAACATTTTTAACGCGTATATATTTGCACGATAATTTATTTTATGCGGAGGAATAGTATGCCCTGTACCATGCCGAGCTAAAAATACGATTTCTTTCCCCTTAAAATACCCAATTTGACAAGCCGCTTGTCCAAAAGGGGTATTTATTATTTCAGAACGAATATCGGATAATATCCCGGCATCATACACGCCGGTACCACCAATAAATGCCAGTTTATTCATTGCGTTATACTTCCTTCCTTCTGAAACCAATGTTGAAGCGTCTCTCTTGATATTTTTCGGATCTTACCACAATAATGACATGAAATTTCAATATATTCGTCTTTCAGCAAAGAAACTCTTTCAGATTTCGGTAATGCCACAAGCGCTGTTTTTATCCGTTCTTCCGAACACGTACAGCGAAACGCGACCGGCGCCTCTTTAATTATTGAAAACCCGCCTTCTTTTATAAGTGTTTCCAACTCGTGCCCTTGGAATAATCCTTCCTTGGAAAATAAATGGTTTCTATTTCTGAAGTATTGAGTGAATTTTTCCTTATTCCCTTCTGGCAGCAGCTGGGCAAAAATACCGGCGGCACGCGTTATTTTTTTCTCCGGTGATACAGCTGCTGTAACAAAAATGAAAGATTTTATTTGATCAGACTGTTTTAAATATTGTCCAAGACATTCAGAAATATTACCAAAAGATAAATTTATACGGCTACTATAAGGAGTCCGTACTAAGGAATATCTTGTAACGGTAAGTTGTGCTTTATCACTGATGAGGAGCTTTTCATTATGTAATGTCACCGGAAGATTATCATCAGCAGTGTCCACATAACCACGTATAAAATACCCTTCATAGGCATCAGTATGAATAGATCCCAAAATAGAATTTGTTTGCCAAAGAATACTGATTCCTTCATGATTCTTAAAATCCGTCGCAAGTACAGATGTACCGGCCAGAATTTTCCCCACAATCACTGCCGTTAAAGCAGGCAGATGATGTAACTCCTGTACCTTTGCAGCAACAGAAGAAACATCAGAAATAGTTATACGAATTCCTGACATGCCTAAATAATGTTGAATTGTATTAATTTTAATCAATTTTCTCTCCGGATGTCTTGAATATTTGAACAAATTTAGATATCAAATCTTTGCATCATATGTTTATTTTACAACAAAATCAATGAGAACAAAAAGCGCACAGCCTATAAAAACAGACTATGCGGATAAAATACGGAAAGAAAACCCTATGAACGCAGTACATCAATCGCTTTTTTTCTATCAGCCGCGCCAAACACGGAGGAACCGGCTACAAGAATATCTGCGCCTGCGTCTTTAAGCAAAACAGCATTAGCAGAAGAAACTCCTCCATCCACTTCGATGGGAATTTGAAGATTTAAATTCTTCATCATCTTTTTTAATACTTTTATTTTATCTAAAGTATAGGAAATGAACCTCTGACCGCCGAATCCCGGATTAACGGACATAATAAGTACAAAATCTAAAAGAGGCAATACAAGTTCCAAAGCAGACAGTGATGTGCCAGGATTAAGCGCAATACCCGCTTTAATTCCACGAGACTTTATATCGTGAATAGTACGATCCACATGAATCACCGCCTCCTGATGAAAGGAAATCATATCAACACCAATTTTTCCCAGTGAATCAAAATAATATTCAGGATGATATGTCATTAAATGAACATCAAATGGCAGCAACGTGACTTTTCTAAGTGACTGAATGACCGGTGGACCAAAAGAAATATTGGGTACAAAGGTACCGTCCATGACATCAAGATGAACTAAATCAGCACCACCCGTTTCAATATCTTTCAACTCACATTCTAAATTGGAAAAATCTGCGGCGAGGACCGAGGGAGCAATCTTCATAATTTTTTCTCCTGGCAAAATCAAATCAATACTTTTTGGAATACTTCAATTTCTGAAATATTTGTAAATAGGACTCATATCTTCTTTTTTGAACAACCCCGTCTTCTATAGCCTTCCGGATAGCACACTTCGGCTCGGAAATGTGCCGGCAATTATTAAAATAACATTTCCCTAAGTAAGGACGAAAGTCTTTAAATAAAAAACCTAATTCATCAATATCCAGTAAATCTATATCTAGAAGCGTATACCCTGGGGTGTCCATAAGAAATACTCCCGTCTTAAATGGCACTAATTCTGCATGCCGGGTTGTTGCCCGCCCCTTTCCTGTATAAGCGCTGACCGCACCGGAGGTAAAGTATGACTGCCCTAAAAAATAATTTAGAATACTGGACTTTCCAACTCCAGACGGTCCGGAAAATACGATGATACGACCTCGCAAAAGTTTTTTTAAATCGTCAAGGCCATCTTGAGTATATGTAGATGTATAAACACAGGGATATCCCGCTTTTTCATATTCTTCACATACTCTTTTGGCAGAAACTTCATCCAAATCGCACTTATTGATGCAAATCACAGGAGACATATTCGCATTTTCCGCAAGTAATATCATTTTATCAAGAAGACCGCGATTAAGATCCGGTGTACAAATGGATGACACCAGTACGAGTTCATCTACATTTGAAACCGGCGGCCGATATAACTGATTCTTTCGTTTATAAACTTTTGTAATGACTCCCTCGAACCCTTTATTGGCTTCATATTCTACATGATCGCCCACTAATACATCGGTCTTTTTCTTCAATGCTCCGCGTGAACGGCAGCGAGTCAGTACCTGATTATTTCCCAATATGGTAAAATATCCGTTTTGATCTTTCAGGACAGTCCCTTCCATAAATTTATAGCTCCCGATCTTGGACTATATTTCCATCAATAAGTACCTGAACCTTAACATTCCCTATCCCTGATACAGATTGATTAACTGTACTTCCCGGTTTAACCTGCTGATCATAGGAGACTGATTTACCATTATCATCAATTATATAGATAACCACATGGCGTGAATTGCCGTTTTTAGGAATAGTAATATTAACGCTCCCTGTTTTTTTCTGCGTTTTTTCTTTTTTCCCGATAGTAAGATTTACGGAAGATTCATTCGTAGATACGCCACCGGTGGGATTTTGCGCCAAAACAACAGCAGAATCATCTGCAGCAACCCCGTCAGAAGATGAAATAGTTCCTAATGTAAGATGTACGGAATCCAATGCATTTTTTGCATCTGCCAATGTCATACCTACCAAATTAGGAACATTTACCGGTTGGCGCAAGTTAATAACAATATTGACAAGTGTTCCTTTTGCCACTTTCGAGAAAGACTGCGGGCTCTGAGAGATAATGATTTCGGCCGGCTGGGATTGGTCGCTACCATTTTCAACAGCCCCTAAAGCAAGATCCAGTTTTCCTAACCGTTCTTTTGCCTGATCTAAAGTAAGCCCTTTTAAATCAGGAACCAAAATAACAGCTCCACCTTTGCTGACTGTCAGATGAATGATCCTCTGTTCTTTTACACTTGCTCCGCCAACCGGTGTTTGGGATATTACCTGTCCGGCCGGAATATCATCACTGGCAATTTCATCAATGGAAAACTTAAGATTCATTTCCTTCAGTGTCTTTTGTGCCACTTCCACAGGCTCTCCGACAAGCATTGGTACCGTTACATTTGAGGTACTCCAAAAATTTCCAAAGCTAAAAAATGCCCACAAAAAACAGGAAATAAATAAAAGCACCATTGCGATCCAAATATACTTTTGAGGGAAATTTGTAATCAGATGAGAAAGCTTACCTTCCGTCTCTGTTCGTGCAATTTTTTCTGTTTTTTGTGCAATTGGTTTCGTCATCGCAGCAAACTCGGGCTGTGCAGGCTTATAAATGGACGTAGTAAATCCCTGCGCCATTTTTAACTCAGAAATAAAATCAGAAACAGAATTGTATCTCTTATCAGGATCTTTCTGCAACGCGGTCAAAACGCATTCTTCCAGCATGGGCGTAATGGCAGGATTAAATTTAGTTGGTCGTGGTACTTCTCCGCGCATATGCTGCAGTGCAATACTGACTGCTGTTTCACCTTCAAACGGTAAATGGTGTGTAAGCATTTCATAGAGCACAACACCTAAAGAATAAATATCTGTTTTCTCTGTAACTTTATCCCCAGCCGCTTGTTCTGGTGATAAATAATGAACAGATCCCAAAATAGATTTTTTATCAATTACTGTTGCAGAATTGATTGCTCGTGCGATGCCAAAGTCAGTCACTTTCACCTTACCGGTTTCAGTCAGAAGAATGTTATGCGGCTTAATGTCGCAATGAACAATACCATTCTCATGGGCTGCTTCAAGTGCGCTGCCGATTTCAACAGCAATACGTACAGCCATATCGACAGATATACTGCTGTGATCTTGAATATATTGTTTAAGGGTCACCCCTTCGACATACTCCATAACAATATAATGTACTCCCTGATCATCCCCAACATCATATATCCCCACAATATTAGGATGTGTAAGTTTCCCCGCAGACTGCGCTTCATGTCGAAAACGTACAATGAAATCATTGTCTTCTGCAAAACTGCTATGAAGCACTTTTACAGCAACTACCCTATCAAGTAATAAATCGGTAGCCATATAGACATCTGCCATGCCCCCCGAGCCTATTTTCTTTTCCAATTTATAGCGATTGTCAAGTGTTTTACCAACCATTAGCCTTCTCCGCCTTTTCTACCCCAGTAGTCAATTAATATAAGAGATACATTATCTGCCGCACCTGCATTATAAGCGGCATTGAATAAATGTTCTCCGCAATTCATTAAATCTTCTTTGGTAAAATTTCTATATTCCGACAGAATTTTTGCGATATGTGTATCATCCACCATCCCTGTCAATCCGTCAGTACAAAGCAGTATTAATGTATTATTTTTTAACCGGATTGTACCTGTATCCACTTCTAATGCCTTCTTGATTCCCACAGCACGGGTAATTTCATTCTTCCGTGGATGTTCATGCATTTCATCCTCGGTAATCTTGCCTTTTTTTAGAAGTTCCATAACAAAAGAATGGTCTGTTGTCACTTGCTGGAGAATTTCTTTATGATAAATATATAATCGGCTATCTCCGACATGTGCCCAACTCAGCACATTATCATTGATACCTACTGTAATCATGGTTGTTCCCATACCATCAAGTTCAGGTTTCTTCATTTTTTCGGTCAGAACAACTTGATTTGCATGCAAAATAGACTCCTTCAAGAGTCCTTCTGAAATTTTTTCCAAAGGTACATTCTTCAAGAAGCCGGTTCCACTTTCAACAGCAAGCCTACTGGCCACTTGACCACCTACGTAGCCTCCCATGCCATCCGCTAAGATAAAAACGGGACCGGAACAATCCGAAATACTGTCTTCATTTACTTTGCGAATCAGTCCGACACGGGAATCGCCGTATGCAATAAACATAGATGCCAGATTCTTTCTATAACTCAAATACAATAAATGCTATTTACAATTCATAGTAGCATGTTGAAAAAACACAGTCAACAAAAGCCTTTAAGGATACTAAGTAACACTGTTTAAATATCTCCGTTTTAACTGTCCGCAAGCCGCTTGTATTTCATCCCCCATTTGTTTGCGCACAGTCGTTTCCTTTCCTTTTTTCAGCAAAATATCCTGAAATCGTTTGATTTCTTTCCATTCTGGCGGATACAATTTAATATGCTCTGTACCGTTGATAGGGATTAAATTAATATGGCACGGCATTTTACCTATTAAGCAGCAAAGTTCTTTTGCGTTTTCCACACTTGCATTCATATCCTTGATAAGAATATATTCAAAAGTGACCCTTCTCTTTGTTTTCTTAAAGTAATATTCTGCCGCACTCACTACATCTTTAATTCTAAAATTTTTACTTATAGGAACCAAAACATTACGAATCCGATCATTCGGCGCATGCAAAGAAATAGCAAGGGTAATAGGGATATTTTCATCAGCTAATCGATAAATTTGAGGTACGATCCCGCATGTAGAAATAGTTATATTACGATAACTGATATTCAATAGTTCAGGATCATTCGCAAGATGGATAAAATGCAAAACCTCTTCATAATTAGTAAGCGGTTCCCCTGCTCCCATCAGAACGATGGAATGGAACGGTATATCGTAAAGTTCTTTAAATGCATACATCTGTGCAAGAATTTCTCCTGCCGTTAAATTTCTTTCCAACCCTTTTCTTGTGGAAGCGCAAAATATACATCCCATTGCACAGCCGACCTGGGTGGAGACGCAAATAGAATTTCCATAATGGTGACACATACAAACGGTCTCAACCAAGGAGCCATCTTTTAATTTAAGAAGTAATTTTATAGTCTTTTCATCATCGGATTGAGCCCGGCTTATAATGACCGGCTTATCAATCTGTCCGTTCTCTTTTAACCAGTCTCGCATTTTCTGTGAAAACTGAGTCATTTCATCAAAATGGAATATATGCCTTTTGTATAGGTAATCTCGTAATTGCTTTGCTCTGAAACGGGGAAACCCGTTTCCCACAACCCATGTTTCTAGCTCCTGCAAATTTAGTCCCCATATATTACGCTTCATGAGATACCTTTCTTAATTTTGCCACAAAAAAACCATCACTTCTGACTAAATCAGGATAAAGGGTCATCATCCCATTTAAAGATTTTCCCAAAACGGGAAAGTTAAATTCTTCCGGCGCAAACTCCGAATGTAAAGAAAGAAACTCATTAATAATATGTTCGTTCTCATCAGGATTAAGTGTGCAAGTACTATAAACCAATACGCCGCCTGTTTTTGTATATTTAGCCGCCTGCTCAATTAATTGTTTTTGTAATGGTGGAAATACGGATAAGTCACTTTCCTTTCTTCTCCACCGAAGTTCCACCTTATGTCCTAAGACCCCTAATCCTGAACAAGGTGCATCTAAAAGGACCTTATCATAAGTTTCATACAGGAATGGTAACGGTTTGACGGAATCTCTTACCTCTGTATGGATAATAGATATTCCCAAACGTTTTGCATTATCTTTTATCAATTTGACTTTATGCGGATAAACATCCCAAGCGTCAATACTGCCTCTATTTCCCATCAACGCTGCTATATGCGTTGTTTTACTTCCTGGCGCCGCACACATATCAAGAACATGGTCTCCTGCATCCGGGCCAAGTACTTTAGCAGGAATCATGGATGATGCGGTCTGCACATATAAAAGTCCTGTTTGAAGAAATTCTGAAAACAGCGTATCCGCCCCTGTTTTTATTGAAAGCCCTTCTTGTATATAAGGAATATCTTCCACACTTATATTTTTTAATTTTAATTGTTTCTTAATAGCATCAGTTGTTATTTTTAGCGTATTTACTCTAATGCAGGTGTCCGGAACGGTATTAAAGGCTTTCAGAATCTTTTTAGATTGTTCCATACCATATTTTTTTTCAAAAAACTGAATTAACCATTCAGGTTGATTATAGATTAAAGATTCATAGAAAACACGATCAAAAGTGCTATCCGGCAACACAAGTGATTCTCTTCGACGAAGAAAATTCCGAAGAACCCCATTAATAAATTTTACATTTCCGACATGGGTTATTCTTTTTGCAATCTTTACCGTTTCGTTGACTGCTGCAGAATCCGGAATACGATCCAAAAAAACAATCTGATATATCCCAAGAAGTAAAAGAATACGCACTACAGGATGAATTTTAGACATTGGACGATCACTTATCAAGTTGATCAGCCAAAGGCAATAATTATATTTACGACAGACTCCATAAATAAGTTCTGTTAATAAATGTCGTTCTTCTTTTTTTAGCGGAATCCGCCGCAGAATACGTTGAATCGTCAAATTAGCGTAAGCATTTTTTTCAAAGATTTCATAAAGCGCCTCAAATGCCAACGTTCTGGCGGATTTTATTTTTTCAGTACTCGAAGCAATCATTGGCTTTTACCTGATATCCATTGATAAAATCAATTGTTTTCATCTGCTTATGATTCTCCGGCTGAACCATTGTCAAGTATATGATTCCATGAGTCGCAGCGACACCTATTTTCCCGTCCTTCAAAGAAACAATGGTTCCCTTGGGGGTTGCAGCAGTATCTTTGTGCTCATAGAAAGCGCGATGAATTTTTATCCGTTTCCCATGGAAATAGGTGTATGTTCCCGGGGAAGGATACATTCCGCGAATAAGGGCATCAATAACCGATGCCTCTTGTTTCCAATCAATATGCCCCATCTCTTTTGTAACTTTTTGTGCATAAGTTGCTTTAGTATGATCTTGGGGTTTTGCATTTGCCATACATTCAGGTAAATTTTTTAAGACATGAAGAAGCTCTTTCGCGCCTAATATGGAAAGTGCCTCAAATAATTCTCCTGCTGTCATATGCGGCAGGATTTTCAATGGAGCCATACGAATGATATCACCTGTATCCATCCCGGCATCAAGTTTCATGATACTGATACCGGTCTCACTTTTACGGTCTATAATAGCCCTTTGTATAGGGGCAGAACCTCTATACTCCGGCAAAAGAGAGGCGTGAATATTAATCGCTCCATAAACGGCGGCATCTATAACTGCGACCGGAAGAATTTTTCCATAAGCCACTACAATAATAAGATCTGGCTTTAATGCAGCCAGTTCCCGAATAGTATCTTCACTTTTAAAAGTCGTCGGTTGGTATACCGGGATATTCTCTTCCATTGCTAATTTTTTTACATCAGAAAAAGTTATCCTGTTCCCTCTTCCATTTATTTTGTCAGGCTGAGTATAAACAGCAATAGGTCTATATCCATTTTCACACAGTGTTTTTAATTGCACAGCCGCAAAATCAGGTGTTCCCATAAATATAATCCGATATGGATTACTCATCAGACGCTCCTTTATGCAACGAGTTTGCCTTTTCGATAAAAAGAATCCCATTCAGATGATCTGTTTCATGTTGTATACAACGTGCCAGAAGTCCCGTCGCTTTCTTTTGCTTTCTTTTCCCGTGAATATCCTGATATTTTACAGTCACATTAGCATAACGTTCTACTTCTCCATACCAATTTGGAACAGACAAACAACCTTCCGTATCAGTTACTTTCTCATCTCCGTCAGGAGTCCATCTCGGATTAATATAAGCTTCAAATCCGGATTCTCCATCATCAGCAACAAAAACACGTTTTGAAACAGCAATTTGCGGTGCTGCCAATCCTACTCCGTTAGATTCATACATTGTCTTTTTCATTTCATTAACTAAGAACTTCAATTTCTTATCAAATGCGGTAACAGGCATTGCAACAGACTTCAAAATCGGATCGCCTGCAGTAATTATTTTACTCAATTCATTTCCCTTCACTTTCACTAAAATATTATAGGGGATCTACATCTATAATTATATCATTTTCCTGAAATATCTTAGAATTCTGCATGGAAAGCTTCAAACGCCTTAGTGTGTTTCCTTTTATAAGCAAGGAAACATTATATATATTTCTTACTTTTTTGACAGGTTCATCATAAGGCGGTGTTACAGAAATATAATCCGATATGCCAGGCAGCATTTCCCGAATATAACGATAAATCTTTTCTGCATGATTTCTGGCGATACTCTCTTTTTTATTAAAACAGGTGATTTTCATCAGCCTGGTAAACGGCGGATAATGGAGAGTTCTTCGATATTCCAATTCCTGCTGATAAAAAGCATCATAGTCCTGTTTTGCAGCAGTTAATATAACATAGTGTTCTGTATTATATGTTTGAAGAATGACTCGTCCCTGTTCCAAATTCCTGCCTGCCCGCCCCGCACATTGTGTAATCAGATTAAAAGTCTGTTCTGCTGCAAGATAAGTAGGCATATTCAAGGTGCTATCCACAGAAAGGATCCCTACAGACTGCACGCCCGGTATATCATGTCCCTTGGCTACCATCTGTGTGCCGAATAAGATGTCAAATTTTCCATCTCGAAAATCGGATAATATTTTTGCGGCGCTATACTTTCTGGCAGTACTATCTACATCAAAGCGGCAACATTTCGCTTCCGGAAGTAATTTTTTCAAATCCTCTTCAATCCGCTGTGTTCCCCATCCTAAATATAATATATCTTGAGAACTGCACACAGGACACTGCCTGGGCAAAGGAAATATACTCTCACAATAATGGCAGTTCAATCGATGTTTATCTTTATGATAGACAAGCGGAACATCACAATGGGTGCATTTGAATACATATCCGCAATGTTTACACATCAAAGTCGGTGCAAAGCCTCTTCGATTCAGCAGCAGAATCGCCTTATGATTCTTTTGAACCGTATCTCTCAAAAGATCAATCATCGGTCTTGATAAGTTGGTCGCATGCCCTATATCTGCTTCGCTCCGCATATCATAAACATATATTTGAGGCAGTGGTGTTCTATGAACACGTTGCCGCATTTCCAGCAATTCAATCTTCTTATTTTTAGCCGCAAAAAAAGTAGTAACAGAAGGTGTAGCCGCCCCAAGAACAATAGGGCAATTATAAATGACAGCCATTACCTTTGCCACATCTCTGCCATTATAGCGGGGAGTCTCCGTTTGTTTATAAGATGAATCATATTCCTCATCAACAATAATAAGTTTCAGATTCTTAAACGGCATGAAAAGGGCAGAACGGGAACCAATAATAATAGAACTTTCTTCATTTGCAATTCTTTGACGATTATTATACCGCTCACCTTTACTTAAATTACTGTGCATAAAAACCACTTTATCGCCAAAGTAATCGGCAAAATAAGAAACCATCTGGTTCGTCAAAGCAATCTCAGGTACTTCGAGCAGCACTGTTCCCCCTGCTGCAATCGCACTCTCCGCCGCGCGGAGATAAACTTCCGTCTTCCCACTTCCTGTTACACCATAAAGGAGTATACCCTTGTATCTTTCCTCATTAACAGCACCGATTATATATTCTACCGCATATTTTTGTTCCTCCGTTAGTTTACGTGGGTTGTCACTCTTTTTGTTTTCCACAAGCGAAAACGTTTTCTTCCCTCGATAAAATAGATGTCCATTGCCATTCCTGCAAAAGCGTCGAATAACATCCCGTGAAAAGCCCGCTGATATCAGGCTTGAAATCGAATCCTGCCCGATTTGACACAGATGCGACCATAAGGCTTTTTGTCTTCCCCCTCTTTTCATGGACTCCGATTCCGATTTGTTATTAATGGCTAACCATTCTTCCAATGGTTCTTTATAGACTTTTTGCAATAATTCTGTTTCTTTTATAAATCCTTTCGCAAGATATCGGTTACAACGAGTTTTACCCAAAACTAAAACCGCGTCTTCTTTCGAAATGATTTCAACAGAGATATCGATCAGTCCCCATATATCCTCACATTCCGGAATTTCCTTCCAATTAATCTCATATAAGACCTCTGTTCGTATTCCTTTTTTATCAATAAGAAAAAGACGAAGAGCATCTATCAATGTGCACATATAATATTGTGAAATCCATTTTGCTGTTTTAATCATTGCATCCGTAAACCAAGGTACTGAATCAATGGCATCATAAATTTCCAGCAACTTGTAAGAAATATGAGAGAATTCCTCTTCATGACATGATAGAATAATTCCTTCTTCCTGCTTGCCGGCAAACGGTACTATGCACCGCCAGCCGGAACCCACATAACTGAGATGATCCGGGATTTTATAAGAAAATGTTTTGTTTAAATGTTTCGAAGGCCGATTAATTAATATCTCCGCAATTGTACCAATCATCGATCATTTTCCTTATTTCGTAACTCCTAAAGAAACTCTTTTATATCGATATAAAACGATGTCTATATATTATCATAAAATGCTATCCTTATTCATTATTTATTTTAATGCGGCAGGATATTTTTCACGACAATAAAAAACTTCTTTGGATAAAAAACGATTCTGTCACCACAAAGAAGTTTCTCAAAAATTATATCCCAACTTGTCTTTTCAATGATTCCGCCTTGTCTGTATGCTCCCACGGTAAATCTATATCATCTCTTCCAAAATGTCCATATGCTGCAGTCTGTCTATAAATCGGATGACGTAGATTAAGCATATCAATGATACCGGCAGGTCGAAGTTCAAAATTTTCCTCAACCAGATTTACGATTTGTTCTTCATCAATTTTC
>OLWF01000485.1_pt1 | contig 19559 bp, 24 predicted proteins | sample 1644131 | NCBI WGS metagenome assembly OLWF01 (sample SAMEA103958163, study PRJEB25191) | human gut metagenome
TATGCCGTAAAATGATTACATGGGCAGCAGTCGCAAAAGCGATTGCTGCCTTTTCAAAAGGCGTGTTGTTAGCGCTGGAGCTGTTGGGATATGACAGCTCCAATTAAAAGGCTGCGGGAACGGCATAGGCCAGCCCTCGCAGCTTCAATTCAATATGGGAGGCGTCTGCGCAATAACCACGATTTCTATTCCGGGATATCCTTTACCGGATAGACATAGGTGCCGAATAAAGCAGCAATGTCATTCAGATACCGGAGGAAATCATAGTAATCCTTCTTTTTCCCGGTATAGCGGGTTCCGTCCTGAAACGAGATCATGTTCATAACAAAATGAATATGAATGTTTTGGGCATCCTCATGGACGCTGTAGAGGATCTGATAGCGTTCGGCGTAAAACCAGCATGCCTGCTGTGCAAACTGATTGGCATGCCAAGCGTCCCGAATCTCACCCTTTTCAAAGCTGATGATCCAGTGCCGCAGGCGAATGCCATGATCCTGCCGGTAGGCATGCGATACGATCTGCATCTGCTCTGCCGCAAGCTGCGGCAGAACGCCGAAGCCGTCAATGAAATTGCCCGGCGTCTTCATGGGCCTGATACAGTAATGGATCAAATCTGCATAAGCGTCTTCGTCAGCATACTTCTGCGGAACAGAAATCACTTTAAACACTGCCATGCTTCTGCCTCCCAATTCAAAAAAGCGTTACGAGCATCTTTGTCATGAATCTCATGCACAATAAGATTGTGACGACAAAGCTGAGCGGAGATTTTCTGAATGCGTATCTTCAATAATTCAGCCTCCATGTCTGCCCGAAGGGAGCGTTCACGAATCAATTCGCTCAGAGAACAACCGGCAGCCTTTGCTTCAGCACGAAGCCGCTGAGCATCTTCTGGTATATATCTAATTGTAATTGCCTCTGATGTTTTTATTTGATTATCCATGTTACAATCTCCTATTTATGTTTTTTGCGTACCTTGTACGCTTCCGCCAGAGGAAGTGTTTTGTATGACACTTCCTCTGAGTCCTAATATTCTGTTCTGTCATGATTAAACTTTAACACGCATTTTTTCACATGATAGGAGATCATTATTTTTTACAAAGCATAGAACACCATGATAATGCGCAGCCGAGCATGGTTCGCGTAAATTATCTGCGCGAGCACATTCCCATCATCGACACCATCCGGCAGATCATGCTGGGCGTGGGCTGGGCGCTGCTCATCGGAAACCTCGTCTTTCAGGCCACGCGCGGCATGGCAGCGGGGCTCGGCTTCGACGCGGAGGACCCGAAGCTGCTTTTTACACGGACGTTTGCCTTTTCGTTTCTGCTGGTGGCAAGCCCGCAGATCTGCGAGCTGGGGCTGAACATGACATCGACTGTCATCGAGCTTCTGCAAATGCCGGACGCCGTGGATGTTACATTTGCGGATGAAGCCTCCTTCGGCGGTCTGACCGGTTCTTGGCTGCTTGTCGTGATTTGCGGCATCATCGTCATGTTCCAGACGTTCAAGCTCATTATGGAAATGGCGGAGCGGTATTTTATCCTCGCTGTGCTGACGATCACCTCACCCCTCGCCTTTGGTATGGGCGGAAGCCGGAATACGTCGGACATTTTTAATGGCTGGTGCCGGATGTTCGGCTCCATGTGTCTGCTCATGGCGACGAATGTGATGTTCGTCAAGATGCTCCTCTCTGTGCTGTCGTACTATCCGAGCGGCCTTGACGTGCTGCCGTGGATGGTGCTGGTCATTACCATCGTCAAGGTAGCGAAAAAAGCGGACAGCATCCTTGCGCGCATCGGCCTGAATCCAGCTATGACGGGTGACCCATTAGGCCGCGGTTTCCCCGGCACAATGACGATGATGGTCGTGCGCTCACTGCTGTCCAATGCGGCGCATACCATCGGCAGGAACGGCAATCAGCCGCGCAGCGGCAGCGGAAATTCCAAGCCGAATGCACCGACCGGACCGCGCTCTGGCGGTGCTGGCAGCACTTCCAATGTCAATGCGCCCTCGCACGCAAACGGCTATCATCATAGCACGTCTGCGCAGCAAAACAGCGCGAATCCTGCATCCAGTCAGGAATCTGTTTCCGCGCAGACTTCTGCTGCACAGACAGATACCGTACAATCCGCCGCCGAAAAGATGGCGGGCGCATTCCCACAAGCCGCGCCTGCTGGAGCCGGAAAGCAGCCGAACTCCACGCGCAAAACCGCCGTGCCGCCCGGCACCAGACGTGCACCGGGCCACATGGCAGCGCCGAAGAACCATGCAGCGCCCACGGCAGCCAAAACCTCGCCCGGTGCGCCGTATCATCCCGCAGGAACTTCGCAGCCCGTCATGGGCGGCGCGGTCACGCAGAATACGCAGCAGGAACAGGCCGTACATTCCCAGTCGGAATCCCATCCGCGCAGCAGTGCGTCAGTGCAGAATCACGGTGGGACTGTTTTGAGCGGCACAGCGGGAAAAACGGCAGGCCAAAAACCGCCGCGCAGCGCCAATCAGCCAACCGGCAGCGCAGGAAAATCGTATCACAGTACCAACGCACAGGGGCAGACGGTACAGGCCGAGTCTGCACAACAGCGCAGCACCTTTGTGCAGCCGCCTGACACACAGCGAGGCGCACCGAATGCGGCCGCGCCAAATGCAATGCCAAACAATCCTGCATCTACGTCTGCCACTCCGCGCAGTCCGGCACAACCTGTCGGCAGCGCAGGAAAAGGTCAGATGCAGTCTGCGCATACAGAAACGACGCAGCAGCGCAGTACCTTTGTGCAGGCTCCGAACGTGGCAGGCGCGCAGCCAGCAGCAGAACATCCAGCTTCTCCTGCTTCTCCGCGGTTCGGCATGGCAGGAAATCTGTCCGCGCCGCACAGCGGCGTACAGTCAACATCTGCACCAAGCGGTACGGCAGGAAAACAGCCAGCTTCCCATTCGGCAGATGCCTCCCGTTCTGCACCGTTCCGCGATACCGCAGGAACTGGTGCGCGGCCACAGCAACCGGGCAGTCCGCAGAATACGCCAGCGCCCGGTACAGCAGGAACGCAGCGCACGTCCATCGGCGGGCGTTATACCCAGCCCGTGCAGCAGACGACGCGCGTTTTCACGAATGGAAACACCCAGATCACGCAGCAGAACCATGTTTCAGCCCAGCAGTCCGGCGGCACGGTGCAGCCGTCCAGCGGAGCCCGCATGGACGGCCGCTCTACAAATCGGGAGCATCCTACACCCACAATGCCGGCATCTCCGGCAGCACCGTCTTCCAACCGCGAAACTGGTACGCCTCCGCGCTCGACCGCGCGGTCTGATGCGGCACGTCCGGCAGAACAGCGCGCTTCGCAGCGCCCAATTCCCGTGCAAGGCGGCAGCGCAGAAAAGCCACCGCAAACTGTTGCGCATACGTCTCCCGCTTCTTCCGAACGGCAGAGCAGGAAACCGCCCGCCCCGGCTCCAACAGGCGGCGTGACCGCGTCGGCTCCGGTATCGCAGGAATCGCGCGGGCCGCAGAGAAGTCCAGCAGCGGAATCTTCCGTCAAGCGTCCGGTACCGCAGGAACGCAAGGCCGGCGCACAGCCGGAGCCGCAGAAGAAGGAGCAGACGCTCTACCATCGCCCCGGTGCCGCAGGAATTGCGCCCACGGCAGTTGGGCTCAATACGGAAGCAGCATCGGCGGCGCAGAAGCCTACCTCGGAAAAGACGGCAAAAAAACCGTTCGTTCCGCTGACCGGCAGAACCCCGGAATCCATTCCGTCACATCTCAATCTGCATGAAGCCTCGCAGAAGACGACGAAGCGCCCGCAAAAGAACACGCAGGAGGTGGCATCAGATGAATGACCAGAACCGCCGCTCCGCTGCGGAGGTCATGGCGAATGCGGCACGCGTGGTCAAGGCAGCTGTCAACATCGTGCGGGCGGCGATCGCAGGAGGGCTTCACGGCGCGGCGGCTGCCGCTGCGAAGGAGCTTTTGCCAACGATCATCAAGTTTGCCGTCGGCGTTCTCATTGCCATCATCGTGATACCCATATTTGTGATCTCCGCTATGCCAAATATGTTTTTCGGTTACGAAACGTCCGAAAAGGACTCGCAGATCACCATGCGGGAGCAGGCGCTTTCCATCGGCGGCGCATATCTATCGTTGGAGGACTTTGAAAAGACGCAGCAGGACGCCATCATCACCGGCGAAGCTGCCGCGTATGAGAATCAGGGCGTCACAATTGATGAAATTCGGGTGTCCAGCAAATTTGATGAAGAAGATCTCTGCTGGTACATCGCTATCAACTCCGTCGCCCACAAGCAGGATTTGTCCGAAATGAAGCCGGAGGAGATCCAGTCACTTCTGATCTCCAATCTCAAGCACACGACGCGGCTGGAATCCTCCGGCGACCAGACTGTCCTCCGCATTATCTTTCAACCGCTCGATAAAGACAAGCTCATGGATGATCTGGGGTTCGATGAGGACACCAAAACGTGGGCGGGTGCGCTGTTCGAGACGATCTATGAGAGCGACGCGCTGGGTAAATACAAAGATAAATTTGAAGCCTACAAGCCAAATTACGCTGGCGATACCAGCTATACCGGTCCGGCAGAATCCTCCCCCGGCGGCAGTGGTGGCGGAGGCGGCGCGGAGAGCGGCGGCAGTGCAGACAACACCATTGATATCTCCGGCTTTACAAATCCGCATACAAAAAACAACCATGATCTCGCCGCCTATGCGATACAGGCGTGGGAGCATGGCTGGGGCTATGTGTGGGGGACGTTTGGAACCGTCCTGACGGAATCCATGCTCCAATACAAGCTGGAGCAGTACCCGGACATCGGCGCGTCGGAAGCATTTATCCGCGAACACTGGCTCGGCAGGCGTACAACAGACTGTGTTGGCTTGCTGAAGGGTTATGGATGGCTGAACCCTGATACGCTGACCATTGACTACAACACAAACGGGATGCCGGACTACAATGCCGACCGGATGTATGCGTCTGCCAAGGAAAACGGCACCGAGTACGGCGGTATGGACACGATGCCCGATATCGTTGGACTTGGTCTTTGGAAGCAGGGACACTGGGGCGTCTATGTCGGGAACGGCTATGCCATTGAAGCGATGGGCACGCAGTACGGCGTGGTGCGCACAAAGGTCGAAGGCCGCGGCTGGCAGGGCTGGTGCAAGATCCCGTACATACAATATGACGAATAAAGGAGGGGCCTATGAAGGTCAGAAAATTCCGCATTCTCCGCCTGCGGCACCATGTCAGTATGGTGGAGCTTGGCCGGGCCTGCGGCGTATCCGCGCAGCGCATCAGCGAGCTGGAACTGAGCGAAAACAAGCCGTCGGCGGAGACTGTACAGAAAATCCAAAGCGGCTTTGAGGCGATCATCGCGCAGCGCGGAGAAAAACTTGATACATTGCAGCAAGAATATATCGCCTGCAAAAACAGTCTGATGGAGCGCGTGGGAGAATACGAATATGAGCTATGAAACCTATCATATCCCCGTAAATTTTACGGACGCGGGCAAGCTGTTCGGCGTGTTTGAAATTCGCAACGCAGTCGAAACGGTTCTTCTGTGCATTCCCATCCTCTTTCTCTGTCTGGCGCTTCTGCCGCTGACGCTTATGCCGAAGATCATCGTCACAATGGCGATTCTCGTCCCCGTGGGCGGCTTTGCGCTCATTGGCATCGGCGGCGACAGCCTCACCAGATGGCTCAAGGCGTGGATGCACTGGCGCAAGCACCGGCGCATGATCTTTTACCGCGGGGAGGTGCGTCTATGAGCATGAAGGACGCCATTTTCGGCACGGCCGCGCCGACCAGTCACGGTGGCGCGAGCTATCGTGATAGCATTCAGGCATGGCTGCCGGTCAAGAATATTATCGGCGGTGTGGTCATCACGAAGGACAACCGGTTCATTAAAATCCTTGAGGTGCTGCCCGTCAACTTCTATCTGAAATCCCCGTCCGATCAGCAGAATATCATCACGTCCTACGCGGCATATCTGAAGATCGCGCCGGACAGCATGAGCTGCGAGGTGCGCACGCTCCCGCCGGACACGAGCGAGTATGTCGAGCAGATGCGGCAGTTCCAGAAAACCGAGGAGAGCGAAAACTGCCGCGCGGAGATCGAGGACAATATTGAAAAGATCGGCCTCGGCATTGCCAGCGAATCTATCCGCCACCGGTTCTTCCTCGTGTTTCAGTATGAAGCAAAAATGCGTGCTAAGCGCAACACCGTCAAGGGCATCATCCAGCGCCTGAACGAAGAAGCGGACACCGCACGGCGCTATCTGGACATCTGCGAATTGGAGGTCTTAGAGCCGCGTTACACAGACGATTTCGTGTTGAAACTCTTGTATGAGCTGATCAACAAGGGAACGAGCCTGCGCGTCAAGCTCCCGGAGGGCGTGTTCGACATGACCACGGAGGTGCATGGGGTGTATGGAGAATAAACGAGGAACGGATGAATCCGTTCCTCAAAAAACGTTGCTGTCAGCAAATTGCATGTTGAGATTGGCTGCAATCCAGTTTTGACTTCTGCTTTCCCAAATTCACTTACTGCCTTTATTTCGTTTCAATAATTGATCAAATACAGCCGGCAACTCAGCGGTTGATCATTGATGGTTAAACACATACAAAACTCAAATAATTTCAAGGAGTGTGATCCACTTGAAAAAGCACCGCAAGAACAAAAACGCCCCACCGCCCAGCTTGCCGCCGGAGCAAGAACAACCCATCAAGGAGCAGCCGAAAAAGCAGCCGTTTCTCAAGCGCCTGCTGTTCGGCGAGGAAACGCCGGATCTGAGCGAACTGGAGGCAGGCTCTACAACAATTCTGGACATTCTCTCGCCCACGAGCGTGGACACCAAAAGCCGGGACTACATCGTAGTGGACGGCATTTTTCATTCCTATCTTTACATCACGGGCTACGGATATTCCACGACCGTCGGCGCGAGCTGGCTGGCACCGCTGGTCGAGGCCGGCGAGGGCGTCAGCATTTTGTTCCACTTTGATAAGCAGTCCAAAGAAAAAATCCTGGCGAAGATCTCGCAGCAGACCATGATGAACCGCAGTCGGATGCGCGACGTTGCCGACACCCGGCAGGACTTTGAGGAGCTGGACAGCGCCATCGCCTCTGGAATGTACCTCAAGGACGTGATGAACCGGCAGGGTGAGGACTTTTATTATATGCACACGCTCATCGAGGTCACGGCCAGTGATCCTGAAACGCTGGAGCATCGTGTCACAGCAGTTGAAAAGCTCTGCGTCTCCGTGGACATGATCGCCCGCCGCTGCGAGTACAAGCAGGAGCAGGCGTTTTTGTCCATGCTCCCTATTCTCTATCTTGATCCGGATATTGAACGTAAATCCCGCCGCAATGCGCTTACCAGTGGCGTGGCGGCAGCGTTTCCGTTTGCGTCCTATGAGCTGTCTGACCGCAACGGCATCTTCCTCGGTCTTAATATGTACAACCGCTCGCCGGTCTTTCTGAACCCCTATGACGACTATAAATATACGAACGGCAGCATCTGAATCGGCGGCTCGTCCGGTGCAGGTAAGACGTTCACGCTCCAATGTGTCGGCGGGCGTTTACGTCAGCAGGGCAAGCGCGTTATTTACATCATCCCGAAGAAAGGCCACGAATTTCGCCCGCGCTGCGAACAGCTCGGCGGTCTGTATCTGCGGATGTCTCCATCCTCGCCGGACTGCCCGAATATCATGGCGATCCGCAGAAAATCGCTCGACACCTACGCGGGTCTCAAGGGGCTTGCTTCCCGGGATGATTCCGTGCTGGCGGATAAAATTTCGCGGCTTATCATCTGGTACAGTCTGCAAAAGCGCGATCTCAGTGATGAGGATCGGAACTATCTGGACACATCGCTGGTCGAGTGTTACCGGCGCTATGGCATCACGTTTGACAACACTTCCGTTTTGCACGAAGATGGGAGTTTCCGTGAAATGCCCGTGCTTGCCGACTGGTACGACGTGCTGCAAGAAAGCGCAGATACGCGGCATCTTGCCGTTGTGCTGGCGCGCTATGTGACCGGCTCGGCCTCCGCGATGGGCAGCCGGAATGAAATTGACCTTGATAACAAATACATCGTCATTGACACATCCGGTATGCCTGATGATCTGCTTTTACCCGGTATCTTCTGGGCGACGGACATTGCAAATGACCTCATCTCCGGTGCCGGTGGGCAGCTCTCCGCGCTCATTTCAGACGAGCTATGGTCGCTCGTCGGCGCAAACTCCAACCCGCTGGGCAGGCTACATTCAGGAGATGGTCAAGACGATCCGCGGCCTCGGCGGTATTGCCATCACATCTACGTAGGGTATGCAGGACCTGTTCTCACTGGACAACGGCAAATACGGCAAAGGCATTCTGGATTCCAGCCGCATCAAGATCGTCATGCAGATGGAGGAACAGGAAGCGCGGCTGGTTCAAAACGTCTTGAATTTATCCGAGGAAGAAGTCCGTCAGATCACACGGTTCCGCCGCGGCGAAGGGCTTCTTTGCATCGGGTATAACCATGTGCCCATCGCGTTCTACGCGACGCAGAAAGAATACGATGCCATTACAACATCCCCAACAGATTTGTTGAACAGGAACATAAAAAATGAAACCGTTTGACCAAAAGGCAAGACGGCTTCATTCATCTGAAAGGACTTGCAGACAGTAGGCTTTCAATTCTGGAATACCATCCTTGATGATCTCCCAAGTGATTTCAGAGTCAACAGTGCCATAGCTGTGCGCGACGATATTGCGCATGGCTTTGATTTTTCGCCACGGAATTGCATCGTGGCTGTCGCGGAAGTCTTCTGTCAGCTTGCCGACCAGTTCACCGATCTGAAGAATACAGAGCGCGGCCGCATTGCGGTAAATTGCGTCGGTCTGGAAGGTATCATAGCTGTCGCCAAACCGATCGACGGTCAGCTCAATCTGCTCACAGTAGGAAACAATGTGTTCCAGAATACTGGCGTCGCGGTCAAGCCTCATACAGCAGTACCTCGTCTTTCTGAATACTGGACAGGAATCGCTCACTCAGGCTGCCAGTCGGGATCAAATCGACCGGCACACCCAGCGCGTCTTCCAGATCAAGGAGCAAGCCACCCATCTCAATTCCACGGATACGGCCTTTGTCAATGCGAAGATCAATGTCGCTTGTCGGCGTCACATCCCCGCGGGCGTAAGAGCCAAACAGCCAGATTCGCTGTGCGCCATATTCCCGTCCGAGTCTGGAAACAACAGATTTAATTTCCGGGATACCCATATAAAAGCACCTCATCTTTCGCAATCATATCCAGAAATTCATGGTCGGAGGAATCGTTGGTGACAAGATCGACCGGCACTCTCAAGGCATCTTCGATATCCAGCCGCAGACCGCTGAGCTGGAACAAAGACATGACGCTGCCTTTTTCGATTTTTAAATCCACGTCGCTGTCACGGCGCGCCGTGCCTTTGGAATACGAACCGAACAGGCTGACGCTGCGCAGCCCATGTGCTTGTGCGATTGGTGTGATAATTCTGCGCAGTTCTTCAATCGTGTATGGCATTTGCGTCACCTCCCAGTGCTTTTCTGATTTTAGTATAACAGTCTTTTTCAAAAAATACAACAGAAAGGAATTTGAACGATGAACGAGGAAAGATTTACAGCAGAAACAAAAAAGATTCAGTCCGTCATTGCCAAAGCTTCGCAGAAAGCAGGCGCTCTGTCCGCACTTTCTGACGGCGGCAAAATGAGCCGCGAGAAATTGCAGCTCACGCTGGAGGAAACCGCGTATTTTTTTGAAGCGGCGACGCTTTATCTGCGCCAGATCTGCGAGGCACAGATGCCGGGTGTCGGCGGGTATGGGCGGCGCGATGGGCTGGCGTTCCAGCTCCCGTCCGGGCACATTGAAATCGCGGGCGCGGGCTGGGTGCATATGCAGATCGACACGCTTTTGCCGCACTGCCGGTATATGCCCGCGACTTGGCTGACAGACACGGTGCGGCAGCTTCTGACCGCGTATATGCGGCACACGAATTTCCGGCTGCATTTCAAGCAGATGCTTTTGGTGATCGACGAACACAGCGACGTGGATGGCCGGCACGTATTCGATCAGGACAACAAGGGGTGGAAAGCCGTAAGCAATGCGCTGAAAGGCTTGGTCATTGACGATGACGACCAGTACCACCTATCCGTCCACATGATGTCCAGCCGCAGCGCGGAGAATGTCTGCCACATCAGTCTGGTGCTGCCGGAATCCGCTGAGGAGTTCTTCCGATTCCATCAGAAAGGCATTGCGTACAGCCCCTTGGAGCCATCCGTAATGGTCAATTTTTCGCTGGTTTCGGAGGCATCATCTGTACCGGCAACCTGCTGATGGCTTGGAACGGCAAAAAGTCCTTATCAATCAATGGATTTTTATGTGCCGACCCATCACGAGCCGTGAGAAAAGCTGTCATCTACGCAAACCCATCACGCGCGGCAGGAAAAACAGGCGTGTTTGCCGAAATTGTGATTGCGCCGGAACCGGCGCAAGAACGGTTTCGGCAAACCGCAGGAAAGGAAGGTTGGGAAAGCTGCATGATGCTGAGTTGTCGTGACCTTGATATTCTGCGGCTGCTCCGCTGGTGCCGGATGATACGGCCAAAGGAGCTTTGTGAAGCGTTCTCCGAAGACGAAGTTATGAATCTCAGCGCCGCGCAGATGATCCGGTTTTCTGATGCGGTAAAAGCCTGGTATCTGACGCCGTGTGGGAATCGTGTTCTGGGTTCCTCTGGGTTTGCTCTGCCACCTGCCAAGGCTCCAACGTACCGGGAACCGGATATCACGCGCAGACTGCGGCTGGCGCAGATCGTCACCACGGCGTATGCCGCTGGCGTCAATATATTTCTGACAAAGGAATCTGAACTGCGATCTCAGCCATCTTTGTTTTTACCTTTTCTACATCGCAATCGCGGCTCCAATCCATGGGGCAGTACCCGCGTGGCGGCTCTGCTCCACACCGGCGATCTCATGTGCGCGATCCACTGGGTCAGCCCCGGTATCGGCTGCGTCGCGTTGACGGATGAATTGACAGCCTTTCAAAATCACACGGCGGCGATTTCTACAAAGCAGCGCGCCATGATTTTTGCCGCGTCCAGCTACGAGGAGATCCTTGCCGAACTGGATGGTGTACAGGATGACCACAACACACGCCTGCAATCCTATCGTGAAGTCTACGACTGTCTGAAGCTGCCGCTGTTTCTGTTGCCATGCAATGACACGGGCTGCTTGCAGCTCCGCATCATGGGTGTTCCAAATTACCGTGAACTTCTGGCGAGAATCATCCTGAAGTCGCACTACGTTCCGCCGCCCGCTGACCGGTCGATGTACGATGCTCTGTATCAGGGTGTGCCCTTCGTCATGGCGGCGGATATGAACCTGCGGCGCATTGACGCAGCGGTAGAAACGGCCTGTTCGGACGGCCTTTCTCAAATCGTGCTGGCTGCACTGCCGGAACAGGTGGAAGCTGTTCTGAACCGCCGTTACCGCGAAACCGGAAAGGCGCGTGTCTTTACCATTACGGATGCGGCGCTGCGGGAACTGCTCGGAAGTACCGCGCCATACACGCCGCCTGACCTGCCATTTTACACATCGGAAGGAAGTGTTCTGGATGTTCCGCCTCTCAAAGCTCCTTGAAAAGCTGGAGGACAAATCGGAAGCAAGATTCAAAAGCTGGCTTGCCCGAAACAAAGCTAAACTGCCCATGCGCATACCAGCCGTCATTGTCGGCTGGTATTTTTATGGGATGTTTCTCAATTCCCTGCGGCTTGGAATCGCTTCGACCTTTCACTCTGGCGAAGAAGAAGTAAAAAGCATCTGGGTGCTGAACCCGTTCAAAAACTGGGGTGCAGTGTTCACTGGCTTTGGGATCGTAACGACGCTGGTAATTGTGCTGATTATCTGCCTCATCACGAAAAAGGGCTACATCTGGTTCTCCGGCTACAAATACACGCACGACCCGCGTGGGTTTGACATTCTCCCGGACGGTACGCATGGCACGTCCGGTTTCCTGACGGAGAAAGAAATGCGTGAATTTCTGGAGTTATCGCCCGCGGGCAAGACAGAGGGTATGATCCTCGGCAAAGTCAAAAAGCATCCGGATGATCCGGATGCTTACGCGCTCTATGCCGCGCACCGGATGGTCGCCGGAGACAATAATAACTTACTCTGCATCGGCGCGCCGGGCAGCGGCAAGTCCAGAGGCTTTATTATTTCGTTCCTCATGGGCTGCGCCAAACGCGGCGAGTCCGCGTTCATCACGGACGCCAAGGGGGAGCTTTTTGAGCGCCTTTCCCCGTATTTTAGGCAACACGGCTTCTATGTGAAAGCTGTGAACTTTCTGGATATGGAGCATTCGGACGGCTGGAACTGCCTGTACGGTCTGGACACCCAGCCGCAGCTCGTGCAGACGGTAGCGAATACGATCGTGCAGAATACGTCGGGGCCGAAGGAGGCCAACGACTTCTGGAGCCGGGCAGAGTTAAACCTCCTGATGGCGCTCATTCACTACGTCGTCAATCTGCGCGATGCCGACGGAAATCTGCTGCCTATCGAACAGCGCGGCCTTGGAGACGTGTACCGCATGATCGCGACGGAGAGCATTGAGGAGATCAACCGCAAGCTCGAAGCTCTGCCGCTGGAGCATCCCGCCAAGTATCCGCACGGGCTGTTCCTCAAGGCGAAAGAAAACCTCTGGGGCAACATCGTCATTGGTCTCGGCAACCGGTTGGCGGTCTTCCAGAGCCGTTTGGTAGATAAGATCACGCGCAACCATGATGTAGACCTTCTGCTGCCCGGCAGGCGGCCGTGTGTGTACTTTGTCATCATTTCCGCGCAGGACAGCGCGTGCCGCTTTTTGTCCTCGCTGTTCTTCTCGCTGGCTCTGCCGCAGCTTTCAAACTTCGCACGTCTGCAATGCGCGGGCGGGCGGCTGCCGGTGCTGACGAATTTCTGTCTCGACGAATACTGCAACATCGGCTATCTGGACGGCGTGGCGGACAGCCTGAACAGCATCCGAGGCTTCAATATGTCCGCGCAGATCGTCGTGCAGAGCTTATCTCAGTGGCAGGAGAAGTATCCGGGCAAAGAATGGGAAAATCAGCTTGCAACGTTCGACCAGACGCTCTACATGGGCTGCAACGATTTGACGTCGGCAAAGTACATTTCGGAAAAATGCGGCAAGGTGACGATCTCCGTTCTCAACAACCAGATGCCGATGATGCCGCTGTTCTCGCCGGTGTATTCATCCACGCGCCCGTACTCCCAGACGCGAAGCAACACGCAGCGCGATCTGATGAACCCTGATGAAGTCCTCCGCTTGGAGAACCGAAAGTGTCTTGCGCTGTTCAAGGGGCACAAGCCCGCGCTCCTCTACAAAATGACGCCGGAAGAGCTGCCGGATTACGCCGGACTCACCACCTGCCGCGTCATTGACTACATCCCGGAGTGGCGGAGAAAAGAAGCCGAGACAGCACCGCAAAAGAGGCCTCATGCCCCAGCGCAGAAAGAAACGCCACACAGATCAAAACCACCGGTCAATGAAAAGCAGCCAGACCGCAGCGAGCAGCCGCCCGCCTACAATCTGGCTGAGGATGATGAGATTGGAATGGTGGAGTGTACGGTGGAATCTATTCGCGGCTTATAATCGAATGATCTGGTCTTCATTGATCAGCAGCAGGTCATCACACTCTTTGCTGAATGCGAGCAGTCGGTCAGAAAAGCCGCTCTTGGAAAACAGACCATAGAGTACGTGATAGCCTTGCCGGATAAAGCTGTTCTGGAGATCAGTCGAAGCTGCGACCTTTTGCTGCAGCGCCGTGAGGACAGGCAGATCGACCGGTTTTTGATGGTACTTGCATTCTCCGAAAAACAGCCGTTTATTCTGGCGGTCAACCGCCGCTACATCGATCTCCGTGTCGGCATTCAGATCGTTATGCCAATACGAGCCGATTCGGGAGGGAACGAACGCAAGCTGTCCGCTTCGGCAAAGCTCTGCAAAGATGTTCTTGCAGACATCTTCATACGCAAACGCGACAAAGCTGCTGATAAAGGTCTTTTGCAGCTCGTCCAGCACGATCTGCTGATTGTCCAGTTCCAGTTCTCCCTTATACGGATAGACATATCGGAACCAGAAGCGGGTAAAGTTGTCCGATACAAAATACAGTCCTTTTCGGGAATGCTCCGGATTCTTTTCCGTGATCGGCGTTTCCTTCACAACAAAGCCCAGCTCAGACAGTGTTGCCAGATACGGCGAGATGGAGGGGCTTTCCTGCTCAAGAACGCCGCAGATCTTACTCAGCTTGTGATTGCCGTCTGCAATGACCCGGATGATGGAGAAATAATTGATCGGCGTCTGCACCTCATCGCGCAGTAGGAAGTTTGGTTCCTCATATAGAAAGCCATTTTTGGACAGCACGATCGAGCGGATCTGATCGATCAGCGGTTCCTGCTCGGTAAAGAACTCCAGATATTTCGGCACACCGCCGGTCAGCGCATATTGCTGGACGGCCTGATCGAAGGGCAAGGATTGCGCGGCATAGACCGCCGTAAACGGCAGAGGCATCAAGCGGATCTGCGCTGTTCTTCTGCCATAGAGCGGACTGTCATAGGAAAGCGCGTGCTTTTTCATCATTCCGATCAATGAGCCGCTGAGGATCAGCATGATATTGCTGTCCTGTAAAAACTCATCCCAGATATTTTGCAGGATGGATGGGAATGCTGGGTTTGTTTTGACCATGTATGGAAACTCATCAAGCACGATCACCTTTTTCTGCTCTGGCCGGTATGCGGCGACGGCATGAAACAGGTCGGCCCAATCGGAAAATGTTACGTTGCCAAGCAGCGCATTCCCCGTGGCTCTTGCGATCACACCGGCCATTCGCTTCATGCTCTGCGCCTCAACCTCCTCCGTGGCGAGGAAATATACGGCAGGCTTATCCTTGATAAATTCCTTGATCAGCCGGGTCTTTCCGACGCGCCGCCGACCATAGATCACGACAAAACCGCCGTCACGACGATATTCCTGTTCAAGCGTCTGCAATTCACTCTGCCTGCCAATAAATTTCATTCCGGCTCACGTCCTTTAATATAATCTCAATTATGCTAATTTGAATTATGCTATTAGTATGACAGACGACTGTAAAAAAGTCAATCAAAACTTCTGTTTTAGTGAAACTATCTGATTTGGAGGGAATCCCCATGAAAGCAGCCAAGCTGACCGAGCATCCAAGTTTCCGCCTTCTGCGGCAGACAGACGTACAGAACGTCTGGCACATGCAGATGCCGCGATGGTTATTTTCCGACCCGCGATATGCGGATATGAGTCTGGACGCGAAAGTGACGTATACATTTCTTCTCAACCGCTTTCAGCTTTCGCGGCGAAACGGCTGGGTCAATGACGCGGACGAGGTATTCGTGATCTTCCCCCGCAAGGCGCTTGCAAAGGAACTTCGCATCTGTGAGCAGCGCGTCACAGCGGCCTTTCGCAAGCTGGCGGAGCTTCAGCTGATATGGGAAAAGCGCTGCGGCCGCGGCGATGCCAATCAGATCTATCTGGCCAGCGTCACGCCCATCGATGATTCCAGCTACGAATGCGCACCGTTTTCATCAAGGGAGTATGAATCCTGCGGTTCCAGAACCACGGATTCTGCGCTTCTTGACGCGGAAGAGCTGCAGGATCTGCCGCCCCAGAACCCCGGAATCCCTGCTTTTAGAACCGCAGATTCTGATGTTCCAGAACCGCAGGATCCGGGTGCAAGTAATACTGATTTTAGTCAACCTGATACAGTTTTCTCAGATGACAGTCCATCCGTACCTTCGGAGGACAGGTCGACGGACGACGAAAAAGAGCTCACGGGCATTCTGGATGCTTGTGAGCTTTCGTATTTCGAGCCGGAGGTGGCGCGTGTTTTTGAAAATGCCATCGAGCGGCTTTTCTACTCGGACAATCTGCGCATCGGGCAGGCTGTTCTGCCGCAAAGCCGGGTACGCTCGCGGCTGCACCGGCTGAACTATTTCGTTTTGCAGGAAGCGGAGATCAAGCTGCACGCGAACCGGAATGTGCCGGTCAGGGATTCTACGAAGTATGTTATGTCAACTATCTACAACTGCATCACGGAAACGGAAAGTGACCTGCTGGTCGATCCGTATCTCAATTCGCTGCGTTCGCCGCCGGGAAAGGGGCGAGGCTGATGCTGCTGACGAAACAGCAAAAATTCCTGCTTGCGGCACTGGAAAAGCTCGGCTGTGCGGAGCTGCGGCAGCTTGCCGCGCTGCTGCAAAAAGCGTTCGCCTTTTCCTCGCTTGACGATGCCATGCGCGTGACCAATGCCTGCGTGCGGCAGATGCAGGTGGGCGGGCTGCTGCAAATCGCAGATGGCATCGTCACACGAACCGGAGAGAATCCTATCACACAGCGGATAGAAGCCATTGCCGTAATGCTGGAGCTGTCCGCGGCGCAGCCGGAGGATTTTTACGCCGTAGATCAACATATCCTGCTCCGCTTTTCGCTAGGAGAACCCAGCTTCAAGCAGTTTGTCATCGTGTCCGGCAGTGATCCGCCGCCGGAGCATGAGATCCAGCAGGACAAAAAGATCATTGCTCTGCTGCCTGATAGCATCAAGCCAGAGGCGTTTTCATACACCAGACCCGTCATTTTTGCCATCCGGCAAGAAAACGGCACACACCGATTCTTTGCCAGAAAATAATATTTACAGGAGGAACTACATATGCCCAGAAAGAAAGCCGAACCCGAAGTGCTGCAGGAAGAAACTGTGCAGCCGGAAATCACCGACATTGAAGAACTCACCCTCGCAGAACGGCCCGGATTGGCGCCGCAAATCGAAGAACCCGTGCAGCCATACGGCGAAGAAGAATCGAGCGCAGCGGAAGAACTGCCAGAACCAAGCGAACCAGAGAAGAAATCCTTCTACGATCTGGACTTCCGTGCGCTCGACCAGGATCTTTCCCCGGAGCAGCGGCAGGAGTGGAACACGATCTATGCTTCCTTCCGCAGCCGAAGCGTCATGCGCGGCACGATCATCGGCGTCGATCCCCATTCCATGACCGTCCGCAGCGCGCAGACCGGACAGGTCGAGACCAAGCGGATGTACTGCGCGGTCATCGTGCCGTTCCGGGCCCGCATTTTGATCCCGGAAACGGAAATGTGGGCAGAAAGTGAAGAACGCCCGGCGTTCGTTTTACGGAACATGCCGGGCGCTCAGATCGATTTTGTGATTACCCATGTGATCGTGAAGCGGGCTTCGCTATCGGCTCCCGCCGTCTGGCGCTGGCGTCACGGCGCTATTTCTTCTCCACACAGCCACTCCACCAGCCGGGCAGCCGTGTGCCGTGCCATGTGCTGGCCGTTGGCCCGCGCCGGTGTCTCGTCGAATGTTACGGCTACGACGTGAACCTCTCGCAGCGCGATATGAGCTATGCCGCCATCCCAGACCTGCGGGAGCAGTATCATCCGGGTGACGCGCTGACCTGCGTGGTCAAGCAGTTTGACCGCAAGGCCGGTGCCTTGGAGATCTCCGTCAAGGAGACTGTTCCGAATCCCTTCGATGAAGCCAGTCTGCGTCACCCCATCGGCTGCCGCCGCAGGGCGAGTATCGCAGGTAAATACGCCGGCGGCGTGTTCTGCAACCTCTCCGACGGCGCGGTCGTCATGTGCCGATATTCGTTCCACTACGAGGACTCCGATTTCAAAACCGGCGATACCGTCATGGTCGTGATCCAGCGGTATGACGAGGGGAAGAAGCAGATTTTCGGGAAGATTGTGGGGAAATAAATCGGTACTGTTTCTATTGCATTAGACGGTTTCTATTGCTAAAGTATAAGCATTAGTATTATATCGCTAATTCATGAATGGAGCTTGTGATATGAGAATAATGGTCACTATTACGCCAATTTGTTCAACAGCAATCTCTGAGGATATCGTTCAAAACATCAACAAATCATTTCCTTTGTGTACAACATGCTTATCCACTACAAATTCGCTGGTTTATCGAGCGGCGAAACTATGTAACGAAGAAAAGACGGCAGCATTTGAACGGTTTGCCATCAAATATGATGGTTATTTCTATAATATACGTAAGAATTGCCCGTTAAAAAGGCTATTGCTTTTTCTTGGTAATTCTAATGCCATAACCTTATACTACCGGATTGGGATTGGTGGTGGGCTTGGGCTCGGTGAAGAAAAAGGAATTCGTTATTTCTTTTATTCAAACGAGAGCGCCCATACGCCACATGTCCACGCGAAATACCAGGGTCGAACAGTTTCAATCGATCTGCAGACTTTGAAGGTAAAAGGGTCCTTCAAGTCTAAGAAAAAAGAGTTTGAAGCTGTGCAACACATCAGAGCAAATCAGGCAGAGTATATTAAGAAGTTCGCTCTATATACTAATGGTATTGATATTAGAACCTAGCTAGCTTTTCCGCTTCAAAATCTTATCCTGCAAGAATGCGATCTGGATCAGCTCCTCAGGCGTTACATCAAGCGCGTCGGCGATGTTAAAGAACGCTTCCATGGAGAACGCACGGACCATATTCGGTGCTTCGATCGCGCTCAGATGAGAGCGGCTGATGCTTGCTTTTTCGGCTAACTGTTCCTGTGACATCCCGCGCATCTTCCGCAGGGAGGAGATTGCAATGCCCATCTGGATAAATCGGTCCCGGTTTTTGAAGCTGATTTCGTCTTTGCTCATAGTAAACGCCCCCTTCTGTGAAAATTATAGAAGCTGCGGCGTTTTGGTTCAGCTTCACTTATAAAGCGATTGACTTATTTATAGAGCGTTATATAATTATATTATGCAATTCGCCGAAATATATGGCGCATGCGCTTTATAATAAGCAGACAATCGTTCTGTTGAAATGGGAGCGGAGGGAAGCAGCTATGATTTGCGCGCTGATTGGAGATCAGACGATCAGAAATTTGAATGAGGAGCGTTTGGAACTGCGGCTTCGTATGGTTCATCCTCCGTCCGCTTTTGCAGGAGGGACAAACTCAAAAAGCAGAGTGCAGAGAAGGCGATGCCGCAAAGAATGTATGTCCAGTTAAAGAACAGCAGGTTGACTGCGTACCGCATGGGCATCCATGTAAAGAGTACCGCATACGGTTCGACCCTTCCGATCGCCTCCATGGCCGCCGTGACACGGAATGGGCTGACCCCGCACAGATATGCGCCGAGGATATACAGTGCCAGCTTCTCGGCAACGGCAGGAAGCAGGAGTCCGAGTACATAAAACCACGGTTTTTGCTTTTTGCAACACTTCCACAGATACAGCGCCCCAAAGCAGTACGGCAGCAGCGCAAGGCAGATGCCCTGAGCGGTCAGGTGCAGCTGCAGCCCGAATACAAGAAAGACCATACGGATCAAAAGGTATCCGCCGAGAATGATCAGCCAGCAGATCAGCAGGGATCTCAAGATGAGTTTCCTATGTGCGGGTGCTTCATGGTTATACATTTTCTTTTCCTCCTTACAGATTCTCATTTTTCAAGGCGTCGATGGGATTGTCCTTTTTTACCTTGCTCATTGAATACATCA
>OLWF01000503.1_pt1 | contig 18923 bp, 16 predicted proteins | sample 1644131 | NCBI WGS metagenome assembly OLWF01 (sample SAMEA103958163, study PRJEB25191) | human gut metagenome
TGTTCCGCTTGTTGAAACAATGCCAAAGGGTTCTCCTACAAATCCGTATGGCTGGACAAAGTTTATGATGGAACAAATTCTTACAGACACCGCAAACGCAAATCCCGCTATGTCTGTTGTTCTTCTTCGTTACTTTAACCCGATCGGCGCTCACGAAAGCGGCAGAATCGGTGAAGATCCTAACGGAATCCCGAACAACCTTATGCCGTACATAACACAGGTTGCCGCCGGCAGACTCAAGTGTCTCGGTGTTTTCGGCAACGATTATCCTACGCATGACGGCACGGGTGTGCGTGACTATATCCATGTTGTTGACCTTGCAAAAGGTCATGTAAAGGCTATTGAATATTCCGCAGAGCACAAGGGGACTGAGATTTTTAATCTCGGAACAGGTGTGGGCTACAGCGTTCTTGATATTGTAAAGGCTTTTGAAAAGGCAAATTCGATTGAAATTCCTTATGTTATAAAGCCACGCCGAGCAGGCGACATTGCAGAATGCTTTGCCGACGCAACAAAAGCCAAAAAAGTACTTGGATGGATTGCCGAGAAAAGTCTTGAGGATATGTGCCGTGACAGTTGGAACTGGCAATCTCACAATGTAAATGGTTACAAATAACAAATAAATGATATTTTATTTGTGCATTCCTACAAAAAAACAATATTTTGTCAAATAATCAGTCAGCAAGAGTTTTTAGCATTGACTTTTGGTGGTTGATTGTTGTATAATTAAACTGCTTATAGAAGCATTATCACATAAGGAGGAAAAGAAAATGTTCAAAAAAGCACTTAGCCTTTTACTGTCTATGATGCTTGTTGTGACATCACTCGTTGCAACTGTAGTGAGCGTTTCTGCTGCCGGCGATTCATATTTCGTATCCGGTTCTGAAGAACTCACAGGTTACAAGTGGGCTGAGACTGAAGCAACTTGCGGAGATAATGTAATGACAGAAAACGGCGATGGTAACTACGAAAAAGTATTTACCAACGTAGCAGTCGGCAACGGCTACCAGTTCAAAATCGTTAAAAACGATAAAGAGTGGATTGGTGTAGGCGATACCGGCAATGACAACTTCACATTCAATGTAACAAAGGAATGTGATGTAACAGTAACTTACAACCCTACAACAAATGAAATCACTGCAACAGGTGAAGGTGTTGTAATTCCGAAAGAACTTGTTGTTGACCACATTACAGTCGTTGGTAACGGTGAAGATGCATGGCTCAACGGTAAGGACTGGAAGGTAGATGCTGAAGCTAACTACATGACAGAGACATCTGAGGGTTCAAAGGTTTACCAGATTAAGTTTGAGAGCCTTGACGCTTATGAGAACTATCAGTTCAAGTTTGCTGCCAACGGTTCATGGGCAGATAACTGGGGCCTTCCTGAGCAGGGCACAGCTCCTCTCAATGAGTGGTTTGACCTTACATACAACGGTCAGAACATGATCATTGATACAGATGCAGCTGGTTACGAAGACGGTTATGACATCGTTCTTACACTTGACCTTTCAAACTTTGACTATGCTACAAAGCAGGGTGCAAAGGGTAAGGTTGACATCGTTACTGATGCAGAGCCTACAACAGTAGCAGAGCCTACAACAGTAGCAGAACCCACAACAGTAGCAGAGCCTACAACAGTAGAGCCTACAACTGCAGCTCCTGCAAAGGGTATCACAGTTACAGCTACTTCAAACCTCTTCCCTGAGAAGAAGGTTACTCTCAGCGCAGGTCAGAAGACTGTAAAGGTTACATATATGTTCCAGTCTAAGGACAAGGACATGTTGGACTTCCAGTGGGATATGAAATACGATACAAATGTACTCAAGCTAACCGCTAACTCAACCAGAGCTACATCATTTGAATATCCAAAGGTTGGCAGTTATATTTATAACAATGCTAATCCGGGTATGATTTCCGCTAACGGTACAACACTCAGCCTTTATGACACAACATCAAAGGAAATCGTATTTGCTTCTGCTGAATTTGAAGTAATTGATCCTGAGGCTACAGCAACTACTGTTGATCTTGATGTACAGGTACTTCGTCTTTCAAAGGTTGATCCTGCAACAGACCAGACAATCGGCGAAGAAGAAGTTTCGGTTATTGACAAGTCAATCGTTGACCAGGATGTATCCGGTAAGTATGTTATAAGCACTAATACTGTAACAGTTCCCGATGGTTCAGAAGAGCCTACAACAGTAGCAGAGCCTACAACAGTAGCACCTACAACAGTAGAGCCTACAACAGTAGAGCCTACAACAGAAGAGCCTACAACAGAAGAGCCTACAACTCCTGCTGCCGATACTACATATGTAGTTGCCGGTACAACAAATCTTACAGGCTATGAATGGGTTGGTACACCTGACGCAGCTCCCGAAAATGTTATGACAGCTGACGGCAGCGTATTCACAAAGACATTCTCTGCTGTTCCTGCCGGTAAAAACTATCAGCTCAAGGTTGTTGCAAACACAGGCGACGAGCAGAAGTGGATCGGTCTTGACGGTACAGATAACAATGTAACTTTCGATGTAGAAACAGCTTGTGATGTTACTGTAACATTCGATCCTGCTACAAACAAGATTACTGTAACAGGTGACGGCGTTAAAATGGTAACAGACCTTGAAGTTAACAGCATTACAGTTGTTGGTAACGGTGAAGACAACTGGCTCAACGGTGTAGCATGGGGTGTTGACGCTGAAGCTAACCACATGACTCAGGTTTCTGACAAGGTATATCAGATTAAGTATGAAGACATTGAATCTGCAGACGATGCTTATCAGTTCAAGTTTGCTGCAAACGATGATTGGGCAGCTAGCTGGGGCCTTCCCGAGCAGAGCGCAACTCCTATAGGCGAAGAATTTGACCTTGCATTCAATGGTCAGAATATGCTTCTTAACACAGTTTCTGCAGGTTTTGCAGAAGATTCACTCGTTGATGTAACAATCACACTTGATCTTACTAAGTTTGATTATCCGTCACGCTCAGGTGCTAAGGCTACTGTTAAGGTTGAGCCTTCAACTCCTGCAGTTGATAATTTAACAATCAACGCTACATCTAATATTTGCCAGGCTAACGGTTCAGGCACATTTAATGTAGGCGACAAGGTATCAGTTTACTATCTCCTTGACACTAAGGACGCACAGCTTGAAGAAGTACAGTGGGCTCTTACATATGATAAGAACCTCCTTACACTTGATTCACTTACAATGCCTGAAATCGCTGACGGCATGGTAAATATGGATGATGTTTCAGGCAATGCTACAAACCTTGCACTTTATGATTTTGCAGGCGGCAAGAAGCTTGTTGAGGCTGTGTTCACAGTTAACGGTACAGGTACAACAAATGTTGACCTCAATGTAGTTGACCTTACACTTGGTAAGCTCAATCCTGCAACAGGCACAGTTGATGCTGATTCAGAATATGAAGCAGTAGTTAACGGCGACATGGCTAATGATCTCTTTGATCACATTAACTCAGACGCTAAGGTTGAGGCATATGTTGAGCCTACAACAACAGAGCCTGCTACAACAGAGCCTACTACAACAGAGCCTGCTACAACAGAGCCTGCTACAACAGAGCCTGTTACAACAGAGCCTGCTACAGAGCCTACAGACGCTCCTACAACAGAGCCTACAACAACAGAGCCTGCTACAGAGCCTACAGATGCTCCTGCAACAGATGCTCCGGCTACAGTAGCTCCTACTACACCTGATGCTACATCTGCTACACAGGCTGCAACAAAGGGTCAGTCAACAGCTGACACAGCTACTTCTGACACACCGGCTAACGGCACAAGCAGCAACGCAGTACAGACAGGTAATGCTTCTATGGCAGTAGTTATCCTCTTAGCTCTTGTTTCTGCAACAGGTGTTGTTTACTTCACAAGAAAGAGATTCAATAAGTAATTGAATTTCCTATTGTAAGACTGTTAACGGCGTTGACAGATTAAAAAAATAATTTTTCGCCTCTCGGTTTTCCGAGAGGCGTTTTTTTATATCGTAATGTTGTGAAAATCAGTTTGAATTATAATTTCTAAAATATCATTTCTTTAAAGGTGAATCTGCAATTAATTTACTTTTCACATAAATTTCACCGAGAATTGTTAAATTATTGATTGAAATTTTAGTCTTAATGATATATAATAGGGGTATCAAACTAAAGGAATGAAAAAAATGTCTAAAAAAATCAAAAATATGCTTTCAATTCTCTTCGTGGCTGTACTTACCATGTCAGCATTCTGTATTCCTGCAAGTGCTGCCGAGGATGACCTTACAATCAGCATTTCAACAGATGAAAAGGATTCCGTAACAGCTAAAGTCGGCGATACGGTTAAGTATGCTATTTATATGACCGATACAAAAGAAGAAGTAATCGGAGCTGCAATGAGTTTCTTTTACAACGATGAATATTTGAAGTTAAATGCCGATTCAATAAACTGCGAAAGCTTTAAAAATGCGATTGGCAACCCTAAACTTAAGAATTTTTACACCTTTACATGGACAGATGTTCAGAATCCCGTAAAGCTTAACGGTGACAAGGCTCTTGTTTCTGCTGAATTCAAGGTACTCAAGGGAGGCAAAACCGATCTTTCATATTTCATCTCGGATATGTACGGCGATGATATGACATATCTCAAATCATATAAAATCACCTGCAAGCTTTGGGTGAACGGTAAAGAGGTAGAGGATAGTGCCGTTCCGATAGTAAATAATGATACGGCAAATTCCGAAAAAATTCAGGGCGATTTTGTAAACTACATTGACGGAATGGGCGAGGAAAACTCACCTAACAAAGACGACCATAAGTCGGTAGTTGTTGAGAAAAAGTACATCTCAACTCAGCAGAATAGTCAGGTTGTAGATGTTACAAAGGTTGTTGAGAGCTCTGCAAACGGTTCGGGTTCAAATACGACATTAATTATTATAATTGCAATTGTTGTTGTTTTGATTGCCGCAGGTGCAATTATTTTCGTAAAGAAAAAGGACGAAAAAAAGAACAAAGCGGCGGACAATAATGCAATGTCGGACGACGCAGATGCGGATAAATAAAACAGATAAATATCTTTTATAGGAAAATTTTTTATAATACAAGCTAAATACACAAAATTGCGATTGCAATTTTGTGTATTTTTTTGTTTTAAGCTTTTTGAAAAAGATTGCAATTTTGAAAATTTTGTTATATAATGATTCCATACCGATAGAAATCGGAAATTTTTTTGGAGGAGATTCAAATGTCAAAAAAACTTATTAGTATCATAGTGTCATGCGCTCTCGTTCTTTCACTTGCTCTTGTAGGTGTAATCGGCGTTTCCGCAGCTATTGATACAGACGGTCGTTATGTCCCAAGTGAGGGCGTAAAAGAAACACACAAAGTTTACTTCCTTATGCCTGAGTCATGGAAGAGTGAAAAGTACAATGCTCATGATGCAGGTGCATACTGGTGGAACGGTTCAGATCCATGCGGCTCTCTTGACGGTACGTCAGTAGGTCCTGCTTGGCCGGGTTATAAGATGCAGGTTGAAAATGCTGAAAATAACATCTTCTATCTTGACCTTCCTACAGATGTTCCTAATCTTGATTTCAACAACTACCTTAACGGCGGTCAAAGGACAGAAGATGCCGAAACAGGTAAAGTAACTTACGAGTTTACTGAGGATCAGTTTAAGGCTGCTAAGCAGACTGCCGATGTTTCTTGTCAGTACTATTCGGAAGGCGACAATGAATATTATGACAGTTTGCTTGACGGCGAATTCTGGGCAAAGGCTCAGGAAGCATTTGACGGTGATGACAAGACATTCCTCGGTAAATTTGCTGACAACTTCTTTGAGGATCCTGACTGGGGTATCTCAATGTACCTCACCAACATGATTTATGTTATAGACCCTACCAACACTTCTGTAAGCGTAACAGGTAAGGAAACATATGCCGGTGAGTTCTACTTCTACTATGGTCTTAACGAAGAAACAGGCAAGTACGAGTACGGTTCACTTCCTAACTATGATATGGCTAAGGAAGCAGGTCTTGTTCAGACAGTAGACAAGAATGCAAAACCTGCTACTCCTGATCAGGCTGCAACAACAGCTCCGTCAAGTGACAAGAAAGATGACAACAAGACAGATTCTACAAAGAACACAGTTCCTACTGCAGGTCAGAACCCAACATCTTCTGCAAACGCAGTTTCAACTGCTGACACAGCAAATAGCACAGACAACAGCGCAGTTCAGACAGGTGCTACAACAGCAGCTGCAGTTCTCGCAGTTCTCCTCGTTGCAGGCGGTGCAGTTCTTTACACACGCAAGAGATTTGAATAATCTTAAATAATTATACATAATTATTTGATGCCCTCCGCTTTGGAGGGCATTTTTGCATTACTGTTTATTATTTGTTCTCTTATGTATGACTGAATAAGCGGAAATTACGGTTGAAAATATGCCAAAATTCCGTAAAATGCAAATTTGGTGGAATTTAACACAAAAATTTGGTTGTTATTACATTGAGATTAAGGCTCAAAATTCCCTGTAACACTTGATTTTTACTGCGTTTTATACTATAATAAGCATACAGATGCAAGTATGGTGTCGGAAATTCATAAGGAGGAAATACAAATGTCCAAAAAAGTTATCAGTCTTTTATTGGCTGTTATGCTCACAGCGGCAATGATAGTGGTTGCTGCAATAAGCGTTTCTGCCGATACGGACGATGAAGGCAGTTATGTGCCTTCTGAGGGCACTGAAACCTACCATATATATTTCTGTAAGCCTGATGACTGGGAAAACAAATATACATCTGATGCAGGTGTTTATTGGGAAAACGGTTCGGATACTCCTTCAGAGTGGCCGGGTTATTCAGCTCGCAATGCTGATATCAAAAATGTTTACTGTTCTGATGTACCGACCGATGTTGATAAAGTAATCTGGAACAACGCTCTTAAAGGTACAGACGATCCTACAAATCCTGAATATAAACTTGCTTATCGAACAACCGATATTAATTTTAAAGGTTATGAAAAAGGCGAGTCTGATTATTATCCCAACGGTGTTGAAAGCTTTGATAATATGATTTATATTATCAATCCTGAATTTACTTCCGAGAACGATAAGGATGAATTGATTTTTGCCGGTGAGTGGTTCTACTACTACGGTAACGGTGAATACGGCAATGCTCCTAAAAAGGAAGACCTCAAGGCCGGTGATTATTACGGCAAAGACGGTGTGTTCCCGACAGAGTACAATCCATCGGGTGAGGAAACAACAGCCGAATCAACAACAGAGGTTGTAACAGAATCGGAAACAACCGAGTCTGCAACTGATGGTGCTGCTGCAACAGAGGGTACAACATCATCTGCTGAATCTTCGCTTGCTCTTACAGTAAATGCAACATCTAATTACTTCCCAATGGCAAGTGCAAAGTATAATGCAGTTACAAATCAGGTAACGGTTACATATATTATGCAGTCTCCAAAGAATGTGCTTGACACGCAGTGGCACATTTCTTATGACCCTTCAATCCTTTCGGTTGCTGATGTGAATACTGCTAAGTCGGTTTGCCCGACAATGGACGGCAGAGGTGTATATGTAAACTTCAAGAATAAGTCGGAAGGCGTTGGTTATGTAAGATTCGGTGCAAGTAATCTCGGTCTTTATGACTTTAGCGAAAAGACGCTTTTTGCAACAGTTGTTTTTGATGTTAAAGACATTTCAAAGGTTGCACCGGTTTCGACGACGGTTGACCTTGTTGTTGAGGTGCTTCGTGTTTCGGAAGTAAATCCGGACACAGAAATGACTGACGGTTCAAAAGAAGTTATTCTTGTTGATAAAGAAGTAGTTAAGAAAGATCCTGTTGCTGTGGCAGCAAAAAATGGTCTTTCAACTGAGCTTACTCCTTCAACCTATGCAGAACCGACAACAGCCGAGCCTTCAACCGCAGAGTCATCTACTAAGGCTACAGAGGAAACGCAGGAATCAACTAAGGATACAATTGCTCCTGTAACTTCACAGGATGCAACATCTGTAACACAGCCTGTAACAAAGAAAATCAGCTCGACATCCGACACTCCGGATACATCTGATAACAGCGGCGGCAATGACGGCGTTGTCCAGACAGGTGAAGCTCCTCTTGCAGTTGTAATCCTCTCTCTTCTCATCGGCTCAACTTGTGTAATGTTCGTTCTTCGTAAGAAAGAAGAAATCCTTTAACGGCTGATAAAGACTAATAATTAAGAGGGCTGACCAAACAAAGGTCAGCCCTCTTTCTGTGCTGTGATTGAGGTTTAAAATTCTGATAAAAATACAAAAAAACAGCTCCACCGTAAATAGTGGAGCTGTTTCGTAATCTGTAAAATCAGTTAGCTCTGGTAACCTTACCTGAACGCAAACAACGGGTGCAAGCATATACACGCTTTGGTGAACCGTCAACAATAGCCTTAACACGCTGTACGTTGGGCTTCCATGTTCTGTTTGATCTTCTGTGTGAGTGAGATACCTTAATACCGAACTTTACATCCTTACCGCAGAATTCACATTTTGCCATGCGTCTGCACCTCCTTAAAGAAAACTAATTCTATTTCTAACTTTGTTATAATAACAGAAAATGAGAGAAAATGCAAGTGTTTTTTGAAAATTTCTTAACTTGTTTTTTGCTCTTGTAATTTTTGACGATATATTATATAATTAGGAATAAATATAGTTACACGATTGTTACCTAAAAATTCAGATTTCAGGAGGCTCTTATGCTCTCATTATTACTTAACGGCATCAGAAACGGCAACCTTGATTTCGGCTCGGTAATTGCCGAAATATTGGCTGTACTCGTTATTATATTTTTAATTCTCCCGTTCCATGAATGGGCGCACGCTTTTACTGCGTCACTTCTCGGTGATAAGGCGGTAAAGGGCAGAGGCAGACTTTCGATTAATCCGCTCAGCCACATTGACCCTATGGGTGCTTTGTGTATGCTTTTGTTCGGATTCGGTTGGGCAAAGCCTGTTCCGATTGATCCGAGAAATTTTAAAAATCCAAAGGTCGGTATGGCAATCACCGCAATTATGGGACCGATTGCAAATATCGTTGCGGCTTTTGTCGGACTCCTCATTTACTATCCGATTATCCTTTTTACGGGTGCTTTTCCGCTTTCAACAATCGGTGATTACATTATTCAGTTTTTAAGTTTCTATATTTCGTGCAATGTCGGACTTGCTGTGTTCAACCTTATCCCGATTCCGCCTCTTGACGGCTCAAAGGTTCTGTTCGTATTTTTACCCGACAAGGCTGTTGAATTCTTTTACAGATATCAGATGTACTTTTTCATCGGTCTTTTTGTTCTCTTGTATGTGGGAATTCTCAACACTCCGATTAACTGGCTCAGCAATCAGATTCTTAACTTCATCAGCTGGCTTGCAAGCCTGCCGTATATGCCGTTTGTCGGTTGATTTCAAAATCATTCGCAACATCAAATTATAGCTGAAACTTATTTATGGAAACACAACAACTTCAATATAAGCTGTCGGCATTTGAAGGCCCTCTTGACCTTTTGCTGACGCTGATTTCTAAAAACAAAATAGATATTTACGACATCAGCATTTCCGAATTGCTCGACCAGTACATGGAGCAGATTAATATGATGCAGGAAAATCAGATGGATATCGCATCGGAATTTCTGACAATGGCGTCAAGGCTTGTTTATATCAAGTCTGTAATGCTCCTGCCAAAATATGAGGAAGAGGCTGAAGAACTCAAGAAAGAACTTTCGGGACAGCTTCTTGAATATGCCGTTTGCCGTGAAATGGCGGCAAAACTCGGCGATATTTATGACTTTGACAGCTTTTACCGAGATGCATCTCCTGTTGAATTTGACTTGACTTACAACCGTATTCATCCGAGTGAGGATATCGCAAAGGCATATGTCAGCGCAGTCGGACGGGGCAAGCGTAAGCTTCCGCCGTCAAAAGACGCATTTTCGGGTATTGTGTCGCATAAAATCGTGTCGGTAAACAGTAAGATTATCCATCTTATGAGAAGGCTCTGGCACGGCAAAAGGCTTGAATATCACGAAATTTTTGAGGTGTGCGAGGGCAAAAGCGACCTTGTGGCAACATTTCTTGCAACGCTGGAGCTGGTAAAGGGCAAGCGTATCAGAATTGAGGGCAGCGGTGAAAATGCCGTTGTTCATATGATTGAGGATAAAAACGCAATGCCTTTGCCACAGGTTGACGAGGACGAAAACAATGAAAATGAGGAGGTGCAGTAATGGCTGTTGAAAATATTCGTGGTGCGATTGAGGCGATTTTGTTCGCAAACGGTGCGTCGGTTGAATTTTCCCGAATAGCGCAGGCACTTGAAATTTCCGAAAAAAAGGTTAAAGAGCATATTTCTGCACTGATTGATGATTATGAGGCGTCAGGACGGGGCATAACTATAATATTGCTTGACAATTCCTGTCAGATGGTTTCAAAAAAGGAATTTGCTCCGCAGATTCGCACCGTTATGGATTTGAGAAGAAACACTCCGCTTTCACAGGCGGCTCTTGAGGTTCTTGCAGTTGTTGCGTACAATCAGCCTGTTACAAAGGCTTTTGTTGAGCAGGTGCGTGGTGTTGACTGCAGTGGTGTAATCGGCAGCTTGACAACAAAGGGACTTGTTGAAGAAAAGGGCAGACTTGAGCTACCGGGCAGACCGTTGCTTTACGGCACAACCGAGAACTTTTTGCGTTGCTTTAACATTTCAAGTCTTGACGAACTTCCTCCGCTCCCCGAGGGTGATGAGGACAAGGAGTCCGAAGAAAACGGTGAAGAACAGGAAAAGACTGAAAACGGCAATGAGCAGATTGATTTGCTTGCCGATCAGCCTGTTGACAGGCAGTAAAATTTAGGGGGAATTCCCTTTGCTTTGGCTATATATCCTACTCGGAATTGTGCTGTTTATTGCGCTTGTGATGTTTATTCCGATTACTTTGCGTGCATCATATAAAGAGGAGTTTTGGTGTGCCGTGTATATCGGATTTGTAAAGCTTCAGCTTGTGCCGGCAAAACCCAAAAAGGAAAAGAAGAAGAAAAAAGCAAAAAAACAAACTCAGAAAACCGAACAACCTAAAAAAGCGACAGAAAAAAAGCCGAGCCTTATAAAAAAATACGGTATTGAGTGGCTTTTGAACCTGATAAAAAAAGTTGCAGAGCTTGCAGTATCGGCATTGCAGGACTTTTTCAGCCACATACTGGTTAAAAAATTGTCGCTGAGTATCAGCGTTGCAGGTGACGATGCGGCTGACACGGCTATAAAATACGGCAAATACTGTGCCGTTGTTTATCCGGCAGTAGGCACAATTGTCCGTGTTGTAAAATGCAAAGGCTACGGAGTTGACATAAATCCGAATTTTTCGGAAAAAGCAGAAACTGAAATTAACTTTGACTTTGCCGCAAGAATTTTCGCATTCCGACTTATCGGTCTTGCCGTTAAGCACGGAATCAAGGGGATTAAACTTCTTGCAGAAGTTAAAAATGATTGATATAAATATTGTTGAAAAAGGAGAATGGCTATGGAACATCCTATCGGCAGTTTAATGGATACCACAATGGAAAAAATCAAGGAAATGATTGATGTCAATACTATTATCGGCGAGCCTATAACTTCGCCTGACGGCACACTCATCATTCCTGTTTCAAAGGTAAGCTACGGCTTTGCGGCAGGCGGTTCGGATCTGCCTACAAAAAAGGAAAACAAAGACTGCTTTGGCGGCGGCAGCGGTGCAGGTGTGACAATTCAGCCTGTTGCATTTCTTACCGTTTATCAGGGCGATGTAAGGCTTGTTTCCGTTGACAGGGAAGAAGGTACAGCCGACAAGCTCGTTAATATGATTCCCGATGTTCTCAAAAAAGTAAAGGGAGTTTTCAAAAAGGATAAGAGCGAATCCGCAGACGATTTTTCCGAAATCACACAGGACGATATTGACGGCTGATTCGTAATATTGCAACACCCCTCGGCATAGATTTATGCAGGGGGTGTCCTTATGAAAAAAATAATCTCGCTTGCGGTGTGCTTTGTTATGCCGTTTGTGCTTATGGGCGCAAAAACTGCGGAGGATACTCCTCCCACAACTTCTGCACAGGCATTTGTCCTTTATTGTCCCGATAACAACACGGTTATCTGTTCAAAAAATGCAGATGAAAGAATGAAGCCTGCGAGCACCACAAAGATTATGACATCTCTCATAACGCTTGAGGAGGCGGCATCCTGTAACAGCGAAGTAACCTTCAAACAGGAAATGGTTGCCGAGGGCAGTTCGATGTATCTTAAAGTCGGCGAAAAAGTCCGACTTTCGGACCTTGCGTCAGGAATGATGATGGCGTCGGGTAATGATGCGGCGAATGCGGCGGCATATACGATTTCGGGTAGTCCCGAAAAGTTTTCACAACGAATGAATGAAAAGGCAAAGCAAATCGGTATGACGAATACCAATTTTGTAACGCCGAGCGGACTTGACGATGACAACCATTACTCAAGCGCAAAGGATATGGCTCTGCTTATGTCATATGCACTTGAAAATGACGATTTTGCAAATCTTACGGCTAAGAAGAGCGTGACCGTTGAATTTCTTGAACCGAAATCAAAGAAAACCACATATGCAAATCATAACAGGCTTTTGTCGCTTTATCCCTACTGTACAGGCGGAAAAACAGGCTATACAACGGCGGCAGGGCGGTGCCTTGTTTCCTCTGCAAAAAAAGACGGAGTAACGCTTGTGTGCGTCACTCTGAATGACCGCAACGATTGGAATGACCATATTTCTCTTTATGATTACGCTTTTGAAAAGTACAGGGGAGTTGACTGCAAGGACGCTGACTTTTGTGCCGATATTCCGTGCGTGGGCGGTGATAAGGACAGTGTAACGGTTACAGGTGAGAAGAACAACACAATCGTTTTAAAGCGTGGGGACTGCGATAAAATCAAGAAAAAAATCTTCATAGACAGCTTTTTGTATGCTCCGATTGAAAAGAACGAATCGGTCGGCAGAATTGAATACACACTCGGCGGAAAGCTGCTTTATAAATGCAACATTGTTGCAGGCGAAAAGATTAAATCGGATAAAAAGAGTGTGTCAATATTTTCGGCAATAGGAAATCTGTTTTCGTGACAGCTTAAATATACAGAAAATTTTAATAAAAAGGAATTTACATATGGCTAAAATTGAACCTATAAGACTTCAGAAATTCATAGCGCAATGCGGTATTGCGTCAAGGCGAAAGGCCGAGGAGCTTATTCTCGGCGGTCATGTCAAGGTGAACGGCAAAACCGCAATTCTCGGCGATAAGGTTCTTCCTACAGACAAGGTGTTTGTAAGAGGCAAGAGGATTGTTGTGCCGAAGGGCGGTAATTACCGATATATTATGCTCAACAAGCCCCGTGGATTCATTACCACAATGAATGATGAGCGTGGCAGAAAGTGTGTTGCACAGCTTGTTGAGAATGTCGGCGAGCGAGTTTATCCGATAGGCAGACTTGACAAAGACAGCGAGGGTATGCTTGTTTTTACAAATGACGGTGACTTTGCAAACAAGGTTATGCACCCGAAAAACAATGTTTACAAGATTTACAGAGTAACCGTTCGACCGTCAATTGACGAGGATCAGCTTGTAAAGCTTGAAACAGGCGTTGAGCTTGACGGCAGAAAAACCGCTCCTGCATATGTCCATGTAATTCACAAGGAGCAGGGCAGAGTAGTTCTTGAAATGATTCTTCACGAGGGTAAGAACCGTGAAATCAGAAGAATGTGCGAGGCTGTCGGGCTTGAGGTTGCAAGACTCAAACGGACCCAGATCGGCGGAGTTAAAATGGGTATGCTCAAACAGGGCGACTGGAGAGATTTGACCGAACAAGAGGTTAAAAAACTGCTTGCAAACCCGTTTTTAAACGGCAAACAGCTTTAATTTTCCGTTTTTGAAAAATACTTCCGAAATGGTCAATAAAACTATTCGTTAATTCGACAATAAATTTACGGTTTTGGTGTAATAACTATTAAATGTGTTCAAAATTGAAATAGTACAGCGTGTTTTTCTTGTACTTTTGAAGATTATAGAGTATAATGTATGTGTAGAAAATTAGTATGCACGCTCAGTTTTCGTGCATATTCAATACATGGTATTGGAGGATTTTAAGATGAGTATTGAAAAGATCAATCAGGCAAAGGCTGAAATTGCCGCAACTTCCGCTTATAAAACAATTACGGCGTTTTTTGATGCAGACAGCTTTTGTGAAATTGATGCCTTTGCAAAATCCGGTGAAGGTTTTGCCGAGGTTGTTGCAGGCTTTGGAACAGTAGAAGGTATGCCTGTTTATGCGTTTGCACAGAACAGCGACATTTGCGGCGGTGCTATGAGTAAGGCACAGGCTGCCAAGCTTAAAAAGCTGTATGGTCTTGCACTCAAGACAGGCGCTCCTGTTGTAGGTTTCTATGACAGCGTTGGCGGCAGACTTAATCAGGGTACAGAGCTTCTCGCAGGTTGCGGTGATGTTCTCAATGCGGCTGCGTCACTTTCCGGTGTTGTACCGCAGATCTCGGTTGTTCTCGGCACTTGCCTCGGAACAAACGCTCTTAACGCCGCAAGCGCAGACATTGTTATCATGAGCAAAGATGCACAGCTTTCACTTTCGGTAACAGGCAAGCATTCCGATGCCGCTTACAATGCTGAAAACGGTATTGCCTCCATCGTTTGTGACGATGCAGACAAGGCAATCAAGGCTGCAAAGGAACTTATCCTTTATCTTCCGTCAAATAACCTCACAATGGCTCCTCAGTCATTTGAAGAAGCTCCGGCAGAGGACGGTTGCGGTTGTGTAGTCAGCAGAACAGTTGACGGCAACAGCATTGTAAAGCTCTTCAATGATTACGGCAAGGAAGCAAATGTTCGTTTTGCAAGACTCGGCGGTCAGGTTGTAGGTATTGTTGTTACAAAGGGCAAGGAGCTTGGTTGCAAGTCTGCAAACAAGGTAGCAAAGTTTGTTCGTTTCTGCGATGCTTTCTCACTCCCTGTTGTAACATTCGTAAACTGCCCGGGCTTTGAGTCAATCAAGTCGGCAACAAAGGCGTCAGCCGCTTATGCTGAGGCAACAACAGTCAAGATTTCTGTTGTTACAGGCAAGGCAATCGGTTCAGGCTATGTTGCTCTTGCTGGCACAGGCGCTAATGCAGATGTTGTTTACGCACTTCCCGATGCAGTTATTTCACCTGTTAATGTTGAGGCTGCCGCATTCATTATGGCTCCCGAAGTTATGAATGTTGCCACAGATAAGCAGGCTGAGGTTGCTCAGAAGTTTGCTGACGAGAATCTTTCTGCTTACAATGCCGCTCAGAACGGCTATGTTGACGGTATTGTTGAAGAAGCTCAGCTCCGTCAGACTCTTATTTCTGCTCTTGATATGCTCTCGGGCAAGCGTGTTTCAACACTTTCAAAGAAGCATTCAACTATCTGATAAATGATTACTTGTTAAAATAAAAGGGGATACTAAAAATGAAGAATTTAAGAATTACAGTTAACGGCACAGCATATGATGTTCAGGTTGAAGAACTCGGTGGCTCTTCAGCTCCCGCAGCAGCCGCTCCTGCTCCTGCAGCCGCTCCCGCTCCTGCAGCAAAGCCGGCAGCTCCCGCAGGCGCTCAGGGTTCTGTTGTTGTAAAGGCTCCTATGCCAGGTACAGTTGTTAATGTTGTTGTTTCGGCAGGACAGGCTGTTAAGGCCGGAGATGACCTCGTATTCATCGAGGCTATGAAGATGGAAACTCCCGTTAAGGCTCCGCAGGACGGCACAGTTGCAACAGTTGATGTTGCAAAGGGCGAGTCAGTTGACTCAGGTAAGGTTCTCGTAACACTTAACTAATCAATAATTCGGAGAAAGGGATGCTGTAAAATGGCAAAAAAAATCAGAGTTACCGAAACTGCTCTGCGTGACGCTCATCAGTCACTCATTGCAACAAGAATGACAACAGAGGAAATGCTCCCTGTTCTTGACAAACTCGATAAAATCGGTTATTACTCACTCGAATGCTGGGGCGGTGCAACATATGACTCATGCCTCAGATTCTTAAACGAAGATCCGTGGGACAGACTCCGCACAATCAGAGAGCATTGCCCTAACACAAAGCTCCAGATGCTTTTCAGAGGACAGAATATGCTCGGTTATCGTCACTATGCCGATGACTGCGTTGAGTACCTTGTTCAGCGTTCAATCGCAAACGGTATTGACATTATCCGTATTTTTGATGCTCTTAACGACATCAAGAATCTTAAAACAGCTATCAAGGCCGCTAACAAAGAAGGCGGTCATGCACAGGTTGCTATCAGCTACACAACAGGTCCTGTATTCACAGATGAATACTATGTTGAGTATGCTAAGAGAATTGCAGACGCAGGTGCAGATTCAATCTGTATCAAGGATATGGCTGCTCTTCTTACTCCGACAAGAACCGAAAGCCTTGTAAAGGCTATCAAAGCCGCTGTTCCGGAGCTTCCGCTTCAGCTCCACACCCACTACACATCAGGTCTTGCATCAATGTGTCTTTTAAAGGGTGTTGAGGCAGGTGCCGACGGCATTGACACAGCAATCAGCCCACTCGCTCTCGGTACATCACACGCACCTACAGAGTCAATGGTTGCCGCTCTTTCAGGCACAGAGTTCGACACAGGTCTTGACCTTAAACAGTTCTCTGACATCCGTGCTTACTTTATGACTCTCCGTGAGAAGTACATCAAGTCAGGACTTCTTGATCCTAAGATGCTCGCAACAGACGCTAACGCTCTTATCTATCAGGTTCCCGGCGGTATGCTTTCCAACCTTCTTTCACAGCTCAAGCAGGCCGGTAAAGAAGACAAGCTTGACGAAGTTCTTGCAGAAGTACCCCGTGTTCGTAAGGATTCAGGTTATCCTCCGCTTGTTACTCCGACATCACAGATTGTCGGCACACAGGCTGTATTCAATGTAATCACAGGCAAGCGCTACTCAATGTGCACAAACGAGTTCAAGGGACTTGTTGCCGGTGAGTACGGTACAACTCCAATGCCGATTGATCCTCAGTTTCAGAAGAAGATTATCGGTGACAAGAAGATTATCAAAGGCCGTCCTGCAGATCAGCTTAAGCCTGAGCTTGATAAGCTCCGTGGCGAGATTGAGCAGTGGATTGAACAGCCTGAGGATGTTCTTTCTTATGCACAGTTCCCGAAGGTTGCCCTCGACTTCTTTGAAAAGAGAAGAAATGCCAAGGTTGGCATCAACGGCGACAAGCTTGACAAGAAAAATATGGTTCACCCAGTTTGATTTGACAACTAAAATTAACATTTATGCCACTTTCGCTATGAAAGTGGCATTTTCATTTGAGCAGAATTATTCTTGCTAAATTTTTAGCAACTATATTGCATTACATATATTTTAGCGGTATAATGAAGTAAATTGAATATCTGTTGCATATACCATTATTACAGATAGAATAAATAAAAGATGAGGAAATAAAAATGAAAAAATTTTTAACAGCATTGATAGCATTTGTAATGTGCTTTTCGGTTGTAACAACAGCTTTTGCGGCTACACCTGATGAAATATCAGAATCGGATGTTGCATCAGAAATCAGACAGGTGATGATAGATACATATTACGGTGGTAAAGAGCCTGAGTATCTCAACATTGAAATTGTTGGTTCAACAAGTGACGGCGGAGTATATTTTATGCACAATGAAGGCTTTAGCCTTGATTATTCAATTGAAGAAACAATTGGTGATTATACTTATCATTACAACCATAACGATGATGTTATGCTTTATAAGAATGGCAATGTTTACTCAATTAAAGAGGCTTATGAAAGCGGAGTTATTGACGATAGTATTCTTGAAGAATTGTCAAAAATGAATTTTGGTTTGGAATCTAATAAACCGAATACAACTGTTCCTACTGAGCCTACAACTACGGTTGCAACAGTTGACGAACCTGTAACAGTACCCGATACAACTTCTGCAACTTCGGCAACAAAGCCTGTTTCAACAAGCGACACAGCTACAAAAGACACACCGAACAATTCACAGAATAACAGCGGTGCTGTACAGACAGGACAGAACAGCGTTGCGGTAATTCTTCTTGTTGCAATGCTTGCAGGTTGCGGTGTGATTTTTGCAAAACGCAGAAATCATTTTGAGTAATTTACAAATCAAATAATCCCTATAAAAACCGTTCTCGTTATTGAGAACGGTTTTTATTTTGCTGATTATTTTATGTGAATTTTTAGCAACTATATTGCATTACATATATTTTAGCGGTATAATGAAGTAAATTGAATATCTGTTGCATATACCATTATTACAGATAGAATAAATAAAAGATGAGGAAATAAAAATGAAAAAACTTTTAACTGCATTGATAGCATTTGTAATGTGCTTTTCGGTTGTAACAACAGCTTTTGCTGCTACACCTGATGAAACTTCTGATCCAGACTTGATTTCAGATATTAAACAGGCTATGTTAGATACATATTATGGCGATGAAAAGCCTGATTTTATTGAAGTAAGAATATATGGTACAGCCAGTGACGGTGGCGTGTATTTCGATTTTATGGATAGTTTTACACACTGGACAGATGAAGTGGAATTCGATATAGGTGATTATACTGTTTCTTATCCGAGAGATTGTCCCGTTTTGTTATACAAGAATAATAAAGTATATACCTTGTCAGATGCCTATGAAACAGGTGTAATTGATGATGATATGCTCTATGAATTATATGTTTGGGGAAATCTTTGGGGTAAGATAGATGTTACCCCAAAGGGTGAAGATAGAGCTCTCCTTTCAGAAATAAAGCGTGTAATTATAAATAAATATTACAATGGCAAAGCACCTGAATATTTGAATGTCGAAATTGTTGGTTCTACAAGTGATGAAACAGTATGTTTTAGAAA
>OLWF01000514.1_pt1 | contig 18667 bp, 28 predicted proteins | sample 1644131 | NCBI WGS metagenome assembly OLWF01 (sample SAMEA103958163, study PRJEB25191) | human gut metagenome
AAATGGCCTAATTAAAATAATAATATAATTAGAATTTTATAAATTAATAGAAATATTTTTATAAACTTTTTTTCAGAGAAGGGAGTTTACAAATTAATGGCATTATTTAAAATAAGTAAAGGTTTGTCAAAAAATTTAATGACAAATGTACCATATGCAAAAGAGGGTTTTGCATATTTTACATCAGATGATGGTAAATTTTATATTGATGTTGAAGGTGATGGCACTAATGCATCTCCAGCTGTAATTGGAGATAATCGTATTCCTCTTAGTGCTTTAAGTACTGATTGGATTAAAGCTACTAAAATTGAAGATACAGAAACTTATCCTATTTTAGCATTCAAAGTAGCTGACAATACTAAAAATTTAATTGAATTAAAATATGGTAGTATTGGTTATAAAGATGGAACATTAGTAATTCCTAATGTTGAAACAGGAAGTAAAGATGAAGTTTTAATTGAAAATAATGATGAAGGCTCAGCTCTAATTATTGATAATAAAGGAGCTGGCACTGGTATTAAAATTATAAATACTGGTGAAAATTCATTAGTAAACAATTAGGGCATAAATATAAATAATAGCATTCTTTTAAATATGAATGGTAGTGCCTCATTTAATGGTCCAGTTACTATGGGCGGTACTAGTATTTCCATAGGCGGCCCTGCCAATGTCCTTGGCACTAATAAAACAAATACTATAGTTTCTAATCAACTTACATTATAGTAGGGCGCAGTATTTGGTGGAGATGCTCGAAATGCTGGATTAGTAACTCGTGGTATTTGTGGTATATCAACTCCAACAGATGATGGAACTTGTGAAAAAGATAATTTATATATTAATTATGATGGTGATAATTCTTATAAAGCTAGCCGACATGTAATTTTACAAGCCGGCGAAGCTGGTGAAGATTATGGAAATCATTTGTATCAATATGCCGCGGCGCGTGGTGACGCAGTACATGATTGGTCATTAAATAATTTTTATATAAAATCAGATATTGATAATAAATTAAATAATTTATTAGCCACTAACGATGCCATGGTATTTAAAGGCACCATTGGTGGAGATGCTGCCGCTACTATTCATGAATTACCAGCCAAACATAGCGCAGGTGAGACTTATCGCGTTTATGATATTAAAGGCGGTAATAATGGTAAATATCTTGGTAATGGTGAAGTTTGTGAAATTGGCGATTTAATTATTTGTATTAAAGATGGAACTACTCATAGCGCAGGAGATTGGACTATTGTTCAAACTAATATTGATGGAGCAGTAATTAATACAGATGGCTCTTCTACTGATGGACATATCGCTATTTTTAGTGGGAATAAAGGTAGAACAATTAAAGATAGCGGTAAATCATTTAATGATTTAGCTACCGCAAATCATACTCATACTAAATTAATTAATGGTCAATATGCAGTCGATTTTAATGGCACATCATTATCTCCAATTAATAATCCTCAAAATACAATAGATTTAGGCAATATATCAAATCCATGGAAAAATTTATATTTAACATCTGATATTTAGCTTAAAGATACTACTGGGAATTGGGAAACATTAACAGAGAAATTGGCTGATAAATCAAATGTTGGACATAAACATACAATTGCAGATACTGATGGATTACAAACTGCATTAGATAATAAATCTAATACTGGTCACACTCATACTATTTCTAATATTACAGATTTACAAGATACATTAGATAATAAGGCTGCTAAATCTCATAATCATGATTCTAATTATTTAAAATTATCTGGCGGAACTATGAGTGGAGCCATTAATGGTGTAACTACTAGTACTGCGTGGATAAATATGTCTCATGAAGGCGCTTTTAGAATGCCCACCGCAGCTACGAATGGAGGTGCTGCTGCAGCGCTATCTATTAAAACACATACTGGTAGTTGGGGAATTGGCGGATTAGCAGGTAATGATAATCTTTATTTTGTGTATGGCTCTGATGCTAATTATAATGCAGGAAATAATGCTGCAAATGCTTCAGTGTATATCTCAGGTGCTGGAGGTATTTATGGAGCTGTATGGAATGACTACGCTGAATTCCGTGAAGGAGATACTATTGAATCAGGTAGATGCGTAATTGAAACTGGGGATGACACTCTTATTACTTCAACTGAGCGCATGATGCCAGGCGCAAATATTACATCTGATACATTTGGTTTTGCTATTGGTGAGACTGAACAAGCTAAAACTCCAATAGCGGTAAGTGGACGTGTTCTTGCTTATCCATATGAATCTCGTGAAGAATTTAAAAAGAATATTGGGCGTCCAGTATGTTCTGGTCCTAATGGGACAGTCTCTATTATGACTGATGAAGAATATCGAAATAAGGGTTATTGTGCGATTGGTACAATTTCAGCGGTTCCTGATTATGAAGAATGGGGAACTGGAAAAGTCAAAGTTAATGGGCGTGTATGGATTAAAGTATTTTAATCTATAAATAAAAAAAATGGCGATTAAGAAAAATATCATAAATTTTCTTAATCGCCATTTTTTGTTTGTTCTATTATATTATTTATATGGTATTGAATAGCTTTATGACCATATTCATCAATTTTTTTATTAGAAAAATAAGTAATAGGTTTATTTAATTTTCTAGCATAGCAGATTTCTTGATAGCCAGTTGTTCCAATATACTCATTTTCACCAGTAATAAAATAAACTGCATCAGCCATACTAATTTTATCTTTACTAGAATTTAATAATATAGATTCAGCGTTTGAGGGTAATGTAATATTATCTGCATGAGCAAATATTCCAGGAGATAAAACAATATGTCCTTCGAGAGATAAGATTGCTCCTAATTTCTCGAAGGACTCTTTGAATTTAGTGCTTCCGCACAAACAAATAATCAATTACTCTCGACCTTTTTAGGTTGAGCTTTATTTGTATTAACCTCAGATTCGATTTTAGTAGTAATATATCCACTCAAATCACCGAGAGCTTCATCGAGATACTCTTTAGCATCGTCAGTTAGAATATCCATTACAGCATCATAAGTTTTCTTGAATGCTTCTAATTGAGCATTTTTATCAAATGCGTTTTGTCCCTTCAAACTTTCAACATATGTTTGATTTGTTGCTAATACACAATCAGTAATTGTTTTATTAAGCATGTCCATATATTTTTGAAGAGTTTCATCATTAACTTTAGCCTTCAACTCATTGGTTTTAGACTGAATAAAACGAACCAAAAATAGAGAGACAGCTGTTAATACTGGAACAATAAGAATATTGAAAATTTGTTGTAGCATTTCTAACCAATCCATAAATTTTCCTCCTCTTCCATTTTTCTGTATTATAAAATAAATTTTTGGAAAAGTCAATAAATGGCAATTCCTATTTAATATGAAAAATATTTTAGATAGATTTACTGAAAATAACCAGGCAAAATTATTAATTGGTCCATTTCAATTTACATTATATAATGGAGGAGCTCAGTAAAATTTTTTACATCACTGTAAAATTTTTTACTTCGCTGTAAAAAAATTGGAAAGCGAGGTATTTTCTAGAAAATGTATCAAAACGGTTATAACTATTATCCTCAATCTCAAAATCCTTACCTAAATCGTTATATGCCTACTAACCAATATACTCAACAACTTCAAGGATTAAAAGGTCGGCCGGTCTCTAGTCTTGAAGAAGTTCGAGCAACAGGTATTGATTTTGACGGGTCGGTTTTCTATTTTCCAGACTTAGCAAATCGACGTATCTACACAAAACAAATCAATTTAGATGGAACAGCTTCATTAAATATGTATGAATTAAAAGCTACTCCTCCTCCAACAGCATAGCCAGAAGCAACACCATCTGACGCTTCTTATGTAAGCAAAGAAGAATTTGAGAAAACAGTTACAATTCTAGTTAATGAAATTAATAAACTGAAAGGAGCTAACGCAGATGAATCCAAACCAAATGATGAATCCAATGGCGATGCTACAGAATTTAAATTCTAATCCCTTATTCCAATAGGCACAAAGAATGGCTCAAGGAAAATCAGAAGCAGAAATTATTCAAATTGCCCGCAATATCTGCCGAGAAAAGGGAATCAATTTTGATGAAGCTTATTCTATCTTCCAATCTCAATATAATTAGAAAGGAATGTAAAAATTATGGCTCTAACTGAAAACGGATTATCTCCTGCTGATATTATGGCAATGACTCAAGGCGACCGCAACGATAATGGTTTTGGTAGCACTTGGACTTGGGTATTCTTCTTATTCTTCCTGCTGGCTTGGGGCGGCGGAGGATTATTCGGTGGCAGCTCTGCTGCTCAAGGCGCTTTAACTCGTGCTGAATTGGCTGATGGTCTAGGCCGTCAAGATATATTCCGCAACCAGGATACGCTTCTTACTGAAGTAGGTGCATTTGAACGTGATGCAACTAATCGTTGGGGTAATATCCAATATGAAGTAATGAAAGGGTTAAATGATAACCGTTTTGCTCAGCAAGAATGCTGTTGCACAACTAATCGCAATATTGACGCTGTAAGATATGAGAATGCTAAAAATACTTGCGATATTGTAAATACGAACAATTTAAACACTCGTGATATTTTAAATAATCAAAATGCTGGTATCTAGCGTATCCTTGATTACTTAGCCGCTGATAAAATCGAGAGTCTACGTACTGAATTGCAATCTGCCCATTTAACAATTCAGAATATGAATCAAACTACTGATTTACTAAATACTTTACGTCCATATCCTACTCCTGCATATATTACTTGTAGCCCTTATACTTCAAGCAATATTTATAATGCATTTGGTGGATGCGGTACTTGCGGTAATTAATTTATTGAGGGAGGAAATATCCTCCCTCTATTCTAACTAAGAAAGGAGTTCATACGAATGAGTACTTGTTCAAATTGCTCTAATGCAATTCTAAAGACTACCTCTACAACTAGCTAGACTCTTGCTACAGGTAATCCTATTTCACTCCAAAATAATATATTTCAAAGCGGGTGTGGTATTTCTCATATCGCAGGCAGTACTGCGATTAGTTTAACTCGAACCGGTACCTATTTAGTTGCAGTAACTGCAACTGGCAATGCTGGTTCTGGCAACACATTTTCAGTCTAGGCTTACAATAATGGAACTGCCATTCCAGGTGCAATTGCAAGTCTAATTAACACTGGCACAGTTCATTTTACTACATTAGTAAAAGTACTACCATCATGTTCTTCTATAAATAACAATGCCAATTTGACATTTGTTAACACTGGTGCAACAACCTATTCAACTGTTGAAGTCGATATTGTAAAGGTTGGGTGAGTTGAATGGATTGTCAAGAATATATGATTTCTATAATTAAACGCCAAACAGAGGGAGTAGTCTATCATGAAAATATGACTGACTATTACCGTTTTTTATGTTTGGATGGTTTAAAAGAAATCCATTGTCATCAATCTTAGGAAGAATTAGAAACTCTTCAATGTACTAAAGATTGTTATGCAAAAATATATTTTTCAATTCCACAATTTGAAATGGAAAATACAACATTAATTCCAGCAGAATGGTATAGTAAAACATCTATGGATGTTACCAAGGGAGCTATTAAATCATTAAGTAAAGAGAGTCTCTATCATTGGCTCGATTGGGAGAAGGAAACATTGGGCATCTACAAAGAAGCTGCAATGCACTTCAAGGAAAATATGGCGTTCCATTAGTTGAAAATAGCTAAGAAATTAATTAAATGTGTTTCCGCAGAAATTTGTGAAATTGAAGGATTGATTACAGAAGGGTTAGCTTACGATTTTAGCCCTGAATTTTTAAAATATTATTATAAAATAGAAGAATAAATTATTATAAGCCGAGAATTAAGTTTTATTTAATTCTCGGCTATTTTTTTTATTCTTTATAAGTAGATAAACTATTTCTAAATTTCTATTCTACCATTTGGAATAGTTTATCTCCCGTGTGATTTCCATTCATTTTATTATATGTCTCATGATCGCTCTCAATTTCTTCAAATTCATCAAGAGTAATTTCATGGTCTGGATTTAACAATTTTCGGCAATCATTTTTAAATTGTTTCCCCTAAATAGATAAAACGCCATCTCTTACAACATCTATTTTATCATTTACATTATAAATTTCTTGTTTTAAACTATCAGTTTCTTGTTTAGATAAATTTCGCTCAGTTTGTAATAAATCAGCTGTAGTTTTATGCTCATCACTAATTTTACTTTTTAATTCTTTAATAATTTTTTCATGAGCTTCATCTTCTAAACGCTATTTTTCTTTTTTATATAAATTATAAAAATATTTAGTTAAACCCGTAAGTCCTAATGTGATTATACCAAATAAAAACTCAAGCCAATATTTGGCGATAAAATCAAGCATTTAAATAGCTCCTTTCCGTAAGAATCTCTATCCATTTGTTCTTATAAATAAGGAGTTATTTTTTTTTGTATTTTGGCCTTATTCCCAATTATACTCTTCTTGAGGTTTAGCGAAATAGGCTGTATATAAACATATAGCATCGCATACATCATCATTAGCTACTATGCCATATTTATTTTTTACAAACTCAATATCTGCTTGTTTAAGAGCGACTCGCTTTACTTTTGGACCGAGTTTCATTCCAAGTAATTTTCGCCATGATGATGAATTCATAAATTCAATAAAATCATAATCAATGTTAGTATCAATACTATGAGCTCCTAGAGCTACAGACCCTTGAAGCCACATTAAAACGCGTTCAGTATGAGACTTATTTCCATATGCTTCTGGATGCACATCTTCTGCAACTATTTTACCAACACTATTTTCTTTTATTAAATCTACAATTTTATCAGTCATTTGTTTAATACGTTCAAGAGTATTATTTCCTGAAACAGGAATTAATCCCCATTTAAGCATTTCTCCTTTTTCAGAAGATAAACACCATCCAGTAGATTTAGACGATAAATCTAAAAATAATATATTCATTAAGTTAGACTAGCTTGATTGGCTTCTGGACTACTTGTAGTAGAGCCAAATCCGCCAAGTCGTTGGCCAGAAGCATTATCATCATCTGTTGTTAAATAATGTTTAATAATACCTTGGCCAATTTTATCTCCTTTTTTGAGCTGAATATCAAATGTACTAAGATTAATTACTTGGAAATAAATATGTCCTTCATTATCAGGATTATTATAATAATCAGCATCAATAATTCCTACTCCATTAGCAAGAATAATCCAATGCTTTAATGGAGTAGAACTGCGAGCAGATAATTCAAGATATGTATTGGGGTCAAGACTACATTTAATTCCAGTAGGAATAAGAATAGGTTTTATTTTTAACTATTTTGTAAAATTTGCCATTTCAGTTAAAGTATAAATATGACCTGTTCTACCCCATTGGACCATTTCACTCATTTGATTGGAGTAAGATGGAATTACAATATCTTCAGCTACAGTAAAATCATAGCCTGCAGAATTAGCAGTGCTACGAGTAGGAATTACAGCATCAGGATATTTAGAAACTCTTTCAAATTTAATCATTAGAAATCAATTGGCTCCCCATATTTAATATTAACAACAGAGACAGGGTCTTTTTCATCATTGAATTTCTTAGTTAATGAAACTTGATACCATTCATCAATGATATCACCCTTCTATTTCTTTTCCTTCTTTACAGAACTATATTTAGCTAGTTCATACATACTATCATGCTTGGCTTTCTCAATTAGAGAAGCAGCACTAGCTTCATCATCAACTCTATATACTTCAGTTGTACTTACTAGGTATTCCATTATTTTTCTTCCCCACAATCAATAATTAAATTTAAATTTTCATATGCGTAATTAGTTTTACAAAATTCCATCATTCTTCGTTTCATTTCAAATGTGTAATCAGTAATACCTAACAAATGAATTATATTAATATTATTATTTTTGCAATAAGATGGAACAGCTTCAATCATATCATCGAAGGTGCAGCTAAACGTATCTATGATATTACCATTATTATCTACTGCATAAATTTGTTGAACCATATCAAATGGTTGTAAACTACAAAATAAACGATTCACGAAAAATCCACCACCCCTGCATCATATCCAAATAAATAGAACATATAAATATTATCGTTAATAGACATCCAAATTTCAATAGCACCTTGTTCTTCATTCCAGTCTAATGTTTTAATTTTACCAACATCAGCGAGGCAATCTAATACAGATTTGCCAAATGAATCAGCGATAATTTTTGGTTCATAATGGAATACAGTATAATAATTGTAATCTCTACATAACATAAGATAATAATTATTATTCATTTTCCGATGATAACTATTAATTTTTTGTTGATAGTCTCCCAATGTATCTGTATCAGGGTCTGGTAATGAACGCACTAGAGATTTATTTAAATCATATAAATTTAAATTTAAATTAGCTTTAGTGTCATCAATTTTATCAACAGTACCATAATCTGAGACTTCTTCCCATTTATTATTTACATAACAATATACTTTTTTATCATCAGTATATGCTATTGCCCCATCTTCAAATACTTGAGGAGAATATTTTAATTCATCAATGGTTTTTACACCAATACATTTTAATCCATTAGTCATTTATTATCCTCCATTTTCTATATTATATCACATTTTTTCCCATAAGTCAAATGGAGCATAATAAACTTTTTGATTGCGTGAACCGCGCATAGGTAAGGTAATATCTCGTTGTTCAATTTTAAATGGGCCGTCAATAATACAATCAATATTATCAACAATATTTTTTAGATGTGGCTCTCTGCGCGTAGCCAATTCATCCATTGTATATCCAGTCCATAAGAAAATTTTTGTTTTGGGGAGAGCTTCTTTAATATGTTCAATAACTAAATCTACAAGGAATAGATTTTCTGGAGCGAGAGGCTCTCCACCCATAATGCAAAAATCCCGATGTATACCATTAGCAGTAAGAGCATTCACTATATCATCTAATGTATCTGTAGTAAATTCTTTTCCACCATTAAAATCCCAAGTTTCCGGGTTCTAACAACCCTCGCAATGTCTCGAACATCCTTGAGTAAAAAATGAGACACACACTCCAGGAGCCCCAGCAATATCATTCTTGATTATTCCCGCGTATCTCATTCTATCACTCCCACATGTTTGACCCGGTGTTCAACTTCATCTTGTTTTCCTAAATTAAATGCAGTTTTATAATTACCAGTTAAATAACCTGTTACACGACGAAGTTGTTGAATCTCCTCGCTACCACATTCTGGACACTTATCATTAAATTCGCCAGTATATCCACATTTAAGGCAAGTGTCATTAGGAACATTTACAGCAAAATAAGGAATATCTTTGTCCATTGCATAATTTACAATTTGTTCAAGAGCAGTTAAATTATTAGACACTGTAGAGTCTAATTCTACATAAGTAATACAACCTGCAGTACTATATCCAGTCAATTGACTCTCAATATCAATTTTGTCAAATGGACTCATTTCTTTCCACACTGGGACATGGATTGAATTAGTGAAAAATTCTCTATCACTAACATTAGGAATAACTCCATATTTAGCTTTAAATTTCTTCATAGCAGTATAACAGAGATTTTCAGCAGGAGTATAATAAACACCGAAATTTAATTTATATTGTTCTTTAAATTCAGCGCAACGCCGTTTAAATAATGATTCAATTTTTTTAGCTAGTTCCATCCCTTTTGGAGTTGTATGATCAGTGCCAATAAGAATCTATAGAGTTTCAGCTAATCCTAATTGACCGATAGCTAATGTTCCATGTTTTAATGCACTTCTAATTCCTTCTTCTGGAATATAACCTGCCATTAAATTATTTTCATACATAAATTTAGCTGAAGCTGGATTTTGAGAGCAAATCCATTCAAAACGTTCAATTAATTGTTCTTTTGCTTCATGGATTTTTTTGTCAAGCAATCTCATAAAACGTCTTTGGATTTCAGCTAATTTTGTTTCATCATTATCTTCTAACATTTTATATGGTAATAAATTATTAGTTTCATTTTTAGCCATCATAGCAAGAGTAGGTAAAATAATAGTTACTGGACAGATATTACCTCTTCCATCTTTTAATTGACCTAAACCGTTAATATCGTATCCATTGGCAGTTCGGCATCCCATTGTACTAAAATAGGTACGTGGGTCATTGATATCATATCCAGCATTCCCGGACCAATCAACATTCGCGTAGTTGGGGTATAATCTTTTGGCGGTGGATTGTAATGCGAGTTTAAACAAATCATAATTTGGATCACCTGGTTCACGATTAACACCTTTCATACATTGAAAAATTCCACAAGGGAAAATAGAAGTTTTATGTAATTTACCTAATCCTTCAAGGGATACTTCTAATAGAGCCTTTGTAATCATTCTTCCTTCTGGAAGAGTACAAGTTCCATAGTTAATAGAAGTGAAAGGCAGTTGATTTCCACTTCTCGATTGTAATGTATTCAAATTATGATACATACCTTCAACAGCTTGATGGATTTCTTTTTCTGTTTGTTTTAGAGCATAATTATAAGCATTTTGATAGCCATATTGGCCTTGTAATTCTTTATTAGAAATTTCAATAGGCTCACAATCAGCCATAATTTGTAGGGCCATACCTTCACTATAATCATCAACATCAGTTAGATACGCTTTAAAATGTTTTTTAAAACTTTTTTTAACATAAGGGACCATAGTCCAATCAAGATGAGTAGCACTTACTCCGCCGAACTGTTGGAGAGATTGTAATTGGAAAATAACTGCAACCAATTGGAATGCTGTATTTACTGAACCCGCTGGACGCACATCTGTTTGGCGAGTATTAAATCCATTAGCAAGTAAATCATCGAATGGAATTGATAAACAGTTATGGTCACCTACAGTATAATGGTCAAGGTCGTGAGTATAAATCATATTCTCTTCATGATTACGTTTTGTACGAGGAGAAACAATATAATCAAGAGCATACTATTTCATTAAGAGACTATTGGCTTCACCCATGCGCCCACCAAATGATGCTTCATCAACATTAGCATTTTGATTCTGAATATTAACTCCACGAATTTTCTCACCAATTGCAGCAATAAATTCATTTGAATGAGTACGAGCCACTTCTTTTTTATATCTGTAGCGAATATAAGCACGAGCAATATCAGGGCGCTCTGATGCCATTAATGCTTCTTCAATCCAATTTTGGATATCTTCAACATTAACACTTCCATCAGGGAAATGACTTGCTCTATATTCTATTTCATCAGCAATGCTATTAATACTATCTGATTCAAAAATATTTTTATCTACAGCAATAAATGCTTTAGTAATAGCATCAATAATTTTTTGTTTGTTAAATGGCGTTACATCGCCATTACGTTTAATTATATAAAACATTTATAACCTCCGCACTAAATATAGTGGAAAAATTTGGATATCCACTATATTTAGTGTTTATTGTAAATAGATTAATAAATTGTGCCCGGATGCTCCGACCACCTAGACAAGAATAGCGCCAAATCTTTATATATATGTTCTAATTCAGAGATAGTATTATTTATATACGACCAATTACATAAATTATTAGCGTCTTCAAAATCGAGTTTATCTGCTTTATATCGACGAATAATTTCATCAACATCTGGACTAGCTTCTCGATTTAGCTATCTAATTAATCGAATTTTATCATCGGCCTGAATATAAACAATAACTAAATTTACTCGTTTATCATGTAATAGAGTTTCTGCGCCTTCTGGATTAAATACTCCTACGTTAATAGCATTTTCTTTTACTGATTCAATTCCTGTGCCGTAGCACCATTCATTAAAAACAGTAGCTTCAAACATTTGATTCTATAAAATCATTTCAGCAAATTTTTCTGCTGAGATAAAATGGTAGTTAATGCCATCTACTTCTTTTTCTCTTGGGGGCCTTGAAGTATAACTTATAATTTCATGTAGTGGTAATTTACCATTATAGTAATGTTTTGTATCATCAATTAGTTTACGAAGAATGGTATCTTTGCCACTCCCCGCTTCACCAATTAATGCTAATATATTATACATCAATTAGCTCCTCCATTATATCTTTCATCTTTTAATTCAATATCACCATTATCTAAAATTTTATCAATTTTATATAATTGATGTCCACCAGAGCTAGCATACTTTTTTGCTATAAAATTATCACCTTGACGAATACCTTGAACAGCGATCATACTACCACGATTAAACCAGCTTTTCTCCATTACTTTTTTAGTACCATCAATTTGTTTTTCTGAAATTTGTTTATCAAATAATGAGAAATATTCTTTTCTAAATTTAACTTCAACAACTCCAGAAGTGGTAAGTAATGTAACTGTAGATTTAGTTTTATTTTTAGCAATACAAGTTCCACAAATTTTATGCAATTTATACATAGTAATTGTTTTATCGCCTTTAGAGAATGTCCTATCAACAATAGGTTCTTCTGGTAGCTGGAAAAAATCAACAAATCCATATTTACTATTATTTACATGAGCTAGTTCATGTTCATGATAGTAAAAACATAAAACCTCCATCTCCCAGGCAGAAATAGATTTAGAGGCATACTTATCCCAATCATCTTTAAATATTTTATTATTTAATTTATTTAAAATAGTATCTTTATTTTCTGCAATCCAAGTTCGGAATATATCCATATATTTTTGATATACTTTATCCCAAGCTTTAGAATCTAAGAGACAACAACTACCAATTAAATCATCACAACCAATTTCTGTTAAGAAATTAATTGCTCGTTCATCAACTTTATAAACATTACCATTTTTACAAACAGCTTTTAAATATCTGTTGAATTCATAAACTCGTCTTGCCATTACATACTCATCTTTATCTTCTGGCAATAGATTATAACGGATTAGAGTCGCTAAATTTTGTAATGTTAAACGAGATTTTTTATCACAAGTTTCCCAAATATACCAAATCATTAAATCTTTGCGGTCCATCATTTCGTCAAATGCGCCACTTTTAATTAATGAAATCATTGCTTGTTTACTAGGCTTAATGCGATAATAAAAATCTTTTACTGATATATATGGACGATTTGCAATAATATTATTAATCAGATCATCACCAACATTCAATAATCCTTTTAACCCAAACAGAATTTGATTATTTTCAACATCAGGAGCGAATCCAAATTTAGCTTTATTAATATCGGCTAAACTTACTTTAATGCCAGCAGCCCGTATATCTCCAATGGCTTTTGCAATTTTACCATAATCAGTACTAGCTACTTTTTTATTTTTTGATTTATTATCCATTATATCTTCTGGAGAAGCGCCGCAATATTCTTCACCAGAATAATCATAATCTTCATCAGTTATTTCTTCTGGCTCATTTTCTGACGCTCCACTATTTACAATTAAACAAGCACAATTCCAATAAATAGGATTGAAATTAATTGCCAAATAAATCATTTGAATTGCAACAAATGAATAAGGGAGAGAGTGATTTAAACTAAATGCATATCCTAACTGAGGAGCGATTGCATTTTCCCAAAAATATTCAGCATTATGTTCATTAGTAAATTTACTAAATACTTGTTCTTTTAATTGAGGAATTTTTGCCATTTGCTTTTTAGCAACAATTTTACGCGCATTATTTGCTTCACCTAATGTAAATCCAGCGACATCCATGAGAATTTCCATCATTTGCTCTTGAAGCGGACAACATCCATAATATCTATCACAATGCTTGTGCATTTTTTCAATCATTTCTTCTGGCAAATGATTATCTTTCATTTCTTTATCAAAAACTTGAATGCCAGCTTTTTGAATTCGATAGTATCTATCTTGCTGACTTTCTTTACCTTTTTCACTCATTAGGCGCATCATAGCATTTGCGGCTGTCATTTCCATAGGATCTTTTGGTTTCAATTTTTTAGCAATAGCTAAACCTACACCAGTAGAGAATTGGAATACGTCAAGAATATCTCCTGCGGCTAAGTGTTCCCAAATACGTTTATCAGAAGTGTCTATTGCTTCTGGATGAAGATATTTATTATAAAAATCACGTAAACCAATATCAGGAATTTGATTATCTTCTTTTAATAAATTATAACATTGAATAATTTTATCACAAGCTTCTGTTACCAGGAAATCATATTTAGTATCTCCCGCTGCTTCAGCTTTATGCAAATCCCAACAAGTAATTAAATCACCGCTAGGAGTTTTCATAAATGATGCAGTTTCAAATGGGTCTTCTCCATATAAAATAACACCAGAAGCATGAGAAGAACGTTTGTTGACGATTCCTTCAATATATACAATAATATCCAATAGGCCAGGGTATTGATTTACCTTTTGAATAAATGTAGTGACTGGCTTTCTATCTTTATCAGGATTACCATTTACTACATCTTTCATTGGCCATAAAATTCCACGCTCTTGTGGAATTAATGAAGACATAAATTGGGCTTCATCTACATCAATACCATTGGGATAATCATCACTTCTATAGCCACGACAGGCAGTTAGAATTGCTTGCTTTGTTCCCTCTGTGCCAAATGTTGCAACTTGAATTAATCCTAATGTTCCACGTTCTTTACGAATAGCACTAAAAATTGCAGGACGTTTACTTGGTGCTAGATCGATATCAATATCAGGTAGTTCGGCTCTCTCTTTATTAAGGAAGCGCCAGTATGGTAATCCCCAACGAATTGGGTCTAGTTGAGTAATTCCTAATAGATAATTAGATAAGAAGCCAGTTGCTGAACCTCGTCCGGGCCCAACAATACTTCCGCACTCCCAGAACAAATCAATATAATGTTTAAATGTATTAAAATAAGCAAACAAACAGTCTTCAAGTTTTTCACCAATATCTTTAATTACATCAGCTTCAGTCTCAAGACGAGTAAGATATTCTGTTTTATATAAATTTTTTTCTTGTAATGCTTTAATACATTCATTTACCCAATATCGTTCTTGAATATCATTACTATTAATTAATGAACAAATAACAGGATAATTTTTATACCAATCTGTTGGAATAAATCCCTTTTTATAATCGACTACTTCTACTCTTGGAATTTGCTGTTTGCGTTCTAGAGAATAGAATTTTATTTTCTTTTGAATTTCTAATGTATTATCAAAAATCCAATCCATAATCTCTTGAGAAGTTTTATTTTTATCCCAAGTATCCATATATGGTAGCATTAATTCTTCTACTTCATCACTATCCATTAGATAAGCGAATTCATAGAACGAATCAACTTCACGTTCCCCATCTTTAGAATTTAAATAAGCTTTATGAATTGGTCTATCTTTCTTTGTTAAATAATGAGCATCGGTTCCAACTACCATCTTTAAATCATATGCTTTTGCTACTTGATAAATCTTTTGATTTACTACAAGTTGGTCTTTCATGGTAGATGGAGCGCACTCTAAATAAAAATCATCTTTACCAAAAACATTTATACAAAATTCGATGAATTTAACAACATTATTATAATAAATACTTTTGGTTTTTATATCCCCTACCACTTCAGCTTCATACATTGGATATAAATTAGAACCTAATTCTCCTCCAATGCAGGCTGTTGTTGCAATAACATGCCCTTTATATTGTGCCATTACATTTTTTAATTCAGATTTTAATGTTGGCACACGTTCCATTTTTCTATCAGTATAAGAATTAATCCAAGCAATTGAACTCAATTCTTTTAATGCTTTATAACCAATTTCATCTTTTGCCAATAAAATAAAATGATAATACTTTTGACCACAATCTCTTGTATCAGTCAAATAGATTTCATTACCTAACGCAATAGTAAAATCAGGATGCTCTTTTAAAAAATCTTTTGCAAATTGATTAACTTCCATATGAGCAGATAAGCATTCGTGATCAGTGATTGCGATACCACTTAACCCTAACTTTTCTGCTGTTTTAATCAACTCTTCTGGTCTATTAATAGAATCTAATAAACGCAAATTTGAATAGTGAGTATGGTTGTGTACGCCAAAATATGGTCGCATAATCCACCTCTTTCTCATTTATTTTATTTATAATAATATTATATCATATAATTTATTATAAATCAATCATCTACGGTAAATGTTGTATCATAAATCCGATTTAACATATCAATCCAACAATAAAATAATGGTCTATATTTAGGTGGTACCCATGGAGGAGATAAACAAATAATTATTATGTCGTAATCTTCCATTGTTAAATCAAAATTTTCAATCGTATCTTGTTTAGATAAATAGTTATTTTTATCTAAACAGCACTAAATAGAATTACTATTATGAATCCAATTATATTGATTAATTGCATATCCATGCTCATAAGCATACTTTATCCAATTACCACAATTTAAATTATCTTTCGGTTCATTTTCATTATATTGAATATCATGATGATGGTCTATGTTTGTTATTTCAATAAGATCATTTAATGGAAGATATTTAATCACTCGATGGTGTGAAGTTATAAAATGCACATTTTCTTTTTTAATATGTTTTGTTTGTCGAAGAATTATTTGAGTTAAACGACTATATAATTCTCCATCAAACTATACATATTTTAGTAAATCAAAATTAGCAATTAGAGTTTTCCAATCATCTTGTACTAAATTATTATATAAGGGCAATGATTCCCACATTAATATATCAAAATCAATAGTTAATACTTTTGTCATTTTCTAATTAATACCAGCCTCTCTTTAGCTCTTGTAGCTAAGGTATATAGATATTTTTTATGAGTTTCTCTATCATAGGGTGGAGTTTCTTCAAATCCTAATACTTTATTATATTCACTACCTTGAGCCTTCCAACAAGTAATAGCATAGGCGTATGAAAAATCAAATGGAGGGTCAGGACAATTTTTATTCTTTTTAATTTGATAAATTTGTTTTCCTTCAAATGTTCTTTTACCAGTTAACAATTGATTGTAATCAATAGGAACTCCGCAAAATGTATCATTATCATCAAGTCTTAATTGAGCATACATAAATGGTACAGGATTTTTATAAATCCAGTAAGGAAATCGCACATCTTCAATATAAAAATCTTCTAATGTTCCAATAGTCCCATTAGTTAACGCCCATGTATGATTAGAAGACATAAATTCCCATTGATTATGCAATCCAATTAATTTATCTCCAATACATGGGCGGTCTGGGTCATATCCTTTTTGAGTTCGAACTATACGATTAATATCATTTCGTTTTTCATTTGTTGAGCAAATAATTTGGTCTGCCCAACTATACATCTAAGGAAGCATTTCATCCCATTTAAATCGAATTAAAACTTGTTCTTCAGTTCCTTTATATGAAGAAATTGGTTTGTTATCACGAATCCACATCGAAAATCTAATAATTTCACTATCTTGAGCTTGACGCATAATTTCATCAAGGAAAACATGTGGATTGTCGAGCACATGATTATTATCTTCATCAACTATCGGCGGTAATTGACCTGGGTCTCCAGTGGCCAAAATATAAATACCATGAGATAAGAGTAGTTCCCACATAGCTTTGGGGAGCATTGAAACTTCATCTACTACAATTACTTTATAGTGTACTATTTCTTCTCTTGGTCTTGGGAAAAATTTATATGTTCCATTGGGTGTAATCCGCGCTTTATATAATAACTAATGAGCAGTAGTTGCATTTGGACAACCTTTAGTCTAGAGAACTGTGGCCGCCTTACCAGTAAATGCTACATAACAAACTTCTTCTTCGGGATTTACTCCCAAGGCGGAGATAATAAATTTAATTAGAGTTGATTTACCACTTCCAGCATAACCTGCTATTACTGTATATCGTTCTTTGTTTTTATATCGTTCTACTGCTATTTTTAATCCTTGTTCTTGTTTAGCTGTTAGCTCCATTAGGTCTACTCATCTCCTTACCATTTGTCATAGAAGCTCCGCAATGCGGACAAAATAAATATGGAAAGATACCTGGAGAATATCTTCTACAATTTTTACAAATATATTTATGACTTACATAATATTCTTTTCCATCCTAGAAATTATCAATACAGCAATCTTCTATTTCAATTTTCCATTCTGGAATTACCATTATTAATTGTGCTCTCCAATCGCTTCATCTAAAATTTCATCATTTTTCTTTCTCGCATTATTTAAATAATCGCTATCTTGATATGAAAAACTTTTATATCCTTTTAGACGCATTAGCGCAATATATCTACTAAAAATATTATTTAAATTGCGCTCTCTTCCAAGCTGAAGACAACGATTCCATTCATACTCAAGATATGGATAATCTAATTTTTCAAGATACAGTAAAAAAGTTTCTGGATTATTATAATCAATGTCTAATAAAATTTCTTCTTTAGTTTTATCTAAATAAAAATTATTATCTCGCTTACGATAATATTTCTTTTTCATTAATCATGTTCTCCAATTGCTTCATCAAGAATTTGAATAAAACGCATTAAATCTCTATTATGCCGGTCTTTAACTTTTTCTCTAGCATCAAGATCAGAGCAATTATGAGTATATTTATAATCAATTACTTCTACCTGAAAAGCTCTAGATTGATAATCTTTAAAACGATAAACCAGACTATCAAACATATATCCTTTAGTATGAATAATATTTTGATTAATTAAACTATCATATTCATTAGCCTTTTGAATCATTTCTTTTAAATCCATATATATATTTTAACCTCTTATTCTT
>OLWF01000544.1_pt1 | contig 17313 bp, 25 predicted proteins | sample 1644131 | NCBI WGS metagenome assembly OLWF01 (sample SAMEA103958163, study PRJEB25191) | human gut metagenome
TTCTTGGAGTGTTTGACATATCATAAGCCATATTAGTGAGTGTTTCTGCTTCAAAACGTACCGTATCCGGAACTTGGTTCCACGTCAGATACTGGGCATCCGCACCTTCACCTGTAAGTTTGACCATTCTATCCTTAACCTTACCCATGAAACCCTCTACATCTCCAATTAGCTTCAGCAGTGGGAAGAAATGGTAGTCTATACAATCAGCATAATTAGATAACAGTTTTTCCAGCCGGACACGGAATGTCTTTATCTTCTTGCAATAAGGTTCAGGACGATAAGCATAAAGAACCGGTAGTTTTGGGAATCCATGAGCAAAAGGCGTTCTTTCTTCATACCCTTTAGACAAATCCCATTGATAAACCATTTTGTCCGTGATAGTCATAAAGCAAGTTATCTCCGAATCATCCATGAGCTTCTTCTTGTACTCACGTGAGAAAGCAATCATCTTACCTTCATCATTGAAGAACGGATAAAGCTTATCCCCACGGAACGGAGACCATAATACGCTTTTCAGCTTCTTGGTAGGTTTTACCTTGCCTCCGAATGTAGTCTTTACTTTTTTCCAGAACTTCGCCCAAAACGAATCATCATCGGTAACATACCAATATTCTGCCGCTTCTTGTTCGGAGAGCCAGGCACGGACAACCTTCTTGTTCTGATATTTGATTTTATTAGACTTGAATACAGCCTTTACCGCATCCAGCAGCTTCTTTTCATCATCATCAGTTGGAGTGCAATCCATAGACGGTTCTGTGCCGACTGTGAAAGCAGTTTGAATGTTCACTATATCCTGTTCCAATGGAATGGAGATACGGTTCACTGGTTCTGTTTTATACTTTGCTTCGATTTCATAAGTCTTACCAGTTTTTTCATCGAAGTGCTTCTCAGCTTCTTTTCCAAGAACCTTTCTGTCCGGATACTTCTTTTTGTCAACCATAATTTCATGGCGTTCCGGATTCCAATCGTCCCAAAGTTTACAACAGTCGGGAAGTTCAGTCTTCCTACCTTTCTTCAGGTAGTTTATCTTCTGCCCGATGTCAGGGAGTGCTAATATTTCTTCGAGTGTTAATGGCATAGCTTATATTTTTAGTGTGTGAATATTCCAGTTAAATCTTTCGGCTTCAAAATGCGTCCAAGCAAACAACCCAATACATAATATCTAATGGCATCCATCAAATGATTATATTCATCTACTGGCTCATTGATGTAGTTTCCATCCTTATCTTTATCCCAAACATATTTCCGAAGTTCAGTAATAATATTGTAAGAGCGTTCTGTTACAAAGAATTCCATGTCTTTAATCTTATCAATACCCGCTTTGATGGAGCCGGGAAACTTATCTACCGGATAGATATTCACGCCTCTGTTCTTTATCTCTTGAATCAATCGAGGGTCTTGCGAATCGGCAAAAACTTTCATAGAGAAAGGCTTTAACCTATTGGCAATAGCCGACGAAAGCATATCCGTTTCATAGAAAAGTTCATCAACATACAAACGGTTATCAATAATGCCACATCTTACAGCAGCGGAAGGATCATTAGTAAAGCCGAAGTCCTGCCCTATTCCTACCTTTTTGCATTCCTGCGGGAACTCTTTCACAATTCCCCACTTCTTGAACACAGCACCTTCTGCAACGTCAGCCCACCGGCCGATAACCACATGAGCATACTTTTCAGGATTACTCACCTTCATATCTTCCACCTCTTTCAGGAACTCAGGAGAAAGGTAATCCAAGTTATCAAAGTAAGTCGTATGAATGTGGAGCACATTCGGATGAGTGGAAATCTGAACCTGCACACCATCAATCTCTACCAGCTTGTGAGTTTTCTCAATGTATTTCTTGTAGATGAAGTGATTGGAATCGCAAGGATTCATAATGATGATAATCCGGTTCTGAATCCCTTTCTTACGGATGGAGAGCATTATCTTGTCGAACTCATCTTCGCTTGTCCACTCTTCCGCTTCATCGCAGACGAAAGTCGTAATGCCTTGAATGGATTTCAGTTTTGCTGTCTGGTTCCCGGAAGAAGTCTTGATACCCCGGAACATGATACGGCTCTTAGTCATCTTATTGACTATGTCCGTCTTTGTGGTCTTGAAATATTTCGTGGTACCGTCCAAATCTATCTTCTCCATCATTTCGGGGATGATAGACATACCGGCAGAAACCATCGTGTAACGGGTGTAAAGAATCTGATGAACTATCTTCTCTACGGGAGTCATTTCAAAAGTCAACCGCTCAATAAAGGTAGAAGCATTGAAAGACTTTCCGCTACCACGCCCACCGGTGATAAGAATTATAAATTTTTCCTTATCCTCATATAATGGATGGTAAATTTCTTGAGGTACTATCATTTCAGCTTGTCTTTAATCCAGGAATCAATGTTGATGCCGTGCTCTATGTCTGTTGGAATATCAGCATCTTCATCCTGCTTGCGTTCAATCTTTCTCCAATCTTCATCATGGTGGTACAGCCAAACGGACATTGCTTGCAAATTAGGAGCCAACTCGCTTTCGCTAACTTGTAATTCATCTTCGCCCGTCAAATTTCCCTCTGAATCACGGAGCTTTCTTACCACGGTGCTTTTGGTTTTTATGCCACCGAGAGCCATTGCAAGGAATTTAGCCCTTACAGTGGCATTGATTGTCGCGCGCCCACGCGCTAAGACTTCGGATATTTCGGTGTACTCACTTTTCTTTTCGCAGAATGTTTGAGGCAAAATCCCTATGGCATAAGCAATTTCCTTGTCAGTGAATCCCTTTTTGGCATACGATTCCACGAGAGAAAGAAAGTCCTCGCTTGTATAATCAAACTTAGGCTTTCTTCCTCCTTTACCTTTTCTGTTTTGAGATTCACTATTATTCATAAACTTATCCGTTACTTAAAGCAAATTTCCCCGTTCCAATCCTTTTATTTCGATTAGAGAAAAACCACATACCTCTTTGCTTCATAGATGATTCAAACGCATTTATAACACGTGCAGCCCTTGGATTATTTCCATAACCCTTTTGAGTTGTACGAGCCTGCGCCTCTAATCTCCGAAATTGTGCACTTAATTCATTCAAACTTTTCCTTCTGACTCAATCTTCTTCTAAATTTAATTAATCAATCCTTTCTATTTGTTCATCAAATACTTCTCCCTTTATGAACTTCATATCAGGGTCATAACCGAACCTTTCGCAGAATGCGGCTTTAGCTTCATAGGTATCAAAGGACAACATCACATAGGCATCCATGTTCTTGGCTTGTTTCTGTGCGTTTTCTTTCACCTGATGCTTGACCTCTTTCATGTGGGCAACCTTTTCGGCACGTTCCAACTGCTTGGCGGCTTTATCGGCTTCTTTCTGTTCGGAAACTGGGACCATCATATCAGACAAAGCATCCGCAATAGAGTTTTCCTCTTCGGTCTGCAAAAGATAGTCGACACCAATCATATTCAAGTCTGCATCGGTCAGACCTGCATCTTTCCAGTCAATATCAGGAACAATACGGGCAAGAGCGTCAAAATCCCATGTACCTTGTGCATTAGGGTTGTTCATTAAAATATTTAACTCCTTTTCCTGCTGCTCGTCCACGTCTATGACATCAACACGAATGCGGTAGTCGTTATCGGGAAACTTTTGCAATTCGTCCATGACAGACAAACGCTGGTGCCCGCTGACTACGGTAAGACCTGTACGCTTGTTCACGACAATTCCACCGACTAAACCAAACTTCTTGATGCCACGTTTCAGTGTCTTACGTGATTCATCGGAAAGTTTCCGGGGGTTATAATCTGCAAAGTGAATGGCAGAACGATTAAGTTCCACCGATTCACTCTTTATGTATTTTGATAATTCCATATTAGCCATTACTTAGACCGAAACCTCTCTGCCGAAGAGTATTCCTTTCGGCTCTTGCTATAAGATTATCACGAGATTGTTTTGCACGCCTGCTTGCAGCACTGCTACTCCATGTATTTTTTCTTCTCCAGTTAGCTTCGCTCAATCTTTCTGCCTGAGCATATATCTGTTCTCTTGTCTTTCTTTTTCTGACTCAGCAATCCTCCTTATTAATTTTGTTGATTATGATACTCCCAAAGCACTCTTTCAGCCATCGGGAAAACTTCGTAAATTCTCTGTAAATCTTGCGGGTAATTATTCTCCATCCAAAGCATACAATCAAGATTGAAACCTACTCCCGAACTAGCTTTCAATGAATACCGAACTGGTTCAGGTAAATTGTGCTGCCTCATATAAGCAAGAATATCCTTTTGTGTCCAATCAGCCAAAGGATAAACCATACCGTTATTCTCGTAACCGTTTACCTCATACCCTTTCAGCATAAGCCTGCGGTTCATACCATCGGCTTTTTTCATGCCTAAAAATGTGTAATAAAGCCCATAAGTAAGCTGCATAGCCTTTACCACATCTGCCAACTTCAATAGTTTCACTTTCGGATTTGGCACACAATACATACCGCCACGGAGAATATAAGTGAGATTCCAATGTGGTACTTGAACAAACTCTATTTTCGGATATTTGGCTTTAGTCCAGTTTATCCAACGGTTAATATGTTCCAAATTCTTGACGAAATACATGAACACGCAAACAATCCGGTCAAACTTCGGATAGACTAAATCAAGCAGAACAAGCGAATCTTTACCAAGTGATAAAAACAGTAAAGCCTCATTCGATTTTACCCGAATGAGGTCTATATATTGACTCGCTTGTTCTACTTTGTTCATAGCTAGCCACCACTTAAACCAAATGAAGTACGAAGGTCACTATAACGCTGTCTGCGTGACCCCAACTGTGATGTACCAGCTTCACCGCCACGTCTGGCAACCAATCTACCACCAGCCCCTGCACCGTTCATATTTCTGCGAGGCCCGGCTACTCTGTTAATTCTTCTTGCGACTCTGCTTTCTAATTTTAAAAGTTAAACAAATCAATCTATATGTTTCTCTAATATCTTACCCAAAGTATAATCCATTTGTGCGGCAAGATATTCTTCGCCTTGATATTCGTAAACAATATCATTACCGTTTTCATCTGTGAGAATTACTGCTTCTGCATTCTTTACCTCTATAATGATGTAAGGACGTTTACCCGTATATGCACCTGTCAGAAGCTTGATTGCATCGTACTTGATAGGCTTCAATTCTACCTCACCTTCTTCAGGCAGTTCTGCATCAGCCGGATATTCTTTACCGCCACATAGGTAAGTGATATATTTCTTTGCGTTTGTTGGTCTGATTTCGCGGTATTCGTGGGTTTTCTTGCCTGCCAAGATTTCATCGAAAAACTTCTGTTTGATGCTTAATGTAAGAATGTTCATAATCGTGTCAAATTTAAATTAATACTCAATAGTTGCGGGGGGCTGAATCGAACAACCGACCTTCACCAAGTCAAAGTGAAAAGCTACCACTGCTACACCCCGCGATAGTACCCCAAAGGTACTACCACAACCAAAGATAACGAAATATCTTCAATCGTTATACACGACAATCGGCTTATTGTCGTGAACTAAACCATTTGTCCCGTCTTTCTCTACACGCCTCTAAGGTAGGCGCACAACAAGCAAACAGTTCGCCACTTTCAGTACGATAGTCATATTGGTACATTCTTACTCTCTTACCTCGCAACCTGGTGTTGTAGGTACAATAATTCTCTTTACCGGGTTGGCATACGCTGCAACCGTTTTCATTTATTGAGTTCATAATCACTATATTTAATGTTTTGCATTCAATCTTTTTTCACTCGTATAAGCCACTACAAGCCCAGTCTCGTCATGCTGTATGGTGATGTACTTTTCGCCCCTCTCTATGGTAGAGAAGTCGTATGGCGTACATAGCTTACCCAACACTTTACCCAGCTGCTTCATCAGTGGAGCTTCGGGGGTGATAACTAAAACTAAATCCGCTTTCATAATCAATCTCTAATTTCTATTTGAACATTATATCCAAAGCGTGCAGCATATCTACACAGTCTATTGATAATAAGTAACAAGCATTCTGTTTTAGATGATTCAAAATTAACTTGTACCATTTCGTCACCATTTACATAAAAAGCCATTGTTTTCATAATCGTGTGTATTGTGGTAGCCCGAAGGCTACCGGATTAAAGTTAGAATTTCTCTATTTTAAGATTGTCGTTAATGACGAACATACGTCCACACTCTAAAATCACGTGAGCATCTGTAATTCGCTTGATTACTCTTACTACATCATCGTGCGATATGCGTGGCGTACCGTCTGCATGACGACCATTAGACAAATCACCTGATACTCTATATCTCAAACCTACTGTAACTTCATTTACGTTCATAATCTTATATATTGCGCAGGGCTTTCGCCCTGCTGGTTAAACTTAGTTTATTTCGTAATAAGGTTGCTCGCCTCTAATAACTCTCTTTGCATCTGCAATGCTATCATACAGCTTTGATTCATCATTGTCTATGATTGCAAATTCTTGATGAAAGCCATCTTCAAACATTGTTATTGTGTGACCTTTGTAACTTACTTCTCTGAGGATATTCTTTGTTGCCATAATCGTATATCTTTTAATTGTTATTCAAACTATGTTTTTATTATTACACTGCAAATATCAAACTTTAATTTGAATAAAACAAATGTTTGATGAATTATTTTTCAAATTATTTTTTGAATATATTTTCTATTAATACATATATAATTTGAATTTTGTTCCTATCTTTGTATCAAACTATAATTTGAATATCATGTTAAGAGTACAAGAGATCTGCAAAAGTCAAGGAATTACAATGCAAGACCTTGCAAAAAGAATGGGTGTTACATACCAAGCGTTATATGCTGCGGTGTCTGGGAATCCCACTATTGGAAAATTGGGGGAAATAGCAAAAATATTAGGTGTAGGAATAACCGACCTGTTGGATGAGGATAAAGAAGAAAATACGATTACTTGTCCTCACTGCGGGAAGAAAATTAAAATAGAGAAAGGGGAATAAGCATGGAACTAAAAGAATTTATCAAAGAGTCATTAAGCCAAATAATTGACGCTGTAATGGAAACACAAGATAAGTATAAAGAAACTAATGTACTTATTTGTCCTGATGATATTCAAGGAAAAGACAACAATCTTCACATAGATAATGAAAATTTATATCAATGTTATAGCAGATATACCAGAGTCCAAAATATAGAAATGGATATTGCTATTTCTGTTACAGAAAAAGAGGGCAACAAATCGGGAATAGGTATTGCTAAAATTATAAATGCAGGAATTTCATCCGAAAATGCACAACAGAATGAAAGTATAAGTAAAATAAAATTCTCAATACCAATAGTTCTACCAACAACTAACACACAAAAATATTTTGAAAAACATTTTAGGAAATAAGCAAAAATCCGGATGCATAAAGCTCCGGATTTGTTACTATCTTATAATTTTTAATCGAAACTTTTTCTTATCTTTTTCACAGAAATCTTGAATTATATCAATTGGTAATTTAAAAGCCTTAGACAAATCATTCATTGTATATCCAAGTTCTGTTTTAAACAGAGAATAGGCTTCATAAAAAACAGAAGGTTCGTCTATTTCAACATTTATTGGTTCACGTTTAGTATAACCTCTCCTGCTAAGTTCAATATAAAAATATTTATATTTATTATCATCTATACAAGCTAATTCTTTGGCTCTTCTAATAATAGATGCCATTGATGTGAGCCAATATTCTTTCAATGGGGCTAAATAGCTTAAACGCAGATTCCTAAGAGATGGCTTAATCGATTCTGAAGGCATTAAAAATTCTGCAGCAAATCTAAAAGCTTCATTCTCTTTATCTCTATAATCTGGTACTGGATAATTAGGGGATAAATGCATGATAATATGTCCTAATTCATGTGCTATTGTTAATCTTTTATGATCATTGCTAAAATTCTTATTTAATACTAATACAAATGATCCTTTGTCAGTAGTGAACGACACTCCATCAAAAATATCTTCGTCATAGTCTTTTTCTACTATAATAACGCCATATTTTTCCAATAAAGTGCATATGTCCTTTACTGGTTCTGAATCTGGAATCCCCATATATCTACGTGTAAATTTCGCTGCAGACTCAGGAGTATAACCTTCTTCAAGGTCAATAAATCTTAGATTCATTTCAGGAAATTCAATAGAATCAGACATTTCATCTACTAAATATCCAATAATTTTATTTGAGTAATCGATGTGACAACGATCCTTTTTACTGATTCCGCTTCTTCTTCTATAGTGGGCATTATCGACATTATTACCTATCTTTACATTGTAAAATTCTTCAGGAAAGCCCAAAAAGTCAATAATCCGTTTCACAACATCAGCAGATAATATTCCCAATCCTTTTTCAAATTTAGATAAATTGGATTGCGATAAGCCCGGAATTTTTAATGCTAATTCTGTTTGTGAATAGCCACGATATTCCCTGACAAATGTTAGCTGCTTATAATTGAAATTCATAATCGTATGTTTAATTTCCAATTTAAGACTGTGGTCTTAAATATTATTACTATAAAAACATCCAGTGGCAGACAGGTTTATAATTTATGTTATTTATTTTCGGCTGTTTTGGCTTTATTAGCACCTTTCAGTGATACAGATGCTGCAGGAACAGACGGTTTCAAAACAACTGTCGGCTTCAAACCTTCTGTAGCAGGTTTGTTTATAGCCCATTTAACCTTGTTTTCATCTATATAAACCAGCTTTGGGTCGACTAATTCACCAAATTGATTCTTTTTGTAACCAAAAAACAAAATAGGAGCTGTTGGGTCCTCGTCGTTCTGAAACAATCTCCCTTGCAATTGGTTTTCTATCGAATCAGTCATTTTTGTACGTATGTTCATCGGCATATCATTCTTATCCAATTTCTTGAACAGAATTATATATCCCTTCACATAAAGCATGAATCTACCATACTTTCCGGTTTTCCAATCTCTACTAAAATACTTCTGTATTGATTGTACTATTTTGACATTCAACAAGTGTGCTTCAAATCCTCTCATACGAGCTTCTGGAGGAGTTAGCACTATCTCTTTATTATACTGTTTTACTGCATCTTTGTATGCTTCAAACAGCCTTGTAAGAATTGAACCTAGTTCAATTTTACATTCTTTTGCGCTAATTATACGCTTTCTCTTGTTTTTTTCATTATTTTTGTCTCCCATATGTTATATAACTATTTATGTCCGCCACTGGACTTGAAGAAATCTCTGTTGCAGCAGAGATTTTTTCTCCAGCAAAGATATATAATTTTTCTTGAAAGTTGTATATAATTCTATCAAAAAATTGTATTTTACATCTTGACGGTAGTAATATCATTCCACTTTTACTTGATTAATCCTTTGATTTTCAACCTTTCTACGATTTCGGTGTAAAGATACTCTATATCCCCACTAAAATCCCCATAATTCTGATACAGAAACACGACATCAGCACAATTGTCGGAAATGGTACATTCCGATTGAACACCAAGAACCCTTGCTATTTCTGGACGTAGCCCTGCTATCATTTTCCCACCGGCAAGCGAGCTTGGAGAAAACAGATACAGGATAATGAAAATGAACTTTTTCCGCTGGGTAACACTGTCAATATTCGGTGGGCATCCTCTCTCATTCAGTAACTCAATGAATATTTTGTAGATTTCATGGATAAGGCTTTTGTCTTTCAAAATCGGGGCGGTCAAGGCATTTTCTTCCTCTGAAAGTTCTGATTTCTCAATACGAATCTTTTTAAGACGAATGATTTTATTAAAATCCAGCTCCATAACACGATTATTTTAAAAGTAAATAGTATATTTGCATCATAATCGTGTGAGGGAGGATTGAGTGGTCGTGCGCTTGGTTCTCCTTTTTTTATTTTACAGACTTATTCTTTTCCTGAATAATCTGATTTTGCTCGTTCACCTCCCTACCCCACATCATAGCGGAATAGATGGCTTTTGCATACAAAAAGAGTTCCTCACGACTGGTAAGGAACTCAACTCGAAAGGCTGCGCATTTCGCATCAGTCCAGACATTTTTATTTCTACTCATTGTCTATTTGTTAATTTTATAAATCTATTACGTTAATGGTTAACATACATATCCGCTTGCTAAACCATGTTATAAGATGGTTGAACAAAAACTTATAATTTGTATAACTCCCACAAATTCGTACCTTTACAATGTGTTTTTCATAGTAATTAGCTTTAAGGTTGACAAAAAAGGCTGTCTGGGAAGACAGCCTTTTTTGTAACCATTGGCAATATCTTTTCTTTATTAATCACCTGGTCGTTCATACCGTTTCTTCAATTGTTTCAAGACTATTTCCATGCCGTTATCCAATCCTTTCTTATAACCGGACATATGTTCACCTATGTTGTAAACCAAACATCCTACAACAATAAGGACAATTCCTAAAGCTCTATGCCAATAAGGGAGTGATATGCTGAACGGCGAAAATGTCAACCGGAAATGCCCGATGAATAATACTGCGATGATGAATATCGCAATAAAGAAAATAAGGTCTGTTTTCATGGCTATTCCTTATATTAAATTGGGGTTATCGTAAATATTACCTGCAATCTCATATCTATGCCTAAATTTATCCGAAAAATGAAAAGTGAAATACGTTACATTTTCTTTATCAAGCGTAAAGTCGTGCAAGACGAATCTACAATCGTAAAACTCAACTATTTGCGGTCGAATTATTTCCGGTCTATTTTCCAAATGAGCATGTCCCGCCATGTCGGAATAAAAAGTGAAATTTATAATATCGCCTTCATAGATTTCTTTCCCGTCCTTATCGCACAAGCCGGTGAACTGCCCAACGGTTTCAGCCCATACGTCGTAGCAGCAGCCGTCTTCCGGAGAATATATCCTCGCCTTGTCCGTAAAGATAAGTCCGTTTTCGTTCCTTCCGGCAGTATAGAAAAAAGAGAGAAATCCATATACCCATTTCCCCGTATCAGTACTTTTACCTCTGAATTTTATTTCACGCTTCATAATCAATATCTTTTCTCGTTTTTAGTCAATCAGTTCAAATTCGTAAGCAAATACATAAGGGTTAGACTCCCACGTTCCTTTGCCGGAGACTTTATCTATGAGGGCGGCAAAGGCTTCACGAGGGGTACAATAAGGTTGAATGTCCCCTTTATAATAATAAGCATCCATAAAATGTGTATCTGCACTTCCGCATTGTCCTTTATAAATTCCTTCTTTCAAGCAATCTTTATCGGAGATGTCTTGCAATCTTTCGATTTTGATGTTGGTAATGCGGATATGGTGGGGCATAAGGTCAGCGCGGACAAACATTTTATTTTTCCAGCCGGGTGCGAATTTAGTTTTAGTATAAAATCCTATTCCGTCCCTATCATTAAGTGCAATTTCGGGATTCATCCCTAAACTTTCATAACTTTGCGCAATGGCAAGAACTTCACCAACCTTGTATTTTGGCAATATCTCGCCCATATCAAACTCTCTTTCATCAGCATCATACATACAAGGATAGCCAACAATCTTTTTATCAGAATGGCGTCTGTGTATATTGAATCCGGCGGCCCATTCTCCTTTAAAAGTTCTTGGACATTTGATTATTCTCCTCGTCATAGTCTTCCGACCATCCAATACAGCCTGTGTTAGGCTGTATTTATCGTTGAACATTATCTTCTTCATATCTGTTCGGATTTGATTTATTTGTTATGTAATTGTAAAAGTCCTCTGAATGTAATACGCCTGTGTATCATATCTTGTCGTAAACGGTGTATTCTTTCATCTGAATAGTCTGCAAACATCTGATTTCTTTGTTTCTCCTGTAATATGCAGTACAAGGAATCAGCTTTAATAAAATTATCTTTCCGCAGGTACTTTTCAGTACAATGAGGACACATACAATCAAGCGTGATATTCTCTTTGTTAAGTCGTGGATGAAGAATAGAATAAGCTTTTTCAATATCAATGTCTTCTATATTTCTTATTGGTCTCATAATTCAATATTTTTTATTATTTTTTCTATTCCGCTCGCTCTGTACCTCTGCCATACACATCTTGCACCATGACGCTTTCAGATGGTATTCCTTACCGTTACGACGGGCTGTCCTATCGAAAAACCGGGATACCGGAAGGACCCCTCCTTAATGGGTACACAATTTGCTCTCTACATCATCTACTATTACCCGGTTCCTAAGCTTTCATTTTATAAGTTCGCATGGATCACATTCAGATGTACCATAACGCCGAAATCAGAGAGTCTTTAATACCGTGGACTATCAAGGATGCCCACGACTGTTTTATGGAAATCGCTTTCATAAATAGGTTTTCTAAAATTTTATTCTAACTTTGTTCCGTAATTTTAGTTGTTATACTTTAAATAAGTATTTACTCACATTTAAATATCAAGCTATATGGGAAATAATGGTGTATTAGATGTCGGAGGAAAATTTATTATTACATACGACGAAGAAAAAAAAGTTGTAGTAATAAGTACTCCCGGCAATAATTTAATTGAAATCAACGATGATTACAAACAGATTCGTCTTGTAGACCAGCACAAGAACGAAATCAAGATGGACAGCAGAGGCATCACCCTCACATCCTCCAAAGATATAATTCTGAAAGCAAAGGGCAACATCACAATGGATGCCACGATGAAACTTAGCGGGACTGCCAAGCAGGATATCAGCTTAGAAGGGATGAACGTCAAGGTGCAGGCAAAAATAGGGGCCTCAGTGAAGGGCAACGCCACAGCGGAACTCTCGGCAAGTGGCCAGACCACCGTAAAGGGTGCGATGGTCATGATAAACTAAGGTGACAAACGATAAATAGTAAATTGAAAACAATAAAAATAATGAAATTATGCCTCCAGCAGCAAGAATAACAGATATGCACACCTGCCCCATGCAGACCCCGGCGTTTCCCTCGCCGAGACCTCACGTGGGTGGCCCGGTGGTTGGTTCCAGTGTGCCCAATGTATTGATAGAAAAACTACCAGCAGCAGTAGTGGGTGATATGTGCGTATGTGTAGGACCACCGGACACCATCATCAAAGGTTCGGCTACGGTGATGATTGGAGGTAAGCCCGCTGCACGCATGGGTGACAGCACCGCACATGGCGGCACCATAGTAGCCGGATGCCCAACGGTAATGATAGGTGGATAAATATTGAAGCCATCCTCTTGATAGCATCAATAACTTTATATCCATTTTCATCCATTTTTTTATAGTTATTGGTTAATCCTTTCAAGCCAATTACTAACACATTTTTCCGCTTCTGCATAGCTGGCGAATGCTTTCCACATTTGGCTGCAATCCGAACGGGGAATTGTCTGGTGAACGTTCATATACTTTCATTTTATCGCATTGGCGATATTATCCGCATCCGACAGCTTTCTTACCAGCACATCAAACGCTGCCGTACATCGCCTTGTATTCATGTTCACCGTTCTGCCGATTTTGAGATTGTCGGAGGCAAGGTTCATCAGTCTTGCCACATTAGCCAGTTTAAGGTAATCCAACATAAATCCGTTGAACTTTGAATCCTTCTTCCTTAGTTCTCCTATCCGTTCGTCGAACTGTACACAAGCATAGTCGCACAATGTCCTTGCCAGCTCAAACCTTGCAAGTTCTGCGGAATGTGATATTCCATTGTCATCAAGTGCCTGCTTGAACTGCCAGTATAGCATATTCACGTGCTTGTTCACTTCCTCCACATACTTGTCGTTGCAATCGGCAAAGAATTCGCTGCGGTCCGTACCGATGACACTGTTTACGGTCCGCTCGTATTCCCTTCTCGCTCTGTCCGCATCGTTTAAATACCGTTTGAATGCCTGCTTGTAGTGGGGTGTGCGTTTCATAGCATAAATGCATTCGATAATCTGCCCGCAACAGATGTCGTTCGTGAACAGAATGTTGTAGGTGCATAGGACTACAAGGCTCTCATGCTTGCTGATTATCCTGGTTGCCGTATCCTTGTTCATCTATCATCCATCTTGTCGTTCATACTTCTGTTCCTGCTTTCTTTTGCAAGTTCATCAATCATTCGCTGGTACTTCTTTGCCACCAACGGGCATCGGAGTGGCAGTGCGTTGTCACGCTGCCACTCTAATAATTCTATTTTCTTTTCATGTTCTATGTCCATAAAATCATCTTTTCTTGAATTTGTCACATATCCTCCCGTAGCGGTCACATGCGCACACCCTATGGTCCTTGACCTTGCATAGACAAGAGTTCTCTACGAAATCCATTGAGTATGAGCATTGGCGGCAGCGGACGGGTGCAGGTGGTATATCTTTTTTCTTTGCCATTATCTTCGGCTTTCACCTTCAATTTTAATTACATTGAACATCTCTTTCACTCGGTCGGCAATATAATCCCCATACCGTTGGGAAAACTCCTTGTCCGGGTCCAGATTGGTAGTCATGTGGGTGTAGAAACAATATCTCTGCTCATAGCGCAGTTGCAAGACGGTCTGAATGGCATTGATGCCCGTACCAAAGTGTTTGGCATCCATAGGTTCCCGACCCACCTCGTCAATGGCAAGATTGTGCATACATGACCTGTCTGTGTATTGGTTTAACCCGACAATTCCTTTCTCGGCAAACAGCAAGGCAATCTCGGCAGCACTGGTGAACTGAAAGGTCAATCCGGCATCCGCACCGCCAATACAATAACGGGCAATTTTTGCTGCATAGTTCTGTAATCCTTTCAGCAAAGTGGACTTGCCAACTCCGATAGGGCCATGTAATAACAAGCCCTTATCCAAATCAAGCATTCCCGGCATTCCCCATATCCATTGATAAAGGGCTTTCAGCAGTTGGCGGTTGCTGTCATCAACTGTAAAGACCGGGGAAACGGATTTCATGGAAACTACGAGTTGGTTGCGCCAATACATGTCAGCCTGCTCCCTGCTCCATTGCTTATGGTTAGCTCTGTTTGCCGAAGACAATTGATTTGATACCGGCAGAACTTTCGTCTGGTTTTGTATCAGGTTTCCGATAGTTTCCATTTTTAGCTTGTGCTACGATTTCATTAAACTTAGAGTTGATATTAGTTACGCTGAAATTATCAAATATCCACCCCTCTTTGACCGAGGAAAGAAGGTATTGAAGGGCATACAACAGAGAATCATCGGAAACGTCCATTTTCTTTTGCTCTCTTTGAAATTTGAGCTTATTCAAGAGCTGGGACATAGCCCCGGCATCCTTGGCTGTCCAGTAGTAGTCAGCCCCGAAGGTTTCCCTAAAATGCTGTTCAAATAGCAAACGGGCTTTTGAATTAATCTCTTTAGGCTTATTTTTCTTGCCTCCCCCCTTGGGGGGTGTGGGGGGAATATTATTATCTTCTTCATCTTTCTTTTTATTATTGCCCTTAGCTTGCCCCAATTCTTCTATTTTTTGAGCCATTTTTTCTGCGGTTGCCCTTAACTCTGCCCTTAGTTCGCCCAAAGCATGATTTAACCCGCTGATTTCTTTGTTGTTGTCTATGCCCTTATCTACGTCTCTTTGCCTGCCCTTGACCGGATTATATTCATCATAGTTACATAAAGTAATTACGGTCATACCTTGTTTATTACAAGTCGTTATCATACCTCTTTTTTTAAGTTTGGCAAGGAAATAGCGCACTTTCTTTTCAGACCATTGCCAACGCTTCATCAAAAACGATACAGATGCTGGATATTGACCTCTTGTATAAGAGATTTCCCGACCTCCGATAAGTTCGCTGTACGCCTTGTCGGTTGCCTCAAATCGTGCGCTCTGAATCAAGTCGAGCCACGCTTCGCATTCCGAAAACTTACGGGCTACTTTCCACATTTCATTCGAGAAAAACCTGCGGCTTAGCCTCAAAAATCCTTCGTCCATAGTCTTAGAATCTCACGTTAGTTAATTGCCTTCCGTTAGAAAATACAGCCCACTTACCATTACCGCTATCAAACAACCGTAAGTCCGACACCTCTCCGAAACGTTTGATATTACCGCATAAATCCACAATCCAGCCACATTCTTTGGAAGGATGCGGACGGATGGCACGACCGACTATCTGATACCACATAGCAAGTGACATTGTAGGACGTGCCATAACGACTGTATCAAGTTCCGGATAGTCAAAGCCGGTGGTTAATACCCCGACATTCGCCACTACCGAAATTTCACCAGCCTTGAACGCTTCAAGTATCCTTTCGCGCTCACCTTTTGGGGTGTCACCCGAAACGATTGCGGCTCCGGGTATAGACCAGGTAAGCCGCTCCGCTTCTTTCAGAAAACGGGTAAATACCAAAATACCTTTCCGTTTTCCTCCGGCTTTGGGATTCATCAGCCTTTGGACAATATGAACGAGATAGCCGTAAAAGTCTATCCGTTCATATTCTCTCTGAACTGACCTATCCGTGTAGTCGGCACCAGTGGTATTTACTTTCAAATTGAGTTCGTTCCATCCCGAAGGATTCATTGGATAATAATTTAGTTTTGCTAAATATCCCAAATCTAATAGGGTTGATACCTGTACATGGTAAATGACCTCTGAAAAGACATGAGGCTTTGTCCGGGTGATGAATTTCAGCATAGAGCCGAAATCACGGCTAGAGCTTAAACGGTATGGTGTTGCAGTCAAGCCAAGAACCTTGCACTTTACCGCATCAAAGAAATCCTTGTACATTCCCTCTTTAGGGTTTACAAGGTGGCATTCATCAACAATGATGTTCTTGAAGTGGGTAAACAGCTCAGGATGATTCTTCACACTGCCGATGGTGGCAAATGTTATCCGGCTTATTTCTTTTGAGTTAAAGGATGCAGAATAGATGCTGCAATCAAGAATGCCGTATGAGCAGAGTTTCTTGAAGTTTTGTTCTAAAATTTCTTTTGAGGGCTGAAAAACCAATGTATGACCGTCAAGCCTTGCGGCTATATCCGCTATGATAAGGCTCTTTCCCGAACCCGTAGGCAAGACCATGATAGCATTCGTTTTCTTCGCCTTGTTATTGAAGAAAGAAACGGCAGCATCAGAGGCTTTCTGTTGGTAATCACGCAATACATAACTCATAAACCTTTCTCCTTTCGTAACTTTTTATTAAGTGCTTTGTAATACTTGATTAGCTGTTCGTACTCAAAATCAGTCATTTTGGAAGTGCCGGCAGCTTTCACCTTCAGCAAATCAAATTTCTGTTGACCTATTTTAGCAATTAGATTCACCCGATAGCCTTCCAAATGGTCAGCTTTGAATCTGTTGCAGTGTCGGCATTCGGCATGGCAATTATTCTCATCAAACCGTGTTGCCAAATGTGTACGGCTGAAATAGTGCCCGCAGTCTGCTTGTGTAAACGGCTTTATCTGTCCGCACG
>OLWF01000549.1_pt1 | contig 17097 bp, 30 predicted proteins | sample 1644131 | NCBI WGS metagenome assembly OLWF01 (sample SAMEA103958163, study PRJEB25191) | human gut metagenome
TATTAAACCTAAAAAAGAATATGATTTTAATTTAAATATTAAAAATATTCGAGGAACTTGGAAAATCGAAGGTAATGATGTTCCTGTCCAAATTATTAGTGAAGGAATTAATGATAAAGGATTTGCAACGATTAAACTTAAATGGGACTCTACTTATAGTGGGTAGTTTGATTTAGTATATGGAACTAGTCGAAAAACTATAGTAGTAGAATCATTGTTCTAATGAGTAAAAGGAGATTGGAAACATGAGAATAGACGGATATCATATTCCAAAATCAAGTTTTCTATCTATGGAAAAAGATACTGGGATTATTATTAATGAAATATTAAAAAATAATCGTTTAAAAAAATTATTATATTATACTACTAGTGATGCTATGGAGAGACCTAATCTTACTGAAGATGAGTCTTTAAGTTTACTAGGAACTAATATTAAAATAGTGCCTAAATTATATGTTGATGGTTCTGTTTTAAATTATGTGTTAATTAATTTTGATAATTTTATTCCCAGTGAAAATCCAGAGTTTAGAGATAATACTATTCAATTTGATATTATATGTCATTTTGATCAATGGAATTTAAGGGATTACGCATTACGCCCATATAAAATTGCTGGAGAAATTGATTCAATGTTTAATTTGAAAAAATTAACTGGTATTGGTTATTTGGAATTTATGGGTGCTACTTAGATTGTTTTAACTGATGAATTTGCTGGACTATGTTTAATGTATCGCACTGTTCATGGTGGCGAAGATGAAAAATATATGCCAACTTATCCTGATAAAAATAGCGGCAAAATTAAAGAGGAACAATTTATTAAAGAATTTAAGGATTATATTAGTAAATAATGGATTACCGCCTAAGTTTAATTTGCGGAACTGATATGTTGATTCCTGAATGTAATTTAGTCGCTCATCAACCAAGGATAAAAGAAATTTCATTTATTGGGGAATCTGATTTTTTTATTGGAGCATAGACTCTCTGTTTACATAAAACAATGTTTATAGAGGACAAAACTATTCTAGACAGTATTAATAATTTTTAGATATTTATGACGATAATGTTATAGGATGAAACAAAGGATAAAAAAGCTAACATTTTAAATGTTTTAAATTTATTATTTCCATCATATAAAGTAAATGTGACACCAAACTCATTATTATTTATAAAGGAAGGTGTTCCTCCTATTACTGTAGATGGGAATAATTTTGAAGCATTGCAAGAGGTGTTGCGTTTAATCTTTTGTATGCACAATGGCCCGATGGATTAGTAGGCTTTCAATCCTGCCAACGATAAGGCTCGTGAGATTGCTCAAAAGCTAATGCGAGGGAGACAGCGAGTGGCCGCTCAAAACGGCAACTCGAATGTAAGTGTTTTTAGTTAGTATATGTCAATCTTGACTATTGGATTAGGTTCAATGTCATTATAGGATTTGACAAATCTGACAATGTTCCAATTATATGATTTAATGGAGAGATATACGTTATATACCGCTTGGGACCTGGATGTACGTTAGCGCTTAGCTGGCGGTAAACCTGAAGGGACCCCGGATAATTGGATGAAAAACATTCATTAATTAAAAATACAAGGAGGAAATAACACTATGAAATTCGGTGTCCGCGAAATTTGTGATGTTGTACTAAAGGCTAAGTCAGCGCAGAAAATCGGTAATAAGGTATTCTATGCTGGTGAACCTGTTATTTATTTTGACACCCTAAAAACTTCTAGCTTAGAAGGCGCTGCTACCACCGTATATGCACAAGGTGGTCGTGGTAACTCTCGTTTAGTAGCATGGGAAGGTGAAAGAACTCTGACCTTCACTATGGAGGATGCTTTAATTTCTCCTGAAGGATTTATGATTCTTTCTGGTGCTGGCCTAATTGCTGCTAATAATGATAAGCCAATTTATCAGCATATAACTGAGACTGTTGATGCAAGCGATTCTTTACGTTTCAGATTTGACGCTACTGGATTTAAATTCGCTGTTTATACTGAAAATAAGCCTTATCTACCCGCTAATGCTGGTGATAACTTTGCTTATGTAATGTTTATGAAGAATGGTGAAATCATTACTGAGCCTTATATTCCTGTTCATGAGGGTGATGATACTGCTATTGATAGTGAAGCTATGCCTGAGACTATAACTGACCTAGACGGTAAAACTTATTATCGTGTAGCTGTTATGGATCATAAAATGTATGTTGGTTTGGCTTCTTATGAGGATGAGCAGAATAAAGCACATAAATATGAAAGTGAAAGCGGCGATACTGCTTATGATGTAGTCACTCTACCAGATCGTCTAAAGTTCGATTCTGTATTAGTTGATTACTACACAGAGCGTAAGTCTGGTGCCACTCAGATGGAAATTACTGCTGATAAGTTTGGTGGTAACTATTATCTTGAGGCTTCTACTTTATTCCGTGATACTAATGGCGTGGATATGCCTGCTGAGTTTATTATTCCTAACTGTAAGATTCAGTCTAACTTTACCTTTACTATGGCTTCTTCTGGTGATCCAAGTACATTCACTTTCACCTTAGATGCATTCCCTGATTATACTCGTTTCGATCATAGTAAGAAAGTTCTGGCTGCAATTCAAGTAATTGAATATCTGGATAATGATGATTTACATCGTCATAGCACAGTTCACCAGAAATCTCACGATAGTTATAATTGGTAATTTAATTAAAAATTTTATGGGGAGAGGATTTTATTCCTCTTCCCATTTTTTTTATTTTAAATAATGAGGTAAAAATATGAGTTTATATGAAGATTCTAAAGATTATAGCCAAATTTTACAAGATATTCATAATCGTATGATATTAAAAATGAAAACCAAAACTTTAAAAAAGAATGCTCAAGAATTATAGAATATTTTGCAAGAAATTAAATTGGTAGCTCATCATTTTGATCATGTTAATGGCAATACTAGTCCAATTAGTAATGAATTATTTGAGCAATATTATGATTTAGTTAAATAGGCTTTTGAAATACAAAAAGGATACCATTAGGCTCCATTTTCTGTTGATACTTTATTTAGACGGGCTCATACTAAATCTGCTTTAAAAAGTGGGGCAGATGATATTTTTGAGGAAGATTTAGCTGCAATATTGGCTGCGGGAGAGTTCTTAGGAGGAAATGAAACTATTCAATTAAATTCATTTTTAACTGGCGGATAGAGTACTAGCACTAAAGCTGTTAGCAAATATAATGCTTTAACAACTATGATAGATGATAAAAATGTAAATGATTTATTAAAATAGTTAGCAGAAAAAGAATCTAAGAGAGTATCTACTTAGGTACAAGCGGCAACTGGTAAAATTGATATTAGTGGACAAGCTGTTACCTTAAATTATACGAAAAATCTTCCAATTAAAGTTGAGCGACTAATGCAATTAATGAAAGATGCGACATTTTCTGCTAAAAATTATACTTCTCATGCTTATGATATTACTAAAGCAAAAGATTGGACAGAAATTGGACTAGATTTAGGTAATACTAATTTATATAAAGCAGTTACTGGAGCATTAAGTGAACTACAGATAGGATATAAACAACAAACAAAATTTTTTTTCCGAGGTATGAATACAATTTTACATAATTGTCATTCTTATGGAGATATAACAGCTTAGCATTTTACTCATTTACGTTTTATTTATGAATTAAGAGGCTCTGGTTTATTAAATGATTAGGGTCTAGTAACTCCAGTAAAATATCTTATATATAATGATCCTAGTTCAGATGCTATTTTTGTGAAAGATACGGCGTCTATTATTTTAGAAGCTTTAAATTCAGCTACTAGAACAAACAATTTATTAGGTTCAATAACTTTAAGTGCTTCGAAAGTAAAAAATTGACAATAAACTAAATTTTTAGTATTATATAAATAAGTGTAAAAGGAGGATTTTGGAATGGCAAAAGTATCATTTTCAAAGTTAAATTTAAATAAAAATACAGAAGTATCAACTTTTGAATGGGGAGATTAGACCATTGAAGTAAAGGATTATCTTCCTATCGGAGATAAGTTAAATCTTATTTCAGAGATTATTAATGATTCTATTGATAAGAATGGTTATTATAATCCAGCGCGAGTATATCTTCATACTATTTTAAAAATGATTATGGCATATACTAATGTAAGTTTTACTGATAAACAAAAAGAAGACCCAAAGAAATTATATGATTTAGTAGTTGGCTCTGGATTTTCAGCTAAAGTATTTGGAGAAATTAATCCAGGAGAATACGCACAAATTAAGAGCTGGGTCGCAGAAACTATTCATTCGATTTATGAGTATAAGAATTCTGCTGCAGGTATTTTAGATATTATTTCCACTGACTATAAAGATACAACATTTGATATGGAGCAATTAACTAATGATATTCAGAATCCTGAAACATTAGGATTACTTAAAGATGTTTTGACCAAGTTGGGATAATTAAACTATTTAATTTTTTAAAATTAAATAGGAATAATCAAGTGTGTGGGTGTGAGAAGATTATTTCTCACACCCATTTTTTTTTGTTTATATTATGAGAGAAAGGAGTCCCGTTTATGGCAAAACAACTAAATGTCGCATTAGATTTTACTGCGAATACTACTCAAGCGAAATAGCAAATTTAGGAATTGCAGTAGTTATTAACTAAAGTAGCATATAGTACTGACTTAGGTATTGATCCTAGTCAAATGAAAGAAGCTTCAGCGGCGGCTAAAGAGCTAGCTGTTCATTTAAATGAAGCATATAATTAGAAAACTGGTAATTATGATTTAAGTAAATTAAATGCTAGTTTAGTTAAATCCAAAACTAGTGTGACTGAATTATCTACCAGCTTACTTAAAGCGGGAACTACTGGACAACAAGCATTTATAAAATTAGCTCAATCAATAGCTGCGGCTGATTAGCCAATGATTACATTAAATGCTCGTTTACAGGATTTTTTAACTACTTTTAAAAATTCAATTAAATGGCAAATTTCTTCAAGCATGATTCATTAGACCATAGGAGCTGTACAGGCAGCTTATGGTTATGCCTAGGATTTAAATGAATCATTAAATAATATTCGAATTGTTACTGGTCATAATATTGACTATATGGATAAATTTGCTGATAAAGCAAATAAAGCTGCAAAAGCATTAAGTACTTCTACATTAAATTATACCGATGCTTCTTTGATTTATTATCAACAGGGTTTATCAGACCAAGAGGTAGAAGATAGAACTGCTGTTACAATTAAAATGGCTAATGCGGCTGGTGAAAGCGCTGAAAAAATATCAGATCAATTAACTGCTGTCTGGAATAACTTCTATGATGGATCATAGTCATTAGAATATTATGCTGATGTTATGACTGCATTAGGTGCAGCTACTGCATCGAGTACAGATGAAATTGCAGCAGGATTAGAAAAGTTCGCAGCTGTATCTAATACAGTAGGTTTGAGTTATGAATATGCGACTTCTGCTTTAGCGACTGTAACAGCAACAACTCGTCAATCTGCTGATGTAGTTGGTACTGCATTTAAAACATTATTTGCTCGTATTCAAGGTTTAAAACTTGGTGAAACTCTTGATGATGGTACTAATTTAAATAAGTATTCAGAAGCATTAGCTAAAGTTGGTATTTCTATTTTTGAATCTAATGGCGAATTAAAAGCTATGGATAATATACTTGATGAAATGGCAGTTAAATGGGAGTCTTTAGATAATGCTCAATAGGTTGCTTTAGCATAGACTGTTGCTGGCGTTCGCCAATATACGCAATTAATAGCATTAATGGACAACTGGGATTTTATGAAAGAAAATCTCGAAACTGCCCGCAATGCTACTGGAACATTAAATGAACAGTAGAAAATTTATGAAGAATCTTGGGAGGCTGCTAATAAGCGCTTAAAAGCTTCATTTGAATCATTATATACAGATTTAATTGATGATAAATTTTTTATTAAATTTACAGATTTTTTATCTGATATGGTTGATGGTGTTGATTCATTTATTGATAAAATTGGTGGAGTAAAAACCGTTATAATTGGTATTTTATCAATTGTTACTAATCTTTTAAGTTCTCGTATTTAGCCAGCAATTGATAATATTATTAATAATATTTAGATTATGGTCGGTGGAGCAAATAAAGTTTATGGTAAAATTCGTAATGAAATAAATGAATAGATTAATACTGTTTCAAACAAATATAATTTATCTGATTACGATAAACAATCATTATAGAATATTGCATAGTTAAATATAATGAAATAGCGATTGGCCGACTAGACAGACCGACTTAGTGATAGTGAACGTAGATTAGCAGAAATTACTATTTAGGGGTTTGAAATGTCTTAGTAGGAGATTTTAAAAACTACTAAATAGTTAAGTGAATATAAAACTCAAGTTTAGGAATTAAAAGATGCAATTCCTGATGGGGGAATTAATTATTCAAATAAACGCTCTAACCGTATTAAGGCTTTAGAAAAAGGAGTAAGTAATTAGACTTCATCTGAAATTGATACATCAAATAATACTACAGAAATTCAAATTTTATAGCAAAATTTAAAAGAATTAAGTGATGCTGCTTTTAACGCCGAAGTTGCTGTAGATGGCTCAATTAAAACTATTAGTTAGAAATTTATGGAATTGGGGCAAGCAGGACAAGAACAAGTAGTTCAAGGCTCAGAAGCTTTTTCAGATTTAATAAATTAGTTAAATCCTTTTTCTGCTGAATTAGATAAATTAAGTAATAATTCAATTCAATCTCAAACCGCAATAAAAGGCATGAAGCGAGAAATTGAAGTCTTAGGAGGTTCTTTGCCAGAGACTATTCGAAATAGTGAAGCTGTAAATAATGCTTTTAAAGCTATTGAGGCAGCTTAGGGGCCTAAGGAATTAAAAAAAGCTATAATAGAATTACAAACAGCATTAAAAAATACAGAAATTAATGGGAAAAATGTAAATTAGGTATTATCATAGCTTGGTGTAAACAAATAGGATATTGATTTAATTGTAAATGGTTATAAAAAAATATCTGCTCAAGAAGAAAAAATAATAAATTAGCAAAAAGATTTAAATAACCAATTAAATAATTTTAATCCAAAACATTTAGGAACAATCGCTGAAAACTTTGTAAGACTAACAAGTGTATCAATGTCAGCAGTAATGGCGATTAATTCTTTTAAAGCGGGAATCGAGTCGCTAGGTGATTCTGATTTATCTGGCTGGGAAAAATTTTCTTCATTTATTATGAGTTTTGCATTTGCTTTTGGTAGTTTAAAAAGGGTTGTTAGTGGTTCAATAGAAATTTTTAATAATTTAAGAACTTCTTTATATTCTAGTTATATAGCAACCATGTTAGAGGCTGAAGGCACTGACACCGCCACGGCTGCAAAAATGCGTCATGAAGCTGTAACTTGGTTATAGTGTGCAGCTGATGAAGTTCATAAGGGAATATTGGATAAAGAATGTTTTGCTTTAGGATTAGTTAATTTAGGATTTAAAGAAGATGTAGCTGCGAAAATCGCTGATGCAGCCGCTACTGGCGGATTAAGTGCCGCTATGAAAGTTTTAAATGCAGAATTAAAAGCTACTATAGCTAGCCTTTTAGCTACTTTAGGTCCTATTTTAGCAGTAATAGCAGCTGTTGCTGCTTTAGGTTTTGCTATTTATACTGCGATTAAACGTTCTCAAGCCTTTGAGGCTGAACTTAAATAGTCAAGTAAAGATTTGGCAGAGCTAAAGAATAATTTAAGTAATGTTAATTCTGAAGTTCAAAAAGTTAATTCTTCTCTGGATGGATTATCAAGCAAGTATGATGCTTTTAAAGATTTAACTTATGGTACTACTGAATGGCGAGAAGCATTATATGATGTAAATAATGAAGTTCAAGATTTAATTGATAATTATAATAAAGCTGCTGATGCCAGTGATTAGTTAATTGAGGGTGTAGATTATTATCGAGATTAGTATAATGCTTTACATTTGACAGACTCTGGAGCCGCTAAGATAAAAGAATAGAATATAACAACTCAAAATAATGCTTAGACAGCGGTAAATGCTTAGAATTATCGAAATGAATAGTTATAGTTATAGAAAGATAAAATGACTTTAGCGTCTAATACTAATTATTTAGCTAATCATTAGCCTGCTGAAACAACAACTAAGACAGTAACTATTGGAATTCCAGACATTCAAGCATTCGGAGGGTCTACAGGTTCTACAACTACTTTATCATACGAAAAAACAGAAACAAAAACTCCTAGCCATGGATATAATATTAATGCTGGTAATGCTGCTTTTGGAGGCGCAGGTCCTAATATGAGTACCACTCCAAAATATCAATATGATGCTGCTCTTACTTAGGCAGATATAGATAGAATTATTAAAGCGGCTACAGAAAATATTGAATTTGATTTTGGTAGTGTAGATGATTTAATAAATGAAGGCGGATTAAGTGAAGAGGCAGCAAAGTTAATTGCTAGTAGCTCAGAAACATAGGAAGCTTTACAAAAATTAACAACTGAAACAAGTCGATTAGCAGATAGTTATGCTAATGATATTTTAAATGATTTATTAGCACGAGGATTAGATCTATCTGGATATGATGAATAGTATCGAACAGGAGTTGGTAAAGCTATTTCACAAGATACTTTAGACTATCAATAGCGGATAATAGAATCTAGAGCTAGTAATAGTGGTAATGAGTTGACTCAATCTGAAGTTAGTGATTATTTAACAGGTTTAGGGTATTTCGTAGAAACAGTTGACACTAATGATTTTTAGAATTTTATTTCTGGTAACCAAGTTTTAACAGTAAAATTACAAGATGAAAATGGTGGCATTATAGAAAATTCTGATACCTCTTTTAGTTACAAAAGTCTTTTAGAGGGTTTTGCTCTTTAGCAAGCACAAGAAGAGGCATTAGGATGGCAAGATAATTATTTTGATGAATAGAAATATAGCCAATAGGTATATAGCACGGTTGATAGTTTAAAATCATCGTGGGACGCCTAGAATTTTAACAGTGATGTTATTAATACGGAAGTTAATGAACGCAATGGTGGCTAGGTATTAGGCGAAACTAAACGAGTTCAAGATTTCTTAAATGAAAACACAGAATCTTTTTCTGATATATTTGGTTTGTCAGAAGAAGATTTTAAAGATTGGGCTAGCGACATAAATAATGTAAAAGAAAATTTTGGTGAGTTGCAGAAAGCTATTGAAGGAGATACAGGCGCGATCAATACCTTACGCGATAGAATGGGATCGTTAGGCACTCATGGACAAGAATTGGTTGATAAACTGACTGAAGCTTTTGAAGGTCTTGATGTAAAAACCAGAAACTATTTAGCTAAAGCTTATGAGAGTAAGAATTTTAAAATACCAGATGAAGCTTGGACATCTATTAATGATTTTGTTACTAATAATGCAGAACAGTTGTCAGATTTAGCAGGCGTATCTAAAGATACTTTTATAAGTATGTATAATAGTGCTGATAAAAAATATGCTAAAAAAGTTGCTAAGTTACTATCAGGAGTTACTAAAGGGAATAAAAAAGATTTATAGGCACTTGCTGTAGAGACTCAAAGAGCATTTTATACTACTGGCGATAACATGAATTAGGCAATAAGTAATGTACAAAAGAATTGGAATAGTGTTTTTAGCAAAATGGGAGTATTTGCTAATTCAGAAGCTGAAACAATTAAAACTACAATCAATTCTGCATTTGATGACATTTTAACTTATACGCAATAGCTTGAAGACGGATTAACCCCAACTATGGACGTATCATAGATAAAATCTGCTTTAAATTCGTTAATTGCTGCGTTTGGTTTGACTGAAAGTGAAGCTTAGCAAATGGTGGCAAGTTTTGGTTTCAGTGCAGAATTTGATCCAAACCCATAGGAAATTACAGAAACTGAAAAAGCTGTTGTTTATACTGATAATATTGATGAACATGGGCATCATTTAGATCCTCCTTATGTGGTAAGTAAAACATATACAAGTAAAGTTCAAGTTCCTACAATTACGACTTTAGATTATGAAGGTCAATAGTATGGAGGCGATCTAATAGGTCCTTCAAATAGTGGAAATGGTACTGATAATGAAGATAACAATGATAATGGCGGTGGTGGAGGATATACTGCCCCTCCCCCAAAAGAATATAAAGATGAAATAGAGCGCTATCATGTAATAAAACAAAAAATTGAAGATTTAGAAGAAGTAATGGAACATTTAGCGAAAGCTAAAGAGCGAGCATTTGGCACTTCTAAATTAGAATTAATGGATCAAGAAATTGAAAAATATGATGAAATGATTGATTTATAGAATCAATATCTTGATGAAATTAATAAATATTGGGAAGAAGATAGGGCTTTAATTGCATCTTATGGCGCGGAATTTGATGAAACTGGCGTTATTACTAATTATGATGAAATTATGAAGCGTCAGATTGATAAATATAATTCATCTATTGGTAAAAATGAAAAGGCTGATGAAGCAGCTGAAGAAGCTTATGATGATTTTATTGAAGCTTTGGAACAGTATGAAGAAACTAATAATTTGCGTCAAGATGAATTAGAAAAATTATATGATTTACAAACTGAATTAGCTGATGTGATTTTTGAAAAGACTTAGTATAAAATTGAAATTAAGATTGCTGTTAAAGATGATGAATTAGAGTATCTTGATTATTTATTAAGTAAAATTGAAGATGATGCTTATTCTGCCGCTGAAGCTATTGCTTTAATTGGCGAAAAAGCAGAAAATGCTTTAGAAAAAACTAAAACCTATTCCGATGGATTAATGGAATTATTGAGTAATCATGGTATTAATTCTATTGAAGAGCTTGATAAATTAACAGTTGATGATTTAAAAGCTAAGAATTTCACTGAAGATGAAATTGACCAAATTCGAGAATGGCGTTCTAGTATTTTAGAAGCTAATCAAGAATTGCTTGAAATGAGAGCGACTATTCAAGAAAAAGTTCTTGATAGTTTTAATCAATTTAGTGAGGATGTTCAAGACCAAATTGATTTATTTGAACATTATCAAAATATTCTTGAAGGTGTTAAAGATATTACTTCTCTATTAGGGGCTCAATTAAATGAGCAATCAAAATTAGTATTGCGTAATTTAAACCGCTCATTAATGAATAATAGTATTAATAATATTGCAGGAGCTAAATAGCAAGTAGAGACATTAAAACAAATGCGTGCTAATGCTCAAGAATAGTATGATAAAGCTATTGCTAATGGAGATTCAATCGGAATTAAACAATGGAGTGATACTTTAAAAGAAATTGATGATCAAGTCCATAGCGCTGAAGAAAATTTCTTAGATATTTGGCAAGAAGCTTTAGAAAGAGCACATGATATCTTTGAAGAAGAAATGGATAATATTGTTAAAGAATTTGAAGATGGTGTGTCTCCTATTTATGGTTCTATAGAAGCTTTACAAGATGCTATTACTAGAGCTAATGAATTAAATGATTAGTATTTAAGTGATACTGATAAAACTTATGAACTAAATAAACTAAGACGCCAAATTGAAGGTTCTATTGATGATACTGATATTATTCCTCATAAACAAGCATTAAATAAATTGCAAGATGAACTAAATAAAAAATTAAAAGATGGCTCTAAAATCAGTGAATATGATTTAAAGATTTTACAGTCTAAATATGAATTAGAGCTAGCAAGATAGAAATTAGAAGATGTTCAAAATTCTAATGAAACTGTTCGTTTAACTCGTGATAATAATGGTAATTGGGGATATGTATATAGTGCTAATGAAGATAAAATAGCTGAAGCTGAACAAGAATATGAAGATAAATTAAATGCCTATCAAAAAGCTAATGAAGAATATTTAAGAACATTAGAAAATAATATTATTCAATTACAATCTGATTACCAAGAAAAACTTACTGCAATTAGATTATCATTTGTGGAAGGTGAAATTTCTCAAGCCGAATATGAAAAATAGGCTGCTGATTTAGAAAAATATTATAATGAGCGCATGCAATAGATTCATTAGCAATATGAAGAAGTGTTTAAAAATAGTAAAGATGCTAACGAGAAATTTGTAGCATATTATAAAGATAGCTCTGGCGCATTAGTTGAAAATTTCAATTAGACTACATTAGCTTTACAAACTGGATACCAGACATTAGATGAAATGTTTGAAAAATTCTGGAAAAGTCATGATAATTATGTAGCTGATTCTAATAAATTACTTGATGATTATTTAAATAAAATTAAAGAAATTAATAGTACAGCAGGTATTGAAGGAAGTTTTGCTGATGCAGCTTCTGGATGGTCAATTAAAATTACTGGTGAATCAGATAAAGCTGTAGCAGATATGGAAAAAATTGTTAAAAATGCTACAGATTCATTTAACAATGTTATTAAAGCGGCGAGTGATTGGGAATCTATTTATGTTTCTAAAATTGATAGTGCAATTAAACGTAATGAAGCTTTAGTAAAAACTATGAATGAAATGGTAGCGGCTTTATCTGGAATGAATAGTATTGATTATAGTAAATATGAAAATGCTATTGATTCTCGCTCAACTGCGACAGCAAACAATATAATTAGTACTTAGCACAACTCTGAGAGTTTTAATAAAACAATTGAAGTTCCAGATTATATTTCTCAACTTTCTTATTTAGATATGTTAGATCAACTAGATATGAATAAACAAATTGAAGATTGGATGAGTAATAATGAATTAAGTATTGATACTGCTTTAATGGATAGTTTGGATATTTCTACTATATTACAAAATATAGGATTAAATGTTTAGACTATCGTAAGTTATTTATCTAATCTTATTCCTTCGTCTCTTGGCGTTGATAGAATCGCACAAGAATTTATGCAACAAGTTTCTATTAATGCTGATTTCCCGAATGTGACTGATAGTAATGAAATTATGGAAGCATTTGAAATAATGGAGAATGAAGCAAGTCAATATGCAAATCGAAAGACTATTTGATTTAAATGGCGAGGTTTAACTACCTCGTCATTTTTTTTATTGGCCAAATATAAATAATAAAATAAGATTTTTTCTTAAAATTTATTAGAATATGAGAAAAAGGAGAGCGAATTATGTCTAATGAATTAAATGAAAAAATATTCCGATCAGTAGACACAATTGTATCTGCTCGATTATAGAATTTACCTTTTGATTAGACAATAGTTGGAGTGATAGAAAGTGTTCCTGAAAGCCTTGAGGGGACATAGAAATATATAGTAAACTACAAAGGAGCTAAATTAACAGTTTTTGTTAATGAAAAAGATAAATCTTATGCTCTTAATGAAGAAGTTTATGTGTTAATTCCACAAGGTAATTTTTCTGGTAAAAAACTAATTACTGGGTGCGTAATTAGTGATTATGAAGTAATTGGTAAAGATGATTCTAAAACATTTTATGGTGTTAATCAACTTTTTAACCAAAGTAAAGAAATTGTATTAAATCCTACTTCTGAAGGTAGAGAATCTAGTAAAACTATTATGGGACCTCAAAGTTATATAAATAATAATGAATTAGTAGGATATACAACTTTACGTATTTCTTATAATTTAATGGCTGATTTATATAATGGTACAAAAGCCTTAAATAAAGGTGTTTATGGTATCCGTATTATATTAAGTGGAAAAGATTAGACGACAAAAGAATTAAAAACATTTACTAGACAAATTACAACAATAGCTTCTAATAAAGATATGTTATTTTTAAGTGCTTATAAAACAGGAGGCTATACTTCTCAATATTTTGATATAGATGTTACTAATTTAATTATTAATGATATCGAAATTGAATTATGGGAAGATGGTAATTTTTATGATAGTAATAATAATAAAATTGATAGTTCAGATTCTTTTTCAATTGTTTTTAAAAATATAAATTTATATTTAGGATATTATAAAAGTGATTTTTCAGATATTATAACTGATAGTAATATTGGCGTTTATTTATATCCAAGAGGTAGTAATAAATATTAGATTACTTCCTCTCAAGATGAAGAAAATCGTAAAATTACAATGGGGTTTAGAGTTGTAGATATGACTTCAGGCGTCTTAGCTACATTTACTAATGCTGAAGTATAGTTATACTCTTATGATAAAGATGTAACTGAGAGTACCTCTGTATTTGGCCAAGGTTGGTGGCGTTTAGGCGTAAGAGCAGACGGCGGATATGATTAGATTCCGATTCTTGCAGGTAATACAATTTCTACTTCTCTGCGTTTAGGAGATTAGATTCTTACTCAATCATATAGAATTTATTTCAAAGGTAAAATAGGAACAAAAGAAGTTTTAGGATATTCTTAGACTTGTTCTTATAGTAATAAATCTTATAATCCAGATATTGGTTTATTAGCAGGTTTAAATTTATTTGCTAATAATAATAATAATACATTCTATATATATGGACAAGATAATCAATTATTAGCTCGCTCTGATGGAGAAAAAATCCATTATATTGCTGTTGAATTTAATAGTAAAGATACCAGTAAGACTACAACATTAACAAATGGTGTTCGATTACGATATACACTTCCTTCTGAAAATACTATGCTTATTCCAGTAGAAGAAGGAGATATAAACGCAAATCATCAATATGAATTTGAACATATATTAAAAACTGATAAAAATGCCCCTACATATGATTATTTAGATGCTACAAGTAAAATATATTATATACCTTTTAGAATAAATTCTTTATATAATCCACTTTTTAGAAATAATACAATCAAATGTGAAGTTGAGATTAATAATTAGATATATACTAATTCAATTGAATTATTATTTGGTAATAGCGGTTCTTCTGGGGCTAATTGTGTGCTTCAATTATTATTACAAGAAAAAATCGGAGATAATTAGTATTAGGATTGTAAAGTTATTTGTCCCATTCAGCCAAAAGAGTATAGAATAGTTGCTAATTTATATGATTATACTTGGCAAAAACGTTCTGATATTAAATTAACTTATGAGTGGTATTATAATTCTTTAAACTCTGATAAGATTTCATTAAAAGATAATATTATTAAAATTCATGAAAGATTAACCGAGTCTGATGTTATTCTTTTATCTAAATTAATAATTAAAGTAAAAGGAACTTATAATAATAATAATTTAGAGGGATATATTAGTATTCCTACAACATTTAATCCAGAATATGTTTGTGCTGATGGATGCTCTATAGTGACTTATGATATTACTGGTAAAAAACCTGTATATGAAAAAACTAATTATCAAATTTTTAAATATACAACGGGAATGAATGGATTTGAAGCTGTACCTAATGCAAATTTAAAATGGAGTTTACAAAATAATATTCAAGGTTAGTGGAAATTTGAAAATAATATAATTATTCCTCCTACTGTATTTTCTTCTCAAGATAATAATACAACTAATTTATATGTATAGGCTTAGAATACTATGAATTAGATAGTATGGATATAGCCTATTGTAATGATTAGAAATAACTACCCCATCGCTATGTGGAATGACTTACAAGGAGCAGATATTAGTTTTAATAATGATACTTTACAATTAATTTCTACTACAGTAGGTCAATTAAATAATGATTAGACTAAAGGCGTATTAATGGGGACTTTTAAGAATAATAATAAATTAGAAGAATATGGCTTATATGCTTTTGATAATAAAAATAATATATTCAAAATAAATGATTAGGGAGAAGCTTGGATAAAAACTGCTACTTCAGCGTAGAATTTAGCGAGTGCGGATTATTCATCATTATTAAATGTTGGGGATTCTGGAAATCCAGTGTATTTTTTAAATGGAATACCTGTTCAATGTGATTTATCTTTAAATTCTACTATTAAAATTTTAATTGATAGATGTGCTACATTAGAATCACGCGTTAAAACTTTGGAAACAAATTTCACTACATTACAGCAAACAACGATTCCAAATTTAGTAAAACGTATCCAAGCATTGGAAAATAAATAATAATTATGTGGTAAAGGAGAATGACTATGCCTGAAAGATTATATCCTCCTGTAATAGCAGGTACTTTACCTGCTTTTTGTAAGAGTTATATTGAAACAGGCGACACAAAAGTATTAAAGGATATTAAGATTACAATTCCTTTTACTGCAAGTGCCGCGGTCAATGATAAAGAATTTGTTGGATTTGTTTTACGATTAAAAACAGCTTCAACAAATACTTATTTATTTAATCCAATTGAATCAATGGATTTTGATACTGCTAATTCTACTGTTACATTTACTATACCTCCTTCTCAGGGAGCTTTATTAAATGAAGGTCAATATTATAAGGTACAATTAGCTTATATCTCACAATATACATAGACTGAAATAAGAGAGGACCCTGATACTAAAGAAACTATTACAGTTGATGTTGTTAAAAAATTAACAGGATACTATTCTACTATTGGTATTATTAAATGTATTTAGGAGCCTAAAGTTTCAGTTAAAGGATATTCAATTGATAGTATTAACTTATTTAATAATAATTTATTTGGTTTATATGAATTATCTTCTGATTTTGATTAGAGCGAAAAAGTATACTCTTATAATTTTTCATTCTATACAGAAGATGGTGAATTATATTATACTACTGGTGAATTATTACATAATAATTCTAATGATATTGAATATGGAATATCTACCGATTCAGTAATTTTAAGTAGCTTTATTAAAACTAGTGAAGTTTATAAATTAGTTTATACTGTAACTACTTTAAATGGGTATGTAGCATCAAGCCCAATGTATAGAGTAACAGCAGAAACTTTATTAGCTCCTAGCAAAAGTATTTCTATTATAGTAAAACCTTATCCAAACAGTGGATGTATTAATGTTAATTTTCATGGTATTGAACGAGTAGTTCGTCAAGAAAATGTTATTAAACAAATGACTCGTATTAATACTTATTATAATTATTCTAAAAATTTAATGAAAAAATTAAAAAGATTCTATCAAGGAGCGAATGGTCCAGACAATCCTCAAATTAAAGAATGGGTTGATCGAATTTAGGAATCAGGATTTATTGTTAATATATTAGAAAAATATAGAATATATTTACGAGATAATATTTCGTTATTAAATGAGATGTGTGGTATTTCTACTGGTA
>OLWF01000550.1_pt1 | contig 17021 bp, 14 predicted proteins | sample 1644131 | NCBI WGS metagenome assembly OLWF01 (sample SAMEA103958163, study PRJEB25191) | human gut metagenome
GGCTGCTCAGGAACACCTTCTGGCAGTGCTTGCACAGCCGCAGGGGCTTCTCTCCGTCCACCAGCAGGAAGCTGAACATCATCTGGATGCCCAGCAGCAGCGAATGGAAGTCCCAATAGATGGTCGGTTTGTCCAGCAGCTCAATATGATAGCTGGGCGCAATGCCGCCGAAAGCAGCCATGCCTTTGCGATACAGATTCCGGGTATCCTCATCGATCAGGTCATAATCGTTGTAGTACAGAATAGATGTGGTCAGCGTAAAGGCCCAGTCCTTGAACTGCTGCGCCACCCAGTCATAGGCTTCAGCATACTCTCGCTGGAAGCTCATGGTTTTCGCCATGGGTTCACTCGCAAAGGTCATGGTCAGCGCCACCATCATGTTGTCGCCGGACACGCTCCATCTGGACTCAATGCCCTTCTTGACCAGATCCAGCTGGTCAAAGGGATAGAATAGCGCCAGATAGTCCTCGGTTTCCATGGATTCTGCCTTGATGAAGTGGTTTTTCGGCAGATAGACCGCCTCATAATCCATGAAGGACGGCGTGGTGGGCAGCGCTGTCATCAGGCCCAGCAGACCGTAATGGGTTACAAATTCCAGAATGGCCTTCTGCACCTCGTCCTCCGGGCTGCGGTTCATCATCAGCATTCCCACATTCAGCGCATCCAGCACGATTCCCGGCGCTTCCTTCAAGGGATTATATATGTCGGGCTTTGCCGCCTTTTCCGGCGTAATATAGCGTTTTCCGTCCTTGCCGGTCTTGATCTCATAGCGGTCATACCGCACCCAATGGGAACGGGACTGCGCAAACAGATTGTTCATGACGCTGTTCCTCTCAATTCGTAATCCATCTATATATTAACCATATTACCATTGTATCAACCGTCCTTGGCATCGTCAAGGGCGGCTTTCTTTTTTCTCGGCTTCGTTTTATTCTCCCTGCGGATCACGGCATCCTTGCCCATGGTTTGCAGCAGCGCTTCATATTCCTCCATGAACTCGCGCTCCCGCAGCGTAAAGCTATGATCGTTTTCCAGCTTTTCGCTCAGATGCTCATACATCCGCTTTTGCAGCTTTTTCTGAATGGTCATCCGCAGCTTTCGGATATTTCGGTCGGACTGCCCTCGGATGGCGGCAAGCCTTGTGGTGCTGTATTGCTTGACGAACAGGTAGTACAGCACCTCCTTCTGCTCATCACTGAGGGTGAAAAAGAGCTTGGAGAGAAAACGGTTTGCTGTCAGCTCGTGCAGCTCGTAGGGACAGGAGAAGATGATGTCGAGAAAATTTCCCTGACAGAGCTGGCGGAACCTTGGCAGATTCATCCAGAGGGGAGCAATTCTCGGCTCTAGCACGGCCTGAAACTCCAATGGCACATCTCCACGCAGGTTTTCGTGGTCACGTTCCCGGCGCTCCCGGTTCCTGTCCAACTTATTCCACTCGTCTACTATAACCAGAAAATCCGATTCTGTCCGGGCTGCTTCCTCTAAACGCTTCAACGCCTCTGCACGAATTTCCCGCTTGAGCCGTTTTTCGCTGGTGGGCGCGGCTTCCTCTTCCTCGTCCTCCAGCTCGGCGTTGTAGTCTCGGGGATGCTCGTCCTGCTCCAGCTCGCTCTCCAGCTCCAGCGTGCGTTCCTCTGCAAGCGCTTCCTCCAGCGGCTCATCCACCGGCGCACCGTCCGAGGAATCCTCCCAATCGGCAAAGCTGTCCGCAGCCATTTCAAGGCCGGTTTCCTCTATTTGCTCCTCGGCATCTTCTTCCTCATCGGAATAATCATCATCCCACAGCAGTTCATCCTCCCATGGTTCCACGACAGCTTCACCTCCCCGAAAAAGAATTTTCTTTTTTTCAAAAACAGTTCCGATTTACACCCCGTATTTCTCCTATTAGTGAGAAGTAATTTGACACTCGGTTACTCAGGTTACTTTCTCGGCGCAGAACAAAGGAAAAGGAGGAACGCAGAGTGCGGCAACGCCATGGAAAAGAGATATGACACATTCGGCTTACAATCGTCGGAACCACAATCAGTATACCAAAATATGATGAGTTTTTCAAGGAGGGACAGTATGGAGCAGAACAAACGAGAACAGTTTATCATTCGCCGGATCGGCGGCACCACCTACAAGGTCAGAGTCGTGTTCAACGAAAGCGGCGGCGAGACCATGGAGGATAAAATTTTACGGATTGTACGCAATGATATGGTTACAAACGACGGAACCTGTGGTATAATGGAGACACCACAAATGAGCCGACAGTCTGAAAGGAGCGCATCATGAGCGTGAAACAGGCTGAAAGCAAAATTACCGCTCTCTATGAGCGGCTGTCCCGTGACGATGACAACGCCGGGGATAGCAATTCCATCGTGAATCAGAAAAAATATCTCGAAAGCTATGCCCAGCAGAGAGGCTACACCAACTGTCGGCACTATACGGACGACGGCTGGAGCGGCGGCAATTTCGAGCGTCCGGCATGGAAACAGCTTATCGCGGATATTGAGGCAGGCAAGGTTGCCCATGTGATCGTCAAAGATATGAGCCGGGCGGGGCGCGACTATCTGCAAACCGGCTTTTACACGGAGGTATTCTTCCGGCAGCACGGCGTCCACTTTGTCGCCATTGCCAACAGCGTGGACAGCGACGACCAGAACAGCAATGAGTTTGCCCCCTTCCTCAATATCATGAACGAGTGGTATCTGCGCGACCTGAGCCGCAAGCAGAAAACCGCCATCCGCGTCAAGGGCGAATCCGGCAAGCCCACTACCAACTGTGCTATCTATGGCTACAAGAAAGACCCGGAAAACAAATACCATTGGCTGATCGACGAAGAAGCTGCCGCCGTGGTGCGGCGTATCTTCCGTTTGACCATTGAGGGCAAAGGCCCCTACGATATTGCCCGCATCCTCTTTGAGGATAAGGTGGAGACGCCTGCCGTGTACTTCGGCAAGCAGGGCAAGGGCATCTGGAAAAGCAAAGAGGAATTTTCCAACCCGTATAACTGGAGCGGCTATGTCGTGGGACAGATCCTCTCCAAGCCGGAGTATATGGGGCATACGGTGAATTTCCGTTCCCACAAGCAGTCCTACAAGGATAAAAACGCCGTGATGAATCCAAAGGAGGACTGGCTGATCTTTGAGGATACCCACGAGGCCATTGTGGACAGGGAAACATGGGAGCTTGCGCAAAAGCTCCGCAAGACGCCCAAGCGCATCGACACGCTGGGTGAAGCGAATCCGCTGACTGGCCTTTTGTACTGTGCCGACTGCGGCGAGAAGATGTATAATCACCGCTCCAAAGGCGGCACGGAGAATAATCCGTACCCATCCGACTTCTTCGATTGTTCTTCCTATACCCTTGCCCGTCAGAAAAGAACTGCCGCCTGCTGCGGCCACTATATCACGACCAAGGCCCTGCGCACACTGATTCTGGACACCATCCGCACGGTCAGCACCTTTGCAATTTCCAATCAGGCGGCGTTCATGGAAAAGGTGCGCTCCGCCTCCCAGCTTCAGCAGGCGGAAGCGGCCAAGGACGCCAAGCGGAAGCTGAACAAGGAGAAAAAGCGGATTTCCGAGCTGGATACTATCATCAAAAAGCTCTATGAATCCTTTGCCGTCGGTCGTATTACCGATGAACGCTTTGACAGTCTGCTGGCAGATTACGAAGCCGAGCAGAAAGCGCTGCAAGCCTCTGTCGCAGAAGCAGAAGAAAAGCTGTCCGCTTTTGCGGAGGACGCCGCCCGTGTGGAGCAGTTTCTGGAGCTGGCAAGGAAGTACACGGACTTCTCCGAGCTGACTACACCCATGATCAACGAGTTTATTGAGAAAATCATCGTCTACGCCCCGGAGCGTATCGACGGTGACCGGGTGCAGGAGGTGGAGATCCACCTTCGCTTTATCGGGCAGTTTGAGCTTCCCGCACCGGAGCTGACCGAGGAAGAAATCAAGCGGCAGGAGCAGCTCAAGCGACATCGCATTAAAAGCCGGGAACGGTATCAGAAAATCAAGGCTGGTGAACACGCTGTCGGTCAGCCTTTCATGCTGACCTGCAAGTGCTGCGGGCAGGAATTTGCATCCAAACGGACGAACACCCTGTTCTGCGGTCCCAACTGCCGGGCAAAATTCTACCGGCAGGAGGCGGCAGAGAGCCGCAGCCGGGCGTGTACCTGCGAAAACTGCGGCAAGGTGTTTCCTACGACACGAAGCAGCGTCAAATACTGCTCCGATGCTTGCCGGTATGCAGCACAGATCAAGCGGCAGGGCGCACGGAAGAAAGCCTTGCGAGAAGCCAAGAATGAGGAAGAAATCAAAACATCATAAGAAAAGACACAGACGGCGGCTTGCCCCAGATCGGGCAGGCCGCCGTTTTTGCGCAGAAATGGAGGTATCATGCGTATTTTTGAAATCGTAAAAGAAAACATCAATCTGCGGGAAGCGGCAGAGCTGTACGGGATCGATGTGAACCGATACGGCAAAGCCCTCTGCCCGTTTCACAATGACCGACATCCCAGCCTGTATGTGGCCGACGACCACTATTATTGCTTCGCCTGTGGGGAGCACGGGGATGTGATCGACTTTGTGGGCAGGCTGTTTCAGCTTTCACCCTACGATGCGGCACGGAAGCTGATGACAGATTTTCATCTCAGCCCGGACAAGCCGCCCAGCGCAGCAGCGCTTCACGCAAAACGCATCCGAACAGAAGCACAGCAGCTCATGGAAAACGAGCGGCTGTGCTTTTCTGTTCTGTCTGATTACGCCCGTGTGCTGCGGAACTGGAAGGTGCGGTATGCGCCGCAGTCACCTGATCAACCTGTTCACGCACGGTTTACGGAAGCCTGTCGCAAGCTCGATGAAACGGAATACTATCTGGATATTCTGTGCGTCGGGGATTCCCACGAACGCGCCAAAGTCGTGCAGCAGCAGATGGCAGACGGCAAACTGGACAGACTACGACGGAGATTAGAGAAAATTCACAAGGAGGAATTGGAAGATGGATATGACACCGCAGGCGTGGCCTGACTGGTACGACGGCAGACACATCAATGAGGTGCTGTTCTGCCAACAGTTTCTGGAGAAGCACCCCATGAAATGTGTGCGCGGGCGGCTGTTCACGGTGGACGGTCTCATCGAGGACGAAGGGCAGATCGGTAATCTCATTCTGGAGGAAATCTCCGGAGTTCTGACCTCCGGACTGTCCAAAGTTGTGACAAATCTGCTTGCCAGCATCAAGCTGCAAGCGTATTCGCCGCCGCTGCCCATTGAGACGGACCGCATCCATGTTGCCAACGGAACGTATTTCATGGACGGCAGCTTTACCGCCGACAAGAGCTACTGCAACAACCGGCTGACCGTCGCTTATAATCCAAACGCACCCGCCCCGAAAAAGTGGCTGCAATTCCTGTCCGAGCTGCTGCAACCGGAGGATATTCCCACCTTGCAGGAGTTTTTGGGTTACTGCCTGCTGCCGACCACCAAGGGGCAGAAAATGCTCATGCTCATCGGTAAGGGCGGCGAAGGCAAAAGCCGCATCGGGCTGGTCATGTGCTCGCTGCTGGGCGACAGCATGAATACCACCAGCATCCAGAAGGTGGAGAGCAACCGGTTCAGCCGTGCGGATTTGGAAAACAAGCTCCTGATGGTAGATGACGATATGGATATGAGCGCTCTGCCCAAGACCAACTATATCAAATCCATCGTGACCTCCGAGTGCAAGATGGATATGGAGCGCAAGGGTGTTCAGAGCTATCAAAGTCAACTCTATGTCCGCTTTCTCTGCTTCGGCAACGGTGCGCTGACCGCCCTGCACGACAAGTCCGACGGTTTCTTTCGCCGCCAGATCGTGCTGACCACCAAAGACCGGCCCGCAGGCAGAGCGGACGATCCGTTTCTGGTGGACAAACTGCTGTGTGAAAAGGAGGGCATCTTTCTCTGGTGTCTGGAGGGGCTGCACCGGCTGATCGGGAACAACTATCAGTTCAGCATTTCGGGCAAGGCCAGAGAAAACATGGAGACGGTCAAGCGCAGCAGCAACAATGTGATCGAGTTTCTGCAATCCGAGGGCTATATCCACTTTCGGGCAGACGGTGAAGCCAGCTCCAAGGCAATCTATGAAGCTTACACAAGATGGTGCGACGATAACGCACAGAAGCCCATGTCGGCCAACCGGGTCAGCTCCGAGCTTGCGCAGAATGACCGCCTTTACAATGTGGAGGCCACCAACAATGTCCATGTCGGCGGCAAGCGGGTTCGGGGATTTATGGGCATTGAGGTGGTCAATTCGCTGCCGTATTAAAAATGAGAAACGGACTTCAAAACTGCCGTACACGCCGTACACTCTGTACGGCTGTTTTTGATTCCGTTCTCAAAAACCATTTTACTTGTGCGCACCGTGGAGTATTTCACGGCAGCGTGTAAAATCTGCCGCTGAACCGACGGCTGGTACGCAAAACCGGCGTACAGAAGCGTACGCAAAGAGACTTTGCCGTACCAAGCTGTACACAAACGGCTCATTTTTCAGCCCTGAAATCAATCCTTGTGAAATTCATAAAAATTTTCACTGTAAGCCGAACGCGCTGCACCATTCGGTGATTTACCGGAGCGTGAAGCCGATGCACCGAAATGTGGTATATCCCACCGTTCCGCATGACCTCACGCAGAACAGTGAAGCCGGTAGGGTGCTGTTACGAACAGAGCATCACGGATGGAAATTTGAGCGGATTTGCCATGTGGCAGATTTTTCACTTGCAAATGTATCGGCATCACCGATAGAAAAACCAATTATACGAAAATATGGAGGTAAAAAGTTGATGAAATCCAATCTGAGAAATGAGATCAAATCGTACATCGTCCGTCAGGGAATGACCATGCAGGAGGTCGTCGATCTGCTGCATGACGAACACGGCTGGTCTGACAGCGTTTCTAACCTTTCAAACAAGCTCCAGCGGGAGTCCCTGCGATACACGGAGGCCGTCCAACTTGCCGACGCTCTGGGCTATGAGATCATCTGGCAGAAACGAAAGTGAGGAGGGATTTTTATGACAGATGCAGAGAAGAAACTGCTGCAAGCACAGCACCGCTTGGAAGAAGCACAGGCGCGGGATCGCGTCAAGGAGCGAAAAGCCCGCACTCGCAGGCTCATTCAGGAGGGTGCAATTCTGGAAAAGGTGCTGCCGGAGGTGCAGACGATGGAGCTGCCTGCGCTGGAGGGGTATCTTTCACGGAAGCTGGGAAAAGAAATCTAAATTTCAGATGGGAGGTCTCCGGGAAACCGGGGGCCTTCCTCTTTTTTCTCCCGAAGGGCGCACTTACTCACCACCCCGAAGGGGCGGTGGTATGCCTGCGGCATCGTGCGCTCTCCGAGGGGGATTGCGGCTTCTGCGGAAGCCTCCAGACAATGCCACAGCACCTGCGGGCGCTGCTGTCATCGTCTGCGCAGGTCTCAGCTGTTTCCGTTTTGGAAACAGTCTGCTCCCTGCCCGCACAAACCTGCCACCGGCAGCTTTGTTTGCGGCTATGACCCGATGCTCGACTTCGGGTCATTTTCTCTTTTACGAAAGAGAAACAGAAAAAGAAAGAACGAGGTGAACAAGATATGGCGATTTATCATCTGGAGGCGAAGGTGGTCAGTCGGGGCGCAGGGCGCTCCGCCGTGGCCGCCTCTGCTTACCTAAGCTGTTCCCGCCTCTACAACGATTACGACGGGATACAGCATGACTACACGAAAAAACAGGGGCTTGTCTGGCAGGAGGTTTTTCTGCCAGAATACGCCCCACAGGAATGGAAAGACCGGGAACAGCTCTGGAACGCCGTGGAGGAAGTCGAGACAGCCAAGGACAGCCGATTGGCGCGGGAGTTTGTGGTTGCCCTGCCCATAGAGCTGAGCCGTGAGGAACAGATCGAGCTGCTGCAAGAATTTATCCAAGAGCAGTTTTTGTCAGACGGGATGTGTGCCGACGCTGCCATCCATGACACCGATGGTCACAATCCCCACGCTCACATTCTGCTGACGGTGCGCCCACTGGACAAGCAGGGCAAGTGGCAGTACAAGACCGAGAAAGAATACCTCTGCATGAAAAACGGCGAGGAACGCGGTTTTACTGCCGCTGAGTTCCGGGCGGCGCAGAACGAGGGTTGGGAGAAACAGTACCCTTACAAGGTTGGCAAAAAGAAGATGTACATGACGCCATCTGCTGCCGAGGCGCAGGGGCTTGTCCGGGCTGACAAGCATCCCAAAAGCACCCGTTACGGCAGGCAGAATCCCATCTCCGAGCGCTGGAACAGCGAAGAACAGCTTACGGCATGGCGGGCAGCATGGGCAGATGTGTCCAACCGCTGTCTGGAACGCGCCGGGCGGGAGGAACGCATTGACCACCGCAGCAACGCTGCCAGAGGTCTGGATGAGCAGCCCACCATCCATGAGGGCGTGACGGCACGGGCGCTGGAGCGGAAAGGAATCATCGCTGACCGCTGCGAGATCAACCGGCAGATCAAGGTGGACAATGCCCTGCTGCGGGAGCTGAAAGCTGAAATCAAAAAGTTGACCGCACTGGTCGCCCGCACCGTACCGGCCATTGCGGAGGGGCTGGAGAAGCTGCGTAGCCGGGTACTGATCTTCTGTTATCGGCTCTCGCATATTCGCAGCGGCAAATCGCATATTCAAAAATCACTCGCCGTATGGAAGCCGGAGCTGGAGCGTTACACCGGTCTGGTGCAGCAAATCAAGACAAAAAGCAAAGAGCGCAAAACACTAGTTGCCGAGAAAAAGGAATTGCCAATATACCATGTGAAACGCCACAAGGCGCTGGCTGTCCGTATTGCCGAGCTGACGGAAGATTTAGAGGAACTGCGTTCCGAAAAGGCACTCCTTGTGCAAAAATTTGAGTATGCGGAGGATGCAGGCGCAGAGGCGTTCCGTAAGGATATTGCTATTATGGAGGCTGGCCTGAAAAAGCTGGAGGCGCAGGAGCAAAAACACTCTGCCGAGTTGGATAAGGCTTTGGATGAATACGCTGAACTGAAAGCGCAGGCTGCGGATTTTGACTCGGTAGAGCTGTACAAAGCACGGCAGGTCCTCCGTCCTGCGCAGGAAAAGGCAGCGGAAAGGCAGTTGGAGGAAACCTTGCAGAAGAAGCCTTCGTTCAGTCTGCTGCTCAGCGCAAAGCAGGAAATATCCAGACTGCTTAGAGAGGACACAGAAGAGCGGCAGGCACGGCAGATGGTTATTCGTCGGCAACGGTCAGACCCGCAAAAGCCCAAGCACTTCCAGCGCTAAGTGATAAGAATGCACATTTTCCCTATTGACTTTCCAACTCTAATCCGTTAGAATAATACTAACAGATTAGAATGAAAGGCCGCTAGAATGAGTATACCAAAAGTTTTTGAAAGCGAATACCGTTTTTGCCTGATCCTTTGGGATCATGAACCCATCAAGAGCAGAGATTTAGCTCAACTTTGTGAAGAGCAACTAGGCTGGAAGGTTACTACCACTTACACGGTAATAAAGCGTTTGTCGGAGCGTGGCGTGATAAAGAATGAGAATACAATCGTTTCTTCGCTGGTATCCAAGGAGCAGATACAGACAGCTGAAATTGAGGAATTGGTCGAGAAAAAATTTGCCGGTTCGATTCCGGCCTTTTTGACTGCATTTACCAAAAGCCAACAGCTCACAGCCGATGAAATTCAGGAGATGCAGCAGATGATTGACCGCTTTCGGAAGGAGCATCCGGATGACTGAATTGTTTATGAAGCTGCTTAATATGAGCATCAATGCCGGATGGCTTGTTCTGACTGTTCTGCTTGTTCGCATCATATTCCGTAAGGCCCCCAAATGGCTGTTCCCCGTATTGTGGAGCTTTGTGTGGATTCGGCTTCTCATGCCAAACGCATTGGAAAGTCGCTTGAGTGTCATTCCTGATATAAGTGGCTTTTCGGCATCCGAGCAGGGCCTGCTTTCTGCTAAAGGTTTCACTGCTCCTGTTCCTTATGTTGGAATCGTCTGGTGTACTGGTATGGCAGCAATGCTTCTGTTTGAAGCATTAAGCTATGTACATCTCCGCAGCAAAGTAAAAACTGCTGTCCGGCTCTCGTCAAACGTGTATCAAAGCGAGCATGTGAATGCTCCATTTATTCTTGGCCTGTTTGCGCCGCGCATCTATATTCCGTTCCATATAAAGAGCAAGGAATTGGATAGCATAATTGCACATGAACGTGCGCATATAAAACGCCGCGATCATTGGCTAAAGCCCATTGCGTTCTTAATTCTTTCTCTTCATTGGTTCAATCCTTTGATTTGGATTGCGTATTATTTCCTTTGTAAAGATATTGAGTTGGCATGTGACGAATACGCTATCAAGGATATGAGTGATTCTCAGCGCGCTGCGTATTCGCAGACGTTGCTCTCCTGCACTGCAAACCAGCGTATTTTTGCGGCCTGCCCGCTGGCCTTCGGCAGTAAGAATGTGAAAACACGAATCCGTGCTGTACTTTCTTATCGAAAGCCTCATACTTGGATCATAACCGTGACCGCGATACTTGTTTTGGCAGTTGTCGCCTGCTTTATGACAAACCCGAGACAACCAAAAGAAAGTACTGCTCAGGGTAGCAACTATATTGATCTAAATCAGCCTCCAACATTGGACGTGATTCAAAATGGACAAACTATTTCGGATAGAAGTAGTAGCGAAGATCGGCAACGTGAAGTAGAGCTTGAGAGCGCTTTGTTGGGAGAAGCGATAAAGAAGCAAGAGTCTCTTACTCAAATTCAAACAACTGATTTTTACAGATGAAAAGTCCTACGTTATCTATAGGATTGACGTTAATTTAACTGTCGATGTGGTTACATGGACGGAGGGAAAATTCATGAAAATCATTTGAGGAAGCACATGGCCTGTCTGTTCAACGGATTCTGGCTCATGTGCTGAACCAAGAAGACATCAGACAAAAATCAGTTAAAAAGGAGCGTTGTTTATGCAAAAGATCAAGTCACTGGCCGCAGTTTTTCTGGCCCTTTTTATCCTCGCAGCGATTCCGACACAGGCTCTCGCCGCCGAAGCTCATGTTGATGCTATCACTGCACATACTCATCAATGGTATTTTGACCATTATGACACTACGTATATCCCAATTGACGATGAAACTCACTTAAAGACGCTCTATCCTGTGTATAAATGCTCCGTTTCTGGTTGTAGTGCTTTCGACATCAGGGATGGTTATGAATCAACGCCGTCCCATACAATGACCAGTTACTCGTATACGGGGAGCAATTATCATGCGGGTAATTATCATTATATCCGCTATGAACGGCATTGCGTCCAGTGTGGACATTCCACTGGCTATTGGGATCATTACAGCTGCCCCGGTAATGGGCATTGCATCCTGCCCCAGTCTGTTTTCCCGGTTTTGACAGATAAGTAAGTGACAGCTGAGCAGCGGCATGGGTGAATATTTCTCCCATGCCGCTGCTTGCATTATTGGAGTGCAGTTAAATGATTGTTTTCTTTTACGAAAAGGTGCGCTTAAAGCGCGGCGCTTGGCAGACGGTGAGTATTGTATTGCTGATAGCTTTCCTTTGTGCATTTTTTACTCTCTTTGATGGCTTCATTTGCCAGAAAGAACAGGATATGGAGAGCGCCTACGCAGTGATTCCCGTAACTGTCGTCGTATCCAATCTTACCGGCACGAAAACCGATGACCTGAAAATTACAGACTATATTATCAACTACTTTCTCTCTGACAAATATGCCTATGGCGGGGAACTTCAGGAAAAAGCATTTTCCTCCTATGTGAAGGATGTTTGCCTGAAAGCATCTGTCTATTACAGTCAAGGGACGGGTTTTTCGAGTCGGCAAAAGCTGATTGGCATTACTTCTGTTGATGCCGCATCGGAATTGGCACCCGTTTCAGGAAATTCGATTACTTATTTTGAGGGATATGACGAATCAATTTTTACCTCAAATAAAGCGGTGTGTCTCGTTTCAACCGCAGCGGCAGAAGAACTGTCGCAAGATACCGATAATAGTGGTAATGTCATATTGACGGTTCAGATGTCGCCTGCTGCGACCGGTGAAGCTTCCACACAGATTTCGCTCGAAATTGCTGGGACGTATTCGTCGAAATCTCAAACGATCTATTGCCCATTCAGCTGCGTTGCCGCAGTACAAACAGAACTGGATGGGAAGATTACGGGGGATAGCTTGAGCGCAACAGTGCGCGATAATCATGAGCTGGACGAATTCCGGCAAATACTGATACGTCACTTCGCAAATGTGGACCCCTCCGGGCATCAAGAAGAAATCAATAATTCTCCAGCTCTCCGATATCAGCAATTTGCCATAACAGTTCATGACGAAACACTCCGCGAAACCCTGAATGCTTTGAATCGAAATCTGCAAACACTGTATCGACTAAAACCAATTTTTGCCTGCATAGAGGTCATGATTGGTGCTGCCGCAGGTTTTTTCTATATTCATATCCGAAGGCGGGAATTTGCCATTGCACGATCTCTTGGTACAAAACGCATTGAAACAGTCATTATGGTATTCGTCGAGATATGTCTGATGTTTTTGGTTGGCGCAGCTATTGGAACAATTCTCATCCTGGTTGTCCAAGAGACTGCCATCCAATATGCCATGGCCGCAGCACTCTTTTTTGCTATGAATGTCGGGGCAATTACAGCTTGCTTGATGGCAACTGGAAAAAGCGGAATCCGATTACTACGGGAGGTTGAGTAGTATGTCCGTATTATCTGTGCAAAGTGTTTCTTATTCATACAAAACAAAATACCAAACTGTTCAGGCTGTAAAAGACGTCTCCTGTGATTTGAGTGCTGGAACTTTTTATGCGTTAGTCGGCAAAAGTGGAAGTGGGAAGACAACGCTGCTTTCATTACTGGCAGGATTGGATACGCCGCAGAGCGGAGACATAATAGTCGGCGGCCAAAGTTTGCGGGAAATCGACGTGGATATCTACCGTCGCAAGCAGGCGTCTGTGATTTACCAAAGCTATAATTTGTTTCCACTTATGACTGTTTGTGAAAACGTCATGTATCCCTTAAAACTGCTGAGGCATTCCGATGCCGATGCAAAAAAAGAGGCGCAGATTGCTCTTGAAAAAGTAGGTCTGGGCGAAAGCTATTGGAAGCGACTTCCTGCCATGCTGTCAGGCGGCGAACAGCAACGAGTCGCAATTGCCAGAACATTAGCCGTTCATGCGCAGATCATTCTCGCAGATGAGCCTACGGGAAATCTGGATACAGAAAACAGCACACAAATTATTCAGCTGCTTTCCAGACTGGCACATGAGGAAAACTGCTGTGTAGTGGTTGTCACACATGATCTGGAGGTAGCCAAAGCAGCGGATGTTGTATTCCGTATGGACAGCGGCAGACTCAAGGAGGAAACTGTATGACCCCTTTGAAACAGCTCTTTCGACAACCGGTTCGTTTGTTTGCAATCTTCCTGCTGGTGGGAATGGCCTCCGCTTTTATCTGCCTGAGCGCAGGCGTATTTGCATCCGCTAAAGCAACGCTCGCGCAAATTGAAGAACGTTATGTAACCATTGGTGTCCCAACAACGGAGACAGCAGACGTAGCAACAGAGTACAACGGGCTAACGCTCCACCATGAAGAAAGTGTAATAAGTCAAGATATGTGGGCGTATATGGATCAGCTTGCTGCGGATGGAACAGTCATAAAAGGTGCGTACCAACAAAAATATATCAGTGCTTATTGCCCCTCCATTCAGAGTGTTACCAGCGGCAAGGAAGACGGCACATATGTGCCAAGCCTTGATTCTCCGTATAACAGGGCAATTATGATCGTTCGGGTTACATCGGTGGATAAAACGAATCTGCCTGAGTCAACCGAACTTGCTTTAGTATCTGTTACTGCTTCGATTGAAAACGTTGTTAAAATGCATCCAGACTATGCTGTTCGCAGCACACTTCGCCTCATCATAGGGTGCAACTCTCAGGAAGAGTTAGATGCTCTTGATATCCGTCCTGGTGGGCGGTATTTGGCCTTTGGGGCAGATTATATTGACCGTGATTTGGAATTGCGTACAACGTTGGCAGGAACGCACCGATGCTCTGTGGAAGATATTGATTTGTCTAAAATATCCTATGATTTGACAGAGGACGAAAAGAAAACAGCTTCGCCAGATTTTCTGCCGGTAGCAAAATATTCCTCTGGTGAAAAAACGACCATTTTAGGGCAAGACATGGTTGATGCAATAGATTCCTGCACAATGACCGTTACGCATTGGCATGGCTTGTATTCTGAAACACAGCTGGACTATGCAATTGACGGCTCCGAAACAGGTGTGTTGCTAAACGACCAATACCTTGATGCATACATGACCCCGTTGGAAACTGATCTGGATGTCTTTCTAAGTTCAAATGCGGGAATTGAATGGCGGAGCGCAGTCCAAGAATTGGATACGCAATATCATACTGTCAGTGTAATTGGTACAGATCTTCTGGAAAGCATGTATTGTTTCCATCAAAAGGACTCTTTCGTAACAGAAGGACGGAGTTTTGGGGCGGACGATTATAAAAATGGCTCTAATGTCTGCCTGATTTCTGAAACAACTGCCATTGCAAGCGGACTCGGTATAGGGGACAGCATTGATTTGTCGTTCTATTGGGGTCCAAACCCTCTTGCTGATTTAACAGCTCCGGAATGGAAGGTACAGCCACAGCGTTTTTCCCAAAAGATTGGGGTTTCGGGTGATGCGAAAACGTATCAGATTATAGGGATTTACCGACAGTCAGACTTGTGGGATACCGCAGACTATCGCTTCCTTCCGAATACCGTCTTTGTCCCTAACACTTCTCTGCCAGAAAACTGCTATAGTAGTCGAAATGGCGTTTTCTTTACATACGTTCTGCAGAACGGAAAGGTATCTGCGCTCCAAGCTGCACTGGAATCGAATGGATACCCGGCAAACATTCTGTTTTGCTTTGATAACGGATACACTGAAATCGCCGAAACTTTGCATGGATTTTACAGCAGTGCGCAGCAGCTTCTTTTCGCTGCCTGCATAACAGCGAGTGCGGCCCTGTTCGTATTTCTTGCTCTGTTTGTAAACCGTCAACGGCGGACGCTTGGCCTGATGCTCTCGCTTGGTTCCGGTAAAAGGACCGCTGTGATGTTTAGCTGGGAGGTAGCTGCAATACCTATCATCCTTGCGACAATAACTGGGATCATTGTTGGAATCCTTACAATGAATGCTACGACACTAAATCTGTTTTCCTCCGTTTCAGAAGTGCTTAATACAAGTTTGAGCGGTGCAGCCACGATTGGATATAACGATATGATAACGGAAGTCGTATCAATGCCAATTGCGGTTATTGTGGCAGGTGTCCTGCAACTGATTGTTTATATTGTGGCGACTTACCTGCATTTGCAGCGGTTGGCGCAACGATCCCCGCTTGAGTTAGTGCGGAAAGGCTAAGTTTCAGTATTGACAAGAAAAAGCAAACTTGATTGGTTGTCAATTCCAATACTTCATTTAGAGAGCGCCCTGTCATGATTTTGTGCAGGGCGCTCTCTTATGAGGAAAATACCCTTGACAAATCTCTTCTCAAAAGAAGCTGCTTGAAGATTATGCAAAGGAGCATGGATTTACGAATTGTGTCCACTTTACTGATGACGGCTGGTCTGGCGCAAACTTTGACCGCCCTAATTGGAAACGCATGATTGCAGCCATAGAAGCCGGAGAGGTTTCCCATGTGCTGGTAAAGGATTTGAGCCGCGTTGGAAGAGATTATCTGCAAGTGGGTTTTTATACCGAAGTTATGTTTAGAGAGCATGGCGTTCGCTTCGTTGCCATTGCAAACGGCGTTGACAGCGACAAGCGCGAAAGCAGCGAGTTTGCACCCTTTTTGAACATTATGAATGAGTGGTATGTTCGGGACTCAAGCCGCAAAATCAAAAGCGTTCTCCGGGCAAAGGGAATGTCTGGCATACACACTAATTCCATTGGTATTTATGGGTACAAGAAAGACCCTAACGACAAAAACCATTGGATTGTTGATGATGAAGCCGCCGAGGTTGTTCGCCGGATTTACCGCATGGCGATAGAGGGAAAAGGCCCGTATGAAATCGCTCGTATTCTTGCTTCGGAAAAAGTTGAAAGACCGTCCTACTACCTTGCACAGCGCGGTTTAGGCAAACATAAAACCAATTACAACCCCGACGAGCCATACACATGGCGCGGCGGCACAGTTGCAGATATTCTATCCAAGCCGGAATATATCGGGCATACGGTAAACTTTCGGACTTATAAGGAGAGCTACAAGGACAAACACTCCAAAATGACACCAAAAGAGGATTTAGTCATTTTTGAGAATACGCAGGAAGCAATTATTGACAAGGAAACATGGGAGCGCGTTCAGACCTTGCGAAAGACAATCCGTAGGACAGATACCATAGGCACAGCAAATCCCTTAACAGGCTTGATGTTCTGTGCTGATTGCGGGGCGAAGATGTATAACCACAGGGGCAAGGCTGGCAATGCGCGGGATTGGGCAGGGCGACCAACTGGAAAGAAACGTCCAGACCGCGACGAATACAACTGTTCCCGTTATGATTTAGGCAATCAACACTTTGATGATTATTGCACCACACACCTTATCCGTACTGCCGTTGTTAATGAATTGCTGCTTGAAGCGATAAAGGAAGTTTGCGACTATGCACAGAACAACGAAGCCGAGTTTATGGCGCAAGTCTGTTCCGCTTCCGAGGACAGACAGGCAAAAGCGGCTAAAGCTATCCGACAGAGGAAACAGCGCAGCGAAAAGCGCACCGACGAATTGAGCCGCTTAATTCGCAAGCTCTATGAGGACAATGTAAATGGGCGGCTTTCAGACAAGCTCTTTGAACAAATGTTGCATGATTTTGAAGCCAAGTTAGAGGGCTTGACCGATAGTATCACACAAGACCAGCAGGAGCTTGACCGCATAAGCAGGGAAACCGTCAATGCCGAGAAGTTTCTTGCCCTTGTCAAAAAATATACGGATTTTTCCGAACTC
>OLWF01000556.1_pt1 | contig 16818 bp, 14 predicted proteins | sample 1644131 | NCBI WGS metagenome assembly OLWF01 (sample SAMEA103958163, study PRJEB25191) | human gut metagenome
GGGACCGCCGGCTTCTACACTACCAGAGCGTTCGATCGCCTCGCACAAAAAGAAGGTCATCTTTCCTACTCTATCAACGGAGACGCTTTTTCTTCAGAAATAAAAAACAAAGTTGTCGAAGCAATAAAAACTTTTCCCGGAGGACAGATTGATTGTGTGATTTATTCCCTTGCCGCCCCCAAAAGAATTGATACGAAGATAGGAAAAGTATATAATTCTGTGATAAAGCCGATCGGTAATCCATTTGAAGAAAAAACAGTAGATGTAAATACCGGAGAAATTTCAATTGCAAAAGTAATGCCAGCCAGTGATACAGAAATCGAAGAAACAGTCGCAGTAATGGGCGGGAGCGACTGGAAAGACTGGATTCATCTACTCCTCCAAAATAATATGCTGGCACCCGGTGCCTGCACCGTTGCTTTTTCCTATATTGGACCGAAATTAACCCATGCAATCTATACAAACGGAACAATTGGACGTGCAAAACAAGACCTGGAACAGACATCTGTCCAGCTGTCCAAAACAATGCAGTCAATCGGCGGCAAAGCGTTCGTATCCGTCAACAAAGCCCTTGTAACACAGGCGTCATCTGCAATACCAGTAGTGCCGCTTTATATTTCACTCCTATACAAAGTGATGAAAGAAAAAGGCCTTCACGAAGGCTGTATTGAGCAAGCGCAACGTCTCTTCACCTCCCTCTACGGACAAGGATTAAATCATACTCCGGTAGATTCGAACGGCCGTATCAGACTGGATGATCTGGAAATGAGGGAAGATGTACAGGATACCATACAAAAAGTCTGGAAGGTTCTCTCAAATGACAATCTATTTGAATTTGCCGACATTCAGGGTTATAGGGACGCCTTTCTACAAATCTTCGGATTTCAAATTCCCGGCGTCGATTATGAAGCTGACATAGACATCATGTAATTTTAAGAAAAATCATAAAGCCAATGCGATAAAAAAAGCATTGGCTTTATGGTTAAAATTTGGTGGAGATGATCGGGATCGAACCGACTACCTCTTGAATGCCATTCAAGCGCTCTCCCAAGTGAGCTACACCCCCGCGTGCAGCAAATATTATCACACTCCACATAAAATGTCTACAGAAAATTATTTAACAGGATGAGTAAAATAAAGCACAAATCTGTTCGAATCCGGTGCGGTACCGGACATATTTTTTCTCATAAAATGCAGACGCCGCAGAATCTGGATGTAATGTCTTTGTATAATGGACCATTTGCCTTGCCGCGTGTGACAGATCAGGATAGCAACCGCTTCCCACGGCAGCAATCATCGCAGCGCCGATGCAACAAGTATCTTTCTCAACAGGAATCTGAATTTCACATTGTGTAACATCACATGTGATCTGGCTCCAAAGCTCGCTTTTGGCACCCCCTCCAACCATCTTCAGCGTTCGAAGATCTGCTCCATGCGCGGAAAATTCTTCCAGCGCCATCCGTGTCTCAAAAGCGACGCCTTCCATCAGCGCACGCGCCAAATCGTATTTGTCATGCATCAATTCCATCCCGATGCAGCAGGCTTTTACTTCCGGAATATGATGCGGGAATCCAGAACCGGCATAGTACGGATAATACAATATATTTTCCGCTGAATGTCGTCTTTCCGCAGCGCCCTTATCCAACGATACAAAATTCTCCCCTGTCAGCTGCCGGAACCATTTTAACGCAGATCCCGCACTATTCAGAGACGCGATATTTCCATACAGCCCTTTGATCGGATGCACACCAGGCGAAATATGCGACGACGTAAACAGAGGTTTCTTAGTAATTCCGAGCACCACCCAGGTAGTTCCCGTAGATAACAGCATATCTCCGGGAATCACTGCACCACTCCCGAGTGACGCACAATACTGGTCATGCGCACCATTAAATATTTTAACAGACTCTGGTAATCCCAGCTGCTTAGCAGCATTCTTTGTAAGCGTTCCGATTTCTGCTCCGCTGGGAAGGCACTCCGGTAAACGGCGGCGAGATAAACCGGCTATTTTGATTAGTCTTTCATCCCAATCTGCTGTATTTACATTGATCAATTGCCGCATCGCCGCATTTGTAGGATCCGTCACATTTCTTCCGGTCAGACGCTGATTGATAAATTCAACAGTAGAAACAAAATGATCCGCATGCTTGAACAAATCCGATTCATGGGCGGCAAGCCAGCGCATTTTAGGCGGGTCAAAAGAAGGATCGCAACGCCATCCCGACGTTTTATATACATATTCCCCTTCTGCTTCGGCAATGGCGCGGCTTTCAAAGATAGCTCTTGCGTCCATCCAAGTAAGCGCCGGGCAAAGCGGCTCAAAATCCTTGTCAACCGCAAGCGTTGTTCCGCCTTGTGTGGAAAGAGACATCGCAACAATTTCTTCCGGATCGGGGACCGTGCCGAGCGCATTTTTGATCGAAACGACGACAGCCTCCCACCAATCCGACGCGTTTTGCTCTACTTTGCCGCCAGGACCTGTAATCAGCTCATATTCTTGATAGCCTTTTCCAAATACCGTCCCGTTTTGATCCGTAATGATCGTTTTTGTTCCGGTAGTTCCAACATCTGTCCCGATAAAATACATGATTTCCTCCGCGTTATATCTCGTAAACCTTCATATTCAAAAGTTTGCCAAAGTATAAGAGCTGCTCCGGTTTTGCATCATAAACAAGTATGCTGTGATGTGTGGCCCCATGCTCACTTAATTTTCTAAGGAAATCATGAACCGGGATATGCGGCTTCATCCATCCGCGGATCGTGGATCTGAAATTTTCATCATTATGAATTTTCTGCATTTCCACAGGAGAAGCAAGGAGACAAAAACCGTCTTCATCCCGATAAATATTCACATATACCGCACTTCCGGGACGGTAGCAGGCATATCCCGCTATCGGCATCACAGAATCGGTATAATTCGATTGCCTCATACGGATTTCCGGCTTTCCATCTGCCGTATTATAATTCATCTCCCCCATATGACTTATGAAAATTCGATTATCTTTCCAGTCCGGACAAAAAATCTCAACAAAAGAAGCCATTCCAAAGGCACGAATCAATACGCCGCAGAAAACGGCATCCATTGCATCGCCTTCTCCCGCATAGCCGATCCCGCGCGTCATTGCCTTACATGCCTCCAAAAAAGGCATCGTATCGAGCCCATATGCAGGACAAGCCTTAAAAAAATTGACGGAAAATGCATCCAAATTTTTCATTGCAATCCATTTTCGGATCGTAAGACATGCTCTTGTATTTTTTTTATAAATTTCTTTGTCGATCTCCACCGGTAAAATAAAAGAATCGCGATCTGCAAGAATTTCCGCTTCGATTTCTTCTTTTGTAATCGATTCGGTGATCCTGCGGATTTCATCGTAAGCCGCTTCTATCATTTCTACGCCAAAGCATTTTTGCATTTCCTCCGGAGTGACCTGAAAATCGCCCATTCCGTCAAAGCATCCTCCGAATACACCGACTTTGGAGCCACGGATTGCACCGGCCGCAGCAGCAGCGCGAACAAACTGCGCAGTTTCCATTATAACATCGGAATTTTCCCAATGCCCTGCGGCGACAGCGAATATTTTACCACCACGTTTTAATATATTACAAAAATCCATTACACCGTGGATCCCGTGATTGTAATCAATTTCATCAGGATCCTGATCCGGACCGAACGCATATGTCATTGTCGTATCCATTACCACGATCGGAAGTTTTGTATGAAGCAGTGCCTGTGCGGACTCTAAAGAGGGAGAATATGCCATATGGAGGGTTACGATACAATCCGCATGTTTTTCTTCATATTCTTTCACTGCATTTATAAACTCCGTCTCAATCCGGCAAAATGGAGTACGAATGACATCAAAGCCCTCGTCTTCTAATTTCAAAGCCATTTTTTCGTAAAATTCTTCTAATTTCAAGCGAAGGGACGCGCAAGTATCATCATATAACTTGATATACAGCGGAAGAAATCCAATTTTTATTTTTTGCATAACAGAACCTCCTATATATAAATTTATAAAAAGCCGAATAAACGTTCTGCATTTCTGCACAAAATATCTTTGATATCCTCTTTAGAGAGGCGGAGTGCTTGCGCAGCTCTTTTAAAAGCAAGCAACTCTTCATATAAAAAGTTTGTGATATTTTTCTCATCCGTTTCTATCATGTGGGGATCTGCGGAGACATCACCATATAGCCCTCGCGGCACATGATTATAATAAAATCCTTTTTCAGTCGTGCGGTACATCCGCATTTTAACAATGGGAAGATCGGAACCGAACATAAACCGTTTCGGACCGACGGCTTCGATGCAGGCAATCATCGCCCTGTCCAGGGTATTTGCCGTAAAATCAAACATCATGTTTTTTGTGTTTTTAAGTATTCTGAACGCATCTCCGATATCTTCCTCTGCATAGGCACGGCCAATATGTGCAATAATCACCTTTGCATTGGGATATTTTTCCTCAATTTCCATCATTTGTACAATATTCATCGGATCCCGAAGACGCATCGGCCGTGGAATATGCAGCATTATAATCCACCCATGATGATCCGCAAGACGAAGGTGCTCCGGCGGCAAAAAGTCAAAAATCCGAACTTCATTTGCCGGTACATAAGAAGGAGAATTGTTAAGATAAGGTTTCAGTCCGGCAAAACCGCCTCTGATCACTTCCTCTTCCAGAAACTCAGGGGACATTGCATAATCAGTGCAGTACAATGCAGGAAGTGAATGCTTCTGCGCCGATTCCCATGTATAGTGATTTGTTTTGGAAAGGTCCGCTTCTGGCTGTCCCATAAGAATCGGCTTTACCTGTTTGCCTGGGAAAAGGTCACGGTACGTTTGCAGGAGATCCTCAGCCGTGCACTCTTTTGCGACCATACGTGTCCAGGCAACACAGCCCTTCGCCGGGGTCTGCCCGCCAAATTCCTTCTTCCAGATATGTGTATGGCAATCAACCATAGACGCTGGGAGAAAATCCTGTAACTGTTCAGCATAAACAATTTTATCATATTCCGACATTTGATACCCAAACATTTTCTATTCTCCTATAATCATAATCTGCACGGTTCTTTCCCGCGCTCTTGTCTGATCAAAATCGATAAAATAAACGCGTCCAAATTCTCCGAGATCCAGTTCCGCATCAATCAATACGATTGTCTCGCTCCTCCCGATAATGGAAGAACGCAGATGTGCATCCGTATTGTGGCATCCTCTGGCGTCTTCCCCATGTTCCTCCGCGAAAGCAAGCGCCTTTGGCCCGGGATGTAGATACATCCTTTCATGCTTACAGATCGGTATGATATCGTCCATGATATCCACAAGATCCTGCTGCAATGTTTCAAGACCGGTGACAGATCTGTCAAACGCACATTCCTGTGTAATGACACAGCAGGTCGTATGGTGCGAATACACGACAACAATCCCGTTCTTGATTCCAGAACGCTTTGCAATTTTCTGTGTTTTCTCAGTAACATCGTGAAAACTGCAAATCTTATCGTTCGACTGTACCTGAAATGATTCTCTGTATACCATCTTCTCAGCTCCTTCCCTTGAGATCATCCGCGGCAGCCCTTACCGCTCCAATCATCTCATCGATCATAGCGATCGGATCTGCGGCATTCATGATCCCCGATGCGGCACCCGCGGCTTCTGAACCCGCCATGATAAAATCATATACTTGTTTGCCATTTGTTATGCCTGCTGCCTGTTCTACCATGATTTCAGGATCGATTTCCTTGATTGCGCGGATCACTTCCCTCACATATCCCATATCGCTGACACCGCCTCCCGTACCACCGATCAATTCGGTCGGTTCGGGATTGATGATGTCCGGATGGAGCTGTGCAATTGCCTTCGCCTCTGCGATCGTATCTGCACAGGCAAATACCAGAAAGTCAATTTCTTTTGCGCGGTCGATCGTCGCTTTTATTGCCGGTAGCGTCATCGGTTTCTCACAATGATTGACGACAACACCCTTTGCTCCGGCTGCTTTCAATGCTTCCGGTAAAATATCCGCCATTCCTCTTCCTGGGCGCAGCGTATCCATATAAGGAGCCAGAAGGATCAGGTGTTTCGTATGCTCCGCAATCCTTCTGATTTCAACTGCTGGAGTGATAAAAAGTACATCAATATCGTACTTCTCCGCGGCGGCGTCAGCAGCTCTTGCATACTCCAGAACAGTGTCACCGTATATATAATTCTTCGTGCCGATTTCAAAATATGGCGTTCTGATTTTTTGTTTCATAATCCGTTATCTTTTTTGTTGCAAATCAAAGTGTGGAAGATATGCTTTTTCTTCGTCCGTATATTTCCGAAGCGTATTGATCACTTCCCCATTATTCCATTTCCGATCTTCCACATCTTCCGTCGTACCCATAATCGTAACATTAAGCTGTCTGCGGCGTGCTCTTACATGATCCCAGTCTACGAAATAGACATGTGCAAATTCTCCGCCGTCAAGTTCGCCATCCTTAATGGTCATGACTTCACTGCGTCCGAAGAACACGCTTCTCAGATGTCCGTCCGTATTCATGCTTGTGAAATCTCCCGGCTCGTCAACATAGCGTCCGTATTGCAGATGAATCGGTCCCGGATGACGATATTGATGTTCCTCAGCAAAGTCAGGAATCATTTTACGCATAATATCAAGTAAATCGTGCTGGAGATATTCGATGTCAAAAGAATCGATATCATGAGAGCATTCCTGAATCATTACGCAGCATGTTGTATGGTGAGATGCCAGTGCGCACGTACCGTTTTTCACACCAGACGCTTTAACGATTTCGAGAACCTCTTTCGTAACGTCATGAAAGGTAGGAATCCAGCCTCTCGACTGAAGCTCGATTTCTTTTTGATAAACTTTAAATTCCATAAAAAGTCCTCCAATATTGATATTAAATTTCACAGGAACACGCATTCGTCCCGCGTTGTTTTCAGAATATCACTTTTAAATATATTAGTCAATAACATTTTCTATTTATGCAAAAATTATCTTTTTTATTGCTTTATTTTACCCTATATAGTATAATTATCTGCATAAAAGTAAATATTATTTACGATTCTATTATTTTAACAGAAAGCGGCGATGAATAGCATGAAAAAAGAATCCTGGGAACAAGCAAGAGAAGCGTTTGCAATCGAAAGCAAATGTATTGCGGAATATTTGGATTATGTGGAAGAAAAACCCTTTTCCGAAGCAGTGAAATTGCTTGCGGAAGCAGAAAGGATCGGCACATGCGGCTGCGGACATTCCGGAATTGCATGTATGCATTTTTCTCATTTATTATGTTGTATCGAACGACCCTCCCGCTTTCTTTCTCCGGCTGAAGCGCCGCATGGGGCGACCGGCTTTCTTAAGAAAGGAGATGTGATGGTATTTGCCTCACGAGGAGGGAAAACCGCCGAACTTCTCCCAATTCTGGAAATTTGTGAAAGAAAAGGGATCTCCATCATTACCATTACGGAAAATATGGATTCTCCCCTCGCCCGCAGTGCAAATGTCGTTTTACGTCAATACGTAAATCGAGAGACAGATAAATATAACGCGCAGGGAACCACTTCAACGACTGCTTTATGCGTATTGTTTCATGCTCTTCAGGCAGCTTTAATAGAAGAAACCAACTACCAAAACGAACAATTTGCACTGATCCACCCCAGCGGAGCCGTCGGAGAACGCCTCAATCACACAAAAATATTTTAATTGGAGAAATTTTATGCTGAAACAGAAGTTGAAAATAGATACACGCAGGAATAAAATCATCGAGATTTTAAATCGGGACGGACAGGTAAAGGTTTCAAAATTAAGTGAAGAATTGAAGACAACGCCTGTTACGATCCGCAGCGATTTAGACGCACTAGAGCGAGACGGCTATCTGGAACGAATACAGGGCGGCGCCGTGCAGACCGCGGTTAATTATTATAATCGGGAATTTTTACAAAGGAAACGCCTGAATGCGAATATCAAAAAAAGAATTGCCTCTGCAGCGGCGGAATTAATTCACGACGGAGACACAATATTAATCAACTCCGGAACGACTGTGTATTTTACCGCTGTCGAGCTGAAGCAGCGAAAAAACCTGCGAATTGTTACAAATTCCCTGACGGCAGCAATCGAGCTAGGTTCTGTTCCTTCTTTTCACGTCATACTGCTTGGCGGTGAAATCAATTCCAGGGATTCTTTTACGTATGGAAACGATGTGCTGGAGCAATTGAAGAGATACCGTGCAAATTATGCAATTTTATCAATTGACGGCGTATGTGCAGAGACAGGCATCAGTACCCTCCATGCAGAAGAAGTAATGGTTGAACGAATGATGATGGAACGTGCAAATGAGACGATCATCATTGCGGACAGCAATAAACTTGAGAAAGAAGGCTTTCTTTATGTTTGTGATACAGAAGAGATCGACAAGCTCGTCACCGACCAGTCCGCCGACCCTTCGATCATCAAAAAGTTAAAACAGAAAAATATTAAAGTGATCTTGGGATAACTTCTATCTGTACGCAATTACCATTCATATGCTAAATTTTGTCAAACAGGAAAGAAAAAAGCCCCAATACGCTGGAAATTTCAACGTTGGGGCTGATTCACAATAATTGTATCATTAAGATAAATTCAATTTATTTTTCAGTAAATGTCTTGTGACAAAGTATGCTACAATGGAAAATACAAGGAAGGAAGCAGCATTGATGAAAAATGAAATATCAAACACTCTGTCAATTGCAATTTCATAATTCGAACTGTAACTATCCTGATAAGAATTTGCAACAGTGAACGTAAAAATAAAATTGACAATCATGACAAAGATACTCATTACTGTATTGAGACCGTAATAAATTCCGATTGCCGCCAAAATCTTGTGTTTTTTGGCAATGATAGAACCGATCGTAAGGGCTAAATAAATCGAAAGCACTCCGTACAAGAGGGAAATTATGAAAATCACAACGATTTCCACTATATATTTTAGAATGACCCATGCGGAATATGTTTGCGTCAATAATTCGAGTGCATTTTTGATTTCCGTAAATATTTTGCTGTTAATCAGCCCTTCTTCCGCCGTACCGAATATCACATATAGGAAGATACAGAAGAATACGACCAGTACTGTATATACGCTCCAGATCAGAGCATTGATCAGCTTGGAATTTAAGATGGAAGATGTCTTCACCGGTAATGTAAAGGTAAGATATCCCTCATCTGTAAAGAGGTGTGTATAGTAGCGATACATGATCAAAATTTCCGAGAAAACGCTAAATGCAAGCAGTGCCAATATTGTTGAAACAAATATAAGTGCCAACGCGCTGGTCAGAATCCAGCTAGCATTCTTTGTGTTATCTATAGTTTGCATGATACGAAGTGCAGCCGTACCTGCAATCGTTGTTCCAACTACAGCGATAGAAAGCGGTACAAGAAGATGTACCATGCTTTTCATATCATATTTTAAAAGTTTTTTTAACATCTGAATACCTCCCTGAAAAGTTCATCTATTGATTTTCCGTTTTTCTCTCTTGCCGCATCAACAGAATCATACATAACAATATTGCCGTTATTAATAAAGACGAATTCATCTAGCGTCCGCTCAATATCGGAAATCAAATGCGTAGATATAATCACCGTGGAATCGGAAGCATAATTTGATATGATTGTCTCTAAAATATAATCTCTTGTTGCGGGATCGACACCGCCGATCGGTTCATCCAGAAGATAAAGTTTTGCACGGCGCGACATCACCAGAATCAGCTGCACTTTCTCTTTCGTACCTTTTGAAAGTGTTTTCATTTTAGCTTTGGGATTAATATTTAATTTTGTCATCATATCTATAGCCTTTTTTCTGTCAAAGTCGCTATAGAAGTCTTCAAAATAATCCAACATTTGTTCCGCATTCATCCATTGACTGAAATAAGGACGTTCCGGAAGATAGGATACGATCGCTTTTGTTTCGATTCCGGGCTCATATCCACCGATGAGGAGCTGTCCTGATGTGGGCACAAGCAATCCCGCAGCCAATTTTATCAGCGTAGTCTTTCCGCTTCCATTTGGCCCAAGTAAGCCGATAATTTTTCCTTTTGGCAGAATTAAATTGATATTATTCAATGCAACCGTCCCGGGAAAACTTTTAGTAATTCCTTTGATTTCCATAATTGTTTCCATTAAATCTCCTCCTCTGAATGCAGAATCTTATCTGCGGCTTCTTGCACAGTGAATCCTAAAGCTTGTATTTTAACAATATATGCTTTCGTAATACTGTGAAATTGTGTTTCCTTCTCTTGTTTGATCAAATCAAGGTCCGAGGTGACCACCCGCCCATTTGTTCCGAGTGTAATGATAAAGCCATCCCGTTCCAAATCCGAAAGCGCTCTTTGCATTGTATTGGGATTGACGGATGCTTCCATCGCCAGATCTCTTACTCCGGGAAGTTTTTGGCCCGGCAGGTATTTTCCGTTTATAATATCATTTTTGATCTTATCTTCTATTTGATAATAGATTGGTGTTGCAGCATTCAAATTCCATGACATTCCGATCCCTTCCTTTCATTTTAGGAAACACAGTTGTATTACTGTATTAATGCAATAATACAGTAATTGGACATTTCTGTCAAGCATTTCAACAAATATATTTAAAGGCCTTTTGGATACTGTATCTCATCTTCCGTAAGTTCCGGAGTTCCTTCTAAAGGGTAAGAAATTCCAAGCTTTTGATATTTTTGGACACCCATTTTATGATAAGGTAAAAATTCAATTTTTTCAACATTTTTTATGCGATTGGCGAACTTTTGTATTGCCGCGATTTGAGATGGTTCATTATTAATGCCCGGGACGATTACAGTCCGCAACCACAGTTTTTTATTTTTATGTTGCAGCAATTCTAAAAATGCCAAAAAGGGTTCCATCCTTTTCCCCGTGATTTCCTTATACTGCGCAGGATCTACTGCCTTGAGATCCAATATCACAAGATCGGTTTGCTTGATCAGAGAAAGAATCCCCGGCAAATCTTCAGGAGACTCCGTTACAGCACCAGAAGTATCGAGACAGATGTGAATTTCATTTTTTTTTAAAATTTCAGAGGTAAGAGATAAAAATTCTGCTTGCAAAAGCGGTTCTCCTCCGGAAAATGTAACTCCTCCGTGTTTCATATAATTTTTATATCGAAGGATACAGGCTGCCAACTCTTCTGGGGTATATTCGTATCCTTGTCTCAGCGGATCCCAAGTTTCTGGATTATGACAATATTTACAGCGAAGCGGGCAACCCTGCATGAAAATAACAGTACGGACACCGGGGCCATCAACAAGCCCCATCGTCTCGATGGAACTGATTTTACCGATTATTTTATCTGAATCACAATTGTTCATGGAATGTTCTGCTGATAACCTCCAGCTTATGTGCGTGGCTCAATTTATTGAAATTTACGGCATATCCCGACACCCGAATCGTTAACGTTGGATATTTCCCAGGATGTTCCATCGCATCAATCAACATTTCCCGATTCAATACATTGACATTGAGATGATGCGCCCCCTGCATAAAATATCCATCCAGAACATCCTCCAGATTTTGAATTTGTTCTTCTAACGTTTTACCGAGCGCTTTAGGGATGATACTGAATGTATTCGATACGCCATCCATACAGGAACGGCAGTACGGAATTTTTGCAACTGAATTTAAAGAGGCTAGCGCGCCACTGCGATCACGGCCGTGCATCGGGTTTGCACCAGGCGCAAAAGGTTCTCCCTGTTTTCTGCCGTCCGGAGTCGTACCTGTTTTCTTACCATACATCACATTAGAAGTAATGGTCAGTGCAGAAAGCGTATGTCGTGCATTTTTATAGAGCGGATGCTTTTGAAGTTCCGCGTAAAATTTATCTACGATTTCTACGGCAATTTGATCTACGCGATCGTCGTCATTTCCATAACAGGGATATTCCCCCTCTGTGATAAAATCTACCGCAAGGCCCTTTTCGTTAAGAACCGGCGTGACTTTGGCATATTTTATTGCAGAAAGCGAATCTACTGCGACGCTGAGCCCGGCCATCCCGAACGCCATTAAATGTTCCACATGTGTATCATGAAGAGCCATTTGGCTGCGTTCATAGGCATATTTATCATGCATATAATGGATGATATTCATTGCATCTATATATATGGAAGCAATTTTTTCGATCGCTGTAAAATATTTACTTTTCACGGTTTTATAATCCAGAACACCTTCCGTTTCGCCTTTTTCAAGGCCTTCTACTACAAGGTTTCCGCTAATTTCGTCATAGCCTCCGTTAATAGCGTATAGTAATGTTTTTGCCAAATTGCAACGAGCGCCGAAGAATTGCATCTGTTTGCCGATTTTCATGGCGGATACGCAGCAGGCAATGGCATAATCATTGCCGAATTTCGATCGCATCAGATCATCGTTTTCATATTGTATCGCGTCTGTTTTAATGCTAATTTCAGCGCAATACTTTTTAAAATTTTCAGGAAGATGTTCTGACCAAAGTACTGTTAAATTCGGTTCTGGGCTACTGCCCAAGTTGATCAAAGTATGCAGATAGCGGAAAGAGTTTTTTGTTACAAGGCTTTTTTTATGATCCAGCATACCTCCGATACTTTCCGTTACCCAAGTAGGGTCTCCTGCAAAAATTTCATCATAGTCTGGGGTTCGCAGATGTCTTACCAGGCGCAGTTTCGTAATGAGCTGATCGACCAGCTCCTGCGCTTCCACCTCAGTAATTGTATTTTCTTTTAAATCTCGTTCCAAATAGATATCTAAAAAGGTAGCGGTTCTTCCAAAACTCATTGCAGCGCCGTTATTTTCTTTAATTGCAGATAAATATCCAAAATATAGCCACTGAAATGCCTCTTTTGCATTTCGTGCTGGATTTGATATATCGAATCCATACCCAGCTGCCATATCCTTGATGAGATTGAGTGCGCGGATCTGTTCCGCGACTTCCTCCCGGAGACGAATATTTTCTTCTCGCGAGAGATCTGTAATCTTCTCCAAATCCGTTGCTTTTTCCTCTTTTAAAAGATCAATGCCATACAGTGCGATTCTTCTGTAATCGCCAATGATTCTTCCTCTTCCGTAATTATCTGGAAGACCTGTCAGAAGTCCTGCCGTTCTCGCGCGACGAATCGCTGGCGTATAGGCATCAAAAACGCCATCATTATGAGTCTTGCGATATTCCGTAAAATGTTTTTCTATTGTGGGATTTAACTTTTTTTGATAGCATCCCAATGATTTTTGAACCATGCGGATTCCTCCATACGGATTTACGAGCCTTTTTAAGGGCTTATCCGCCTGAAGGCCTACAATGACATCATCTTCTTCGCAGATATATCCCGGCTTTAATGTATTGATTCCAGAAATTCGGTTCGTTTCTACATCAAGGATTCCTTTTTCATTTTCTCTTTTAAAAAGATTCAGACATTTCTTCCAGATTTTTTTCGTTTTTTCTGTCGGCGGTACAAGAAAATCTCCAGTACCTGTGTATTCAGAGTAATTCTGCTGAATAAAATCAGACACATTAATTTTATGTTTCCATTCTTCTCCTTTAAAATTTCTCCAAGCTTCCGTTTTTTTGTTTTGCATATTATTTCCATCCTTCTTATTCGATCATTCTTTGACACATATATATAAATAAAATATTACAATATGTTGTATATTTCTTTTTCGCTATACCATATATCGTATAGCGGTGCCATTATATCATATATGTATAATAATACAAGTTGCATTTGCAACGGTAGCTGGAAGCTTCTGAGAAATTATAGAAAAGACGCCTCTATAAATTGTGGATCATTTTAAAAAAAATCCTCCCGGATTCCTCTTGCTTTAAGAGGAATCCGGGAGGACGTAAAACGTTATTCTGTCTCTTTGTGCTCTGCTTTATTTACAGAGTTTAATTACAGAGCAGCTTTCTTTTTTCTGTATAGGATCACTCCTGCCGCAGAAACCACTACAAGTGCAGCAACCGTCAAATAAATGCTGCTGTCTCCCGTTACAGGAGGTTTCGGCGGGTCCACGGGATCTGTTGTATCTGCGCTGAGCGCTTTGAATACTTCCCCTGCGTCTGTTTCTGCCATCAGGTTAAACATTGCAAATCTGGTGCCGGACACGTCTCCTAACGTGGAATTTGCATACATTTCGAAGTATGTCGTGTCTTCCGTATTTAGAGATGCACCTGCCTTCATATGCATACCGGGTTTCGACGCGTCATTTTGCGCAGTAACTTCTAAAAGGATAAGATATTCACCTGCTTCGATTTCTTTTCCGAACTCAACGGAAAGGATCCCGTCTCCTGTCGAATTACAATCAATCGCTACTTCTGCAGTTCCAGCTTTTGTTGTTTCAAAATCGGTGTCCCATTTGAATACAGAAACCTTGTAATCAATCGATCCAGATCCGCCGCCTGGCGTCCACTGGTCAAATTTCAATCCGTTGAATTTAGCGCTCGAATTGAAACGTACGCCATAGTACTGATTTGTACCGAGAATAATTCCATAAGACGGCTCGGATGTGTGTTCATCGCTCGTTGCCATAGGATATTCGGTATATTCGGGTTCTACCGGTGCCGATTCCGCTACGGTAAACACAATTTTATTGGACTGAACATCGTACCAGCCACCTCCGCCGAGCATAACTGCATGATAAGTTCCTACGGGAAGCGTTTCTATATTCGGCTGATAGAAAACTTTTGTAACGTCATCATAAGTCTTATCTTCTGTTGCTGCCTGTGCAGCGGTTCTGTCCGTTCCATCTAAATCGTTAAATATTACAGTTCCGTTACCTCCAATATATGCGTATTGGAGAGAAACCGGTCCTCCCGATACGCCATACTCGGATTCCGCACCTGCATAAATGCACAGCCAGTCACTGTTCGAACGATCGGCGTTATTGAAATTAATTTTAATTTCTTCACCGGGAGCAAATGTAGTTTTCTCCATCGAAATGGTCTTATCCTCAACGGGGGCCACATAAGCGCTTAATTTGATATTGTCAACAGAAAAGCTTTCAGCACGCGCACCAAATGCAATTGTATTCTGTGTGGAAATCAAAGCGTTTTCTATCGTTTCAAGTACTGCTCCGTCAGCAGAGAGAATTTTCGCATTGCTGTAATATTTTTCCGAGTACATCGCATTGATCGGAAGCTTTGCGTCAAAGTATGTTACCTGTGCGAACAGAATGTCGTCAGCATAGAATTTCATCGTACCATTGTTGTCATCAAGGACTTTGTAGGTATGCATATTGTTGATACTGTCGACAACATCTTTGAATACATATCCTTTAACCGCAAGTTTATTTGTTGCAGCGTCAATGTATTTCACAACGATTTCAATCCCATTGTCTTTCCGGAAGGAAAAACCAACGCCAGTCGTACCAGTCGTACACGTTCCGGAACCGTCAGGACGCGCACCGTCATTCTCATAAAAGGGGGTGCTTCCCTCTTCACCGCATCTTACAAAAAATCCGCTGAAGTTTCCCAAAGGTCCGTTGTTCTTGAGCGCAAGCGAAATTTCTCCAGCGCCTTGCCATCTTTCGTCAAATGTAATATCGACAAAACCGTTAAACAACGCTGTCTTATCGGCAGCAACCACGATTTTTGTATCAGGAGTCGCAGCTTTCGGGGTCCACATTTTTCTGAAGGGGTTACCCGAAGCGAAAGAGTTTCCAAACAGATCATAGTCAGCTTCGAGATCATCGAAGTTAAACGTATATTCCGGAATTGCAGGAAGTGCGTTCGGAATTACCTCTACGCGCGGAGGCGGCTCAATTTTATTTAAAGTGTTATTTGCACAATATTCCGCATCATAGGCTTGTGCGTCCGCTTCACTCTTAAAGAATCCGATATACGCAAAACGGGATTCCCGATTTTTTTCTTTTCCTGCACGAATACGGGCGCTTGTTATATTGCTGCTTCCTACGCCTGTGAATTCCGTTGTGATATCGTATGTCTTTAAATGCCACTCGTCATCCGCAGTCATATTCGGGAGCGAATAGGAACCCGACTGGCCCCATTGAAGACCACTATTTGTGGCAACATAGTGGTTATTCCCTTCGAAGTTTGTCGTGGAGATTCCTGCATACTTTATTGCAAGAATTTTATATTCACTCGGAATATTTAATCCATCCAGTGCAAACCAGGAATCGTCACCTGTCGTAACCAGACTGACGTATGCGCCATCCTCTGAAACCGTTGCAGTTACATCGTTATAATTTGGCGTTTGCTCTGACAGCACATAAGCATAACTGTTGTCTACGGCAGCAAATATCTGTATGCCCTGGAACATCATCATGAAAAGCATAACAGATAATAATACTGATAAAACCTTTTTCATTATACAACCTCCTACCTGATAAGTATTATTGTAAGATATAATATTGCAAAGCAGATCTTTTGTCAATCTTTTTTAATTTATCGTTCAATTTTTGTTTCTCTTTATACACAGAAATCCGATTACTATTAACAAATTTTCTTTTCAAATATTTTATTCAATATAATTTTGATTATTTCATAGAAAAAAGTCTTGTTATTTCGCTTCTGATTTGCTATGATAAAAATATAAATTTTATATTCTGTTCTGCGGATGTGATGAAATTGGCAGACATGTTGGATTTAGGTTCCAATGCGAAAGCGTGCAGGTTCAAGTCCTGTCATCCGCACCAAACCAATATAATCCGAACTTATTTCCAATCGGTGATAGGTTCGGATTATTTGTTTTCTTTGAACGATACGAAAGCACCTACTTCCGCAACGGAGTGAAGCGCAAGCCGACCTCCAAACCGAGAGGCCCACGGAAGAAGCAAATCCCATAAACGCAAAAAGGCGG
>OLWF01000569.1_pt1 | contig 16477 bp, 26 predicted proteins | sample 1644131 | NCBI WGS metagenome assembly OLWF01 (sample SAMEA103958163, study PRJEB25191) | human gut metagenome
CATTGCGTTCACTTTCTTCACGGGCTGCAATTTCTTCTGCATCCATATCAACTTCTTTTCCAACCTCAATACAGAATACTGGTTGTCCAAGATCTTTAACACAAAATGTTCCTGTTATTTCATATCTCTTTCTTTTTCTCGGATTTGCCAAAATAACACTTATTGGTGCATCATACGGGAATGTATTCAAGTATTCTTTTAATTCACTATTTTTCATTTTCTTCAAAAGGAACCCGATATATCGTTGCCCCGGCCGGAGGTTCGGCTCCTTTCTGATATTCCATGCACATATCTACAATAGCGCATTTTGAATTTGTTTATGTTGCGTTTTATACAACAAATTCATCGTTTTATTGCTTTTAAATCATCCAATCTAATGGCAAACCTCTCACTCCTTTTTTATTTCAAAATTTCATCTAAGCAGGCATTCCAACCTACCCGACGTATTGATGTGCTGAGATCTTCATAACCAGATTTCAACTCTGGTATCTTCTCTGGCAGTTCCCGTAGCGGACACCAATCCGGCTTTTCTCTGTCTTGTACAAGTTTTCCTGTCGCACAGCACAGATATTCGTCATCATTCTCTGTCTCATAGCACAATGTGCATTTCTGGCACACCTGTTCCGGCATATCCATAATCAATACTGCTTTATTCATCTACTCCACCGCCTTTCACGATCTCGATAGCTTTGCCAAATGCTTCATATCTTCCCTGACTTCTCCCGTCATTGTAGATCTGTTCGCCGTCTCCGTATCCGTCATCGTCGCAATCATCTGGTCTGTCCTGCTCTGCTTTCTTCAATTTTCTCAACTGCTCCACAACCTTGTCTACATCATAAGACGTCGGATATTCTTCTAGTAAATACAATACTGCATTTGTATTTACTAAAGTTCCATTGCTTAAAGTAACCGATTTTAAATCTTTCTTTAGTGCATCTGCATCAATCAGTCTCATCGTTTGCCCTCCTGTTCCAATCTGTAGTTGCTTTCGTTCGCTCGTCTTTCCCTGTTCTGATGCCTCCGTCCTGATCCATGTACATCTCACATTCATAGCTTTTTGGAAATTCTATTCTGCATTTCATACATTTGATTTTGAACATTACCCCAACAGATGATTGTGATGACTTATTTGTAATGGTTAAGAACATTGCGTTTCCACCGCAGAACGGACATGGCTTCAATTTTTCGTTCATTCTTCATCCCCCCATTTCAGCTTTTGACCGCAACTTGGGCAATAGGCGGAATTATCACTTTTAAAGCATCTCGGGCATGATGGACAAATCATTGCGTTTCCCATTATTCTCGGTCGCTTCGCTGTCTGTTTCTCCACAGCCGCCCGGCATTCTTCTAAAGTTCCAACCTTACGATATTGCCGCCAGTCGCTTAACGCTTCAGCAAAATCTTTCTTCATCTCCTGCAATTCTTCCGGTGTGCCGATTGCGCGGTACTCTTCCACTTCTGCTTCCAGTTCCTCGATGTATTCATCTTTGTGGTCGCAGTTGTGGCAGATCTGTGTAGAAGTGTTTGCAAATTCGTTTTTAATATTAGGGTTGATTACTGATGTGTGCCAGCGCTGCACCTCTTCCAGTGCCTTGATTGCTTCCTCAAAAGCTCTAAGTGTACTGCTTTTACTTTCCCAGCCCATTTCCTGCTTGATTATTTTTATTGCCTTGCTCTCATTCATGACTACACCTCCAACAGTTCCGGGTTATCAATCATGTTTCCGATCACTTCAAAATTCTCTGAATCAAAATCATCCAGTTCCTCGTAGTCATCACAGCCCGGCTCATTCGTACACCATCCGTTTTCATGCCACACGACACGCTTTCTCGTCTCATCTTCTGGAAACTCAACGTCGATATGCCCTGAAAGAATATCATTCTCAAAAATCAGCTTTCCGTTCTTATCCTTAAATCCGGTGCACCAACAAATTGTGGATGGATCAATTTTCAGAGCATATAAATCTGATGCGTAACTAGGGACGATATAGTATTTTTCTCTTCCGGTAAATCCATATCGTACCAAACCGCCAATAACCCATTCGTCGTTATCAGTTCGTTTTGCTTTGCATAAATATCTATCTTCCATCCTTTTCCTCCATTTCTTTCAACTTGGCTTCTGCTTCCTCTTGTGATAAAAACCAGGTTTCCTTGTACATTTTTTCTGACAGGATTCGGTCTGTACCATATTCCCGATCTTTGTCACACTCCATGTACCATCCTTTTTCTGTAAAAGTAATAAAGGCTACTTTCTGATGATAAATTTTATTGTTCTCCGGGTGCAGACTTAAAATATTTAATTCATAATTGACTTTGCTAGGAATTAAATATACATCTGAGCCAATTCCACACGGCAACCGCAGAAGTAATCCCTGCTCCTCGGCATCCTCATAGTCTTTGAGTTTCCGATATACGGCATCTATTTCCTCGCAATCCGGTTCACATGCCCTTTCCCACAGTTCATCATCAATCCACAATGGATTTCTCTCTGTTAATCTCTCCATGCTATCCCTCACTTTCTGCAAATTTTGCATATTTCCAATCACACACATATGCCTGATCTCCAGCACTCCATGATGTAGTGCCCTGTTTCCATGCATACACTAATCCGTTTTTGTATTTTGCAAAGTATCTCCGATCCCATACACAGGATTCGCTATGTCTCACAAGAATCGGTGTATCAACTGGAACTCTGCTCCAATCAACCTGTGGTTCGACATATTCACTGTTCGCCCATTCGTTAACATTTTTTCTGCAATTAATATTACTGTTGAAATCACACTTGCTACATGATGCACCACTGCACTGTCTCGGCTTTCCATCGATTATAGCAATGCTATGTCCCTCACATGCAATATTTAAAATCTCTTCCGCGTATTTTTCTCTATTCAGCATCTTTCTTCTCCTTCCCGTACCGCAACTGATACGGTACTTCCTTAAAATCTCTCAATGCATCCGGGTTTGGATGCTTTGGTATTCTCGTCTGACGGTTTTCCATCTCTGCTATGATTCTGCGTCTCTCTTTGCTTTCTCCGTGCAATTTATACCTCCGTCATTTCCCAAGACTGTTTACAAGCTGTTCTGACCTCGTATAGGCCTTATCCAACAGTTCTAAATATTCGCCAAGGGAAATCTGTGCCTTTTCAGATAACTCCCTCGATAACGCTCTAACAAAGCCTTGACGCACTGTTTCATGTTTCCAAAATATCCGATTGTTCGAACACTCTCTTTTTCGTTGCCGTCCTTATCCTGTCCGGCGTATCTCTACCTCAGGGTGTAATTCAGAGAATCAATCTCCACAAAATATCCATCCTGCAGTTCCACAGCTAACTTGTCCATCAACCATTCCTCCTATATTTCATACGTCTTTCCGATAAACCGCTTATCAATGTACTTACATTCCCATTCCAGTACACTTGCGATCCCCGTCATGGTTTCATATCCGGTAGCAAGGCAGTTAATCAAATATCTGATTCTCTCATAAACCTGTCTGATCTGATTTCCCGAAAATTTAAACTGTGTTTTAAGGCAGACACCCAACATAGCAAAATAATTAAATACCTGTGCCAGCAAAAACTTATTTGCCTGTATCATGCAGTTCGGTGCAATCTTTCTCTCTACCAGATAAAAACTCTCACGATACGGAATCTTATTTGTTTCCTTTCGCACGTCAATCTTGCATTTATCTTTCAGATAAAAACCAAGTTCCTCGCCTGTCGTTCCATCCTTTGCATTCTCCACATATGCATCAATGGTCTGCTCAACCTTTATGATTCTTTTGTGTCCGAATCCGAACTTATCATGCAGTGCCTGATATGCCATCATACGGACGTTATAATAGGATTCCTCTATTAGATAATCCGCATTGCTTTGTGCCTTGGCGTGTCTCTGTATTCCGATCAGTTCACTCTTGGAATATCCAAGTGGCTGCATCCGCTTTTTCTTTCTTGCCAGTGCATTACTCATTTGCTCTTCCATCTCCTCTCTACATCCTCAAAATGGCTAAATACAAGACTTTGAACATATTTTGATATATTTGTCCGTGCATATTTTTTAATTAGCATTTCCCCTGCTTCCATCATTCCTTGGAACCACTCATCTTCGTTATCAGCTTCATAAAACTGCTGCCGGAATTTATAATAGTCATTAAAAAACTGCCATTCTTCGGAACCTTTTTCAAATTTCTTACTTTCCATAATCATTCACCTTTTAATCAAATGGTGTGCTGCCACATACTTCTCGGAAACCGTCTTTCTGTCGCATCCGTGCTTGAATCTGTTCAATGGTTTCGGTTCGCTCGATAAATTCCATACGATCACCTTCAAACTGAACAACTTCTCTAAACGGTGTACCCTGTCGATTCTTTTCAACTTTCAAGCCTTTAAATTTTCTGTCTTCATCCAAATTCCACATAAGAATAATATTGGAAGCATCCTGCTCAATATCTCCGGATTCTCTTAATTCGGACATTGTAGGCTCTTTCGTTACATTCATTTCCGATACTCGGTTAAGCTGTGACAATAGGATGATCGGAACGTGAAGCTCTCTCGCAAGTGCTTTGAATTGCTTCGAAACTTCCCCGACTTCGGATGCACGATTATTGAACTTCCGGTTACACCGTACCAATTGCAGATAGTCAACTACGATCACGTCATATCTTTGATGCCTGCATTGCGTTCTTATTTCCTCAATAACATTTGTCTGATCGTCAATTGTGATCGGATATTTTTCAAGCTCATCATTTGCCTTGTCAAAGGCTTCTTTCTCTCCACCAAGAAAAGCCTTTGCCCTGCGAACTCTTGTCAGACCAATCTTTGACATTCTTGAAACAAACCTTTCATAAATCTGACTGTTGTTCATCTCCATGTTGTAGTAACAAGTGTTATAGCCTTTTCTTGCCATATTCTCGATTATTTGTGCCACAATAGCAGACTTACCAACTCCCGGTCTCGCGGCAACAACTGTAATGTCTCCGCCTTCAAGACCGCCAAGGCAATCGTCAAGATGGTAAAATCCTGTCTTTACCCTGTCCTCTCCAACATCATCATTGAAGTATTTATCTTTGTTCTCTGATACGATTTGCTTCATCAACTTAGATTTCTTCAACTGATTAACTTGGATTTCTTCAAGCCTTGTAAGAACTTCCGCGATCGAATTATCAATATCACATGGTCTAAGGCTCACTCTCTGGAAAAGGCTTTTCGTTTCCCTTGCCCGCCAATCCTTAATGACTGCATCCGCATAACTTTTTATTGCCGTTGAGACTGGGGTGACAGAAATGCATTCTTTCAATTCGCTTGCAATTATTTCCGGCTCCCATTTGTGGTTTTCAAGTGTCTGAGACAGTGAAACGACATTAATATTTTCTCCGCGATCATACATGGCAAGCATTTCAGCAAAAGCATCTTGGCAAAATTCCGTACTAAACATTTCCGGCTTTAATTTGTTATAAACCTTGTACATGGAATCATTGTCAATCAATACACATCCGATCACTCCAATTTCTGCTTCCGTCAACTGCTCTCACCTCGCTTTCGTTTCTCTACTTGGCGAATCCAGTAATCGCAATCCTCTTTCAGCCAATCACCATATTTCGGAATATAACGATAATTTGTATCATCCGGATTCTTCTCTATATAGTCAGTAACATATGCCACTGTAGCCTCATATATCAGCTTTGCAACGGCTTTCCTGTTCGGCTCGATAACTTCTAAAAGCTTGTCCATCCATGCTACCTTGGCAGACGTTAACGACGTTTTCTTTGGATATGCATTGATCGTGTATTCCCATCCCCATTCCGCGTCAAAGTCCAAATCAGATGCAGGCACGCTTTCTTTTGTATTTTCTTTCTCTATCTCTATATCTGTATCTATATCTTTCTCTATATCTATCTCTACATTGCAATTTTGTTGCAAAATGTTGCACTCCGTTGCTCCACTGTTGCATTGCAACGATTTTTGTGCATTTTCCCTAGATTTACGACTTCTTCTGGTACTTGCAGTCTCACTTCCTAGGTTATCTTGCACAAATGGCAACTTGTACTCAATGGAATCTGATGTTTCAAGCAATCCGCAGGAAAGAAGATACTGAATCGTTACTTGAACATTGATTTCGTCCTCGTCAATATCAAGGGCGATCTCTTTGTAAAATTCATCTTCCAATCCGGAATATTCCAGATAGCCACCTTTTTTCAACGACAACAACTGCATCTTAAGATAGATGATCGTATATGTATCGCCACCAGCCATCTTTCGGAGTTTTTTGATTCGTTTGCTATCAAAGAAATCATCCATCAGTTTAAGCCAGTAATACCGCTTATTCTCCGCCATTTTCACTACCTCCAAGCAATTCAATAACCTTTGCCCCAGCATCTTCCGGGCGACAAAATACAAACTCAACGCCATACTTAAGTTGCATTGTCAGCATAGCTTTTGCCAATACCTTGCCAGATGTCGGCTTTGTTTTCGGTAGCGATACATTCAGCAATTTTCCAAGTGTGTGCATATATGCAATATTGTTATACCGGTCCACTCGTGGATTATGCCATGTAAATACATCATTGACGGAATACACCTTGTCTGTATTTTCAATAAGCACATATAGCTTAATTCCGTTGTTCTGCGCCAAAATACACTCGTCACGGAATCTCGGATGTGCTTTTCCACAGATATTCCCTGCAATTTCCTGCATGTCCTTTTTCGTGTCAACGGAAACATCATATGTGCCAAGAAAATCCATCTTTTTAAGTTCCATTTTTCTAGCTGATTTTCTATGGATAACATCCGCTACCTTGTCTGTGGCAATTATGTAATCTCCAACCGGCAATGGTGCACGCAAGACTTCCATATCGTGGCTTTTAAAATATCTATTCTTAAGGATATGTAAGCCCTCTTTCTGTCCTTTATCCTCAATTATTAACACGTATTCTCCTTTCTGGCGGTCACTTTTAGCAACCGCCAAAGGTATCTCATGGCTTTCAATTTAGTTTTGTGATATATTAAATTCCATACCAAAGTCAGATACCGCATAAACTGGTTTCTTTTATGCTTTCACATTGGTGTTTCAACCTATCAAAACGGGCAAAGGTTCATATCAACCTCTAATCCTTTTTCCGCTATATAAACATCTGCTCCATATTTAACTGTTTCTTCTGTCTTTCGCTTGAATAGTGCGGGATCTCCGCTTTTATCTGATAAGTGAATTAGAACGACATTTCTCAATGCCGGGTTATCGTTAGTAGAAATAAATTTAAGTGCCGTATCAAGGCTCATATGACCTCGTAGGCGGTGTTCATAGTTCGGTTCGTCTCGGTTTACAAACTGCATATCGTAGTTGGATTCCACCATGATGTGATTAACGTCCTTAAATCGCCATCTGACGTATTCTGTGTCTGTTGCATACACCAAGCTGCCAATATCCGGGTGTGTGATGTAAAATCCGTAGCAGGGGCACTCTGAACCGTCTCCGTTGTTGTGTAGCCATCTGCCGGACTTATCCCGGTTTTCAAATGCTCGTATGCTAAAGCTTTCTTTCCCAAACTGTAGGATATTTCCATCTATCAATTTGAACGGCTCCCACACTGGAATACCGGCTCTAACATACTGAAAGAAGTACTGATGATGGTCTGAATGTATGTGGGTTGTGATTACTGCTTTAATCTTTCGCACATTGAAATCCAGTGCTTTCTTAACTTCCATAAACGGCAACCCTGCTTCAATAATTAACGCTTCGCTTTCATTTTCCAGTATGTAGCAATTACCGGATGAACCAGAGCCTAAGGCTTTAAGTTTCATACCTCTTTCACCTCAATTTTCAAATATGTGTTTATTATCGATTATCCAAGGATGTTTCGTGTAGTCTATATGGCTTGCCGCATTTGCAACTGTTTTCCGTAGCATCTTTAAATGTTCCTCACAATGCTTTCTTCCAGATACCGCCGGTCTACCACAGATTATGCACAATCCTTTATCCTCCCGGTACTCCCTTTGGCTTGTGGACTTCTCGCACGAACGCCTCTTTGCCAAACACCTGTTGCATAAAACAGTTCCGCATACTGCATTACGTTTTCCACACTTCACGCATATTCCACTGGACTTATTCATGTAATATCTGGTACGGACTCTTTCTTTCCGTGCTTCTGCCTGTTCCGGTGTTTCCCTTGCAAGTCTCTTAGCTTCTACCTTCGCTTTCTTCTCCCGGCACTCAGCGCACATTTTGTACTGCGTTCCCAATATGCCTTTGTGACATCTGGAGCATATACCAAGAGATACATAAGGGTCTTCCGCTTTTTCTCTCATTCGGCATCCTCCAAAAACCATATTCCTTCCGGTTTTAAAAAGTTGCCCTGAACAATGTTCTTTCTGAATATACTTTCTGCTGTCGGTGCAAGATCCGTAAGTCTCTGTATGCTCTCTTCTATGTTGTCTGCCAGAATATCAATGCCGAATAATGTCTCTGCAGCTTCCGTTTCAGTCATTCCTATTGACAGTTTCCGTTTCAAGATTTCCACAAGGAAATTTCCAGTACCACACGCAGGCTCCAACACTGTTCCTCTCCAACACTCTGCACCACCATTTTCATCTTCCAACATATTGCACATCTTTTGTACCATCCAGCCCGGCGTATAAACTTCTCCAAACTTTTTGACGCGTTCTCGGCTTTTTGTAATTTTTTCTTTCTGCCTATTTTCCATTTCTGTGATAAAACTCACTCCTCACATCAATAATCTGTCTTGTCTGTCCCAACAATGCCAGATTATGCTTTGCCCTCTGCTCATTGTCACAGATAAATTGCTTGCAAATTTCTGGTCGAACCGGATAGATTCTGCATTTCTCGCAACTCTTATCCGTATCAAGAAAAGGGCATGTCATATCATACGTTCTATTCGCAGTGGGAAGAAGATGTTTGCACTCTTTGATATGGTTCTTACGAATATATCTGCGAATGGTATCTACTTCTTTTCTGCTCATTGGTAAAAGATTGGAACAGCAGTTACCGCATTGGCTACATTTCCCATCTTTGCAAAAGTTGTAAATGTTATCTTCCATTCCTTTCTGTACGGATTCTAAAAATGATATAACTTCCATATGCTACTCCAATTCTTCCTCTGCCGGAAACTGAAAGATAGCATTGCTAATGCATTCTATTTTTGACGGCTGATTTTCTGTTTGCACCATAATACCGCATTTCTTTAATCTTTCAAATTTCTTTGCCACATCTTCCGAAACATCAACATTCTGCATTACGATAGGCATACCGATATATGCATATCTAAGCATTTCCATGGCTTTCTTTGCTTTTTCTTCCGTGGAATATTTAGCTGTTATTGAAGTCTCATTGTCTCCGATTGCCTGCATCCGGACAAATGCTGCTTCTTTCGCCCTTGTATCAATAAAAACAATGCTATTTTCGTACGGAAAATCCAATGTGCCGTCCTGTGATATAACTCTCATGCATCCACCTCTAATCTTTCATAAAGTCCGGTACGTTCTCGTCATTCTCAACGACTTCTCCGGCTACTTTCTCCGGCTCAACTACTTCACTCCAGGTCTCAATAGCTTCGGATTCAGCTACAACAAATGGCTCTGAATTGGCATTTTCGGAAATATCACGCTTGACCTGTTCCTGCAAATCTTCCATCGGATATTCCTTGAAATCGTTGTCCTGCATTTCCTCTTTCGTATATAATCCCATTGTCAGCTCCGGGCAATTCAGACTGGAGAAGAAAGATGCGGCTCTGTAACGAAGCATTAACTGTGGCATGGTTTTCCACTTACTACCGTTCTTACTAAGCCATCCCTCGGCTTTAGCCATTTCCATGTCCACGGTCATTCCCTCAACTCTACGACCATTTTTCGTAGTCCAAGCAAGGCACGAATAAGGCTTGCCATCTTTATCTCTAGTTTCCTCAAACTGTAATTCCATATCGAATTTGCCGGAATTATTGATTGCCGCAATCAGAAACTTTGAACTCCAAGACGGTCTACCCTGAATCACATACAGATTCTGCATAACCATCAGTGGGCTTACTCGCAGTCTCTGCGCCTGCTCAATAGCAATCAGACAGTTTGCATCGTTCTTCTGGAATGTTGCCGGAACGATAGTTGAACTCGCCAACGCCTTTGCCATCTGCATAGCCATAATGAAATTATCTGATGTTCCAAAAATTCCAAGGCTATAGTCTGTAACCTTGTTGTTGCTGTGTGCAACCTCTGTCTTTTCCTCTTTCTTTTCCTCTGCCTTTGCTACTGCTGTGTTCTCTGCCATAATTATTTTTCCTCGCTTTCTTTCCTTATTGCTTTTTTAAATGCTCCATTTTTAAGAAATTTCAAAACAAGATTGAGTTGCATATTCTTGAAAACCTCTATGTGCTTTGTACTGTGATACCACATTACCCATTCCTGTTTCAAAAGTTCCTCAATGCTTGTAATCTGCTCACCCTCTGCGAATTTTCGCTGACTTAAAAGGTATTCCCTGTGTTTTTGAATGTTCTCGCATTTTGCGCACTCTTCGGAAGAATACCTTGAACAATGCTTTCCATTAAGGTTTACAGACAATGCACAATATCTACATGGATTAACTCTCATCGTCACCACCGCTTTCCTGTTCTTCACACTTCTTCACAACTGCCACCTTATCAGCACCGTAGGTTTCTACCCACTTCATATCCACGGTTTCATCCGTAACTGTCAGCTTCGCACATTTGGCATTTACAACCGTGTCACCGGCTTTTACATCGTCTGATGTAGCAAATATATATGACCGGATCTGGTTTGGATATTTTGCTTTTATGTAATTCATTCTGATACCTCCTCAATCTCTCCATTTTCAATCGTATACCAAGTATCCGGCTTGATATTTTCCCCATCAACCTGCACCATCTTTGCGCCGTTAAGAACCCATGCACTCTGGTTATTTCTGTCATATTCCGTATTATCTTCTGAACCAGTGTATTCCCAGTCTGCAAAAACAAGAAACGAGCCAATAACACCCTTTGCTTTTGATTTGTAACCCCAAGCAACAGCGACCGCATCTTTGTCTTCTGCCGAGGATGCTCCCTTGTATCCGGTTGCCGAGGATGCTCCGCAGTTTCCGGTTGCCGAGGATGCTCCGTAGTCTCCGGTTGCCGAGGATGCTCCGTGATTTTCATCACTTTCAGCTTCCTTATTCACTCTTTTTACCGTATATTCGATTGCAGCTTTAACCAGTCCAGCAATGCTGATTTCTGCTCCGATCTTAATTTTTGTAGATGCTACCTTAGTATCATCATTATGTTTCTGGATTTCTCCGCTCTGCTCTACCTCGTGGTATACGCTTTCATTTGGAGAATAATAATTCAAGCAATCCAGCGGATACTCGCAAGCGTGAAATCCATGATCGCAAACTTCTACGCTTTCTTCCTCGTATTCCTTTCCCTCTTCGTACTGAAAGCCACGGCAAGTCATATCTTTATTAAATCCTTTGTAGGATTTCACAGCATTTCCCATCTATATTACCTCTCCTCCTGCCAACTTCTTTTCCTTTTCAAATTCTTCTTTGCTGCAAATCAATAAGCCGCCAATATAACCATCTGGGTTTGTAAGCAATCCTGTAACAATTTCATTTGGGATAGCGATTGTCACACTCCCCCATCCATCCCTGCCGCTATGAGCAGATTTAATATTCGACAATGGAGAAACCTTTAAGTCTTTGTTATTTTTCTGCGACATCCGTTCCATTATTCCTAATGTTCCAATATTCATCCTACACACCATCCACTTTCAACTGCTTGTCCGCTGATACGCTCAAAAGAATTAACTGTGCATCCATATCCGGCACATTGAACTCATTCAGCGATTCCGCGTTATCAACGAAAATCGGTACGCTTACACCGTATAACTCGCTAAGAGAACGGATAATATCAAGTCCGGCTACGATTCTATGACCACTGTTTAAAGCCGAATACGGAACGCCATTCACAGTACACTCACAACAATCTTTCATACCGCCATTTAACTGCATTTCAAAGAGTTTGAAATTTACGGTCTTGAAATGGCTGTTAATAGATTCTGAAACCTTATCCAGCTTGAAACGAATGAACTCTTCCAAGAGATAAAGCATCTGTTCCTGATCGGCAACTTTCTGCCCGATTTCTTTCTGCTCGTCACGAAGCGTTTCGATACGATCATCAATCGCCACATTGTTAGCCGCCTGCGCAATAACCTTGTTCACCTCTTCAAGCTGACTCTGCAGATCGGCTTTCTCGGCTTTTAAATCAGTAACAACCTTGTCTGCGCCCTCGGATTCAACCTTTGCAATATCAGCAAGAATCTTGTCATGCTCTGTTTTCAGCTTCACATACTCTTCATTCTGCGAATAATCAGCTTCTGCCGGGATCTCGGATAACTGCTTTGCATAATCATTCTGCTTTGCAAGTGCCTTGGATTCCTGCTCTTTGAGTGCCACAATGTCTTCCTGCAACTTGGCGTTTTCCTTTGTCAATCGCTCAATATCAGCCTTGCAAGCGTTGCCCTTGTCAATCAGACCTTTAAGTTTTGCGCCCTTTGCATCATCAAATGCTTTGCGTGCATCCTCTAACTGCTTGGTGGCACGTGCCTTGGCATCTGCCTTTTTCTGCTCAAAATCAGCCTTAAGAGACTCAATCTTATCCTGCGGCAACTTCTGACCACATAAGGAACAAACCGTTGTAGATTCATCAAATTTCCACTTGGATTCGTCAAAGAGATATGGCATTTCATCAAATGCCTTGGAAAATTCTGCATTGTATTCAACACCAAGATTTTTCCGCTCTGCATCTGTATCGGAAATTGTCTTCTCATTTGCCTTGATCTGATTTTCCGCAGACTGAATCTGATTATGTAAGTCATTGAACTCTCGTGTTGCATCATCCTTGGCACTGTCAAGACCTCTACGTTTTGCGGAAAGTTCGTCATTCATGACCTGCATAATGCCGGACATATCAAATTGCAACTGCATTTCCTTGCTTCTCAAATCGCCTAACGTGCTACCGGCATTCTCCATTTTCTTGTCACATTCAGCGATTCTTCTTACCAGATCTACCTTTGCAAGCTCCTGTTCTGCCACGTCAACATCAACCTTGGATTTCTCGGCTTCATCAATACGTACCGGAATCTCTGACTGTTTCTTTTTCCACTCTGTAAGAGCTTTCTGAAATTTTGCACGAATATCATCCGTGGACGGTGCTTTCTCCAACTCGCCGAGTAATTGGGCATACTTAGCATCTGTCTGCGCCAGTTCAACATCCGATACATCCGTTACAAGGCGCATCAGAATATCCCGCTGCTCTTTCCATTTCATGGAAGAGAAATACTGCGGATTGGCCAGCATCTTGAACATATCCTCGCTCTGTGCCAGACTGGAAATATATTCTTTGAAATCAGCTTCACTCTTCGGATAGCCGTCAATCTCAAACGAATTAACATTCCCCTGCAATACTGCCGTATCGGTTCCACGCTTCTTAACCCAGTTCTGTTTCTGTGTCTTGGAAAGTTCAACTTCCTTTCCATCTACATCCAGAATGGAAGACACCTTGATTTCCACGTTATCAATGCGGTTTCCGTCCTTATCCAACGGTCGAACATTGAATTTTTCCTCTCCGGAACTGTTCTTGTTGAAAAGCAGCCATGTAAACGCATCAAAGATCGTTGTCTTTCCTACGGCATTCTGCCCGCTGATCTTCGTTTTCACAGAGAAATTCACGTCAAGCATATTGATGCCCTTGAAGTTCTCCATATGTAATGATCTAATTTTCAGTTTCATTTTCCTTCTCCTTCCACTCTTTATATTTTTTAAGTGCCTCTTCAAAGCATGCTTCATCGTCAATATATCCAAGAGCTGACTCTATAATTTTTGAATTAATAGTTGTTCCCTTTTTCCCCATCAGCTCAATGTCTCTTTGGTGTTCATTTGCAATAATGGCACATGCTGTATGAACTTTCGTCCTGCATGCAACCAGATCTGCATATTCCTCAACGGAAATTGTAACGGTATTTTCTGCCATCTTAATTTTCCTCCTCTAATACATTAATTTTGCTCACAGACACCTCATATGCTGTTCTCTGCTCTTCTGTCCCATCTTCGTACATCTTTACATACCCACGGCTCTGAATGCGTCCGGTAAGTTTCAAATGCGTTCCAACCGGAAGTCCAGATGTATACACCGCATTTCTGCCCCAGACAACACACGGAATATAATCTGATTTGCCATAGGAACGATTGACTGCGATTAATAAATCTGCAATTTCTCTTCCAAGCGGAGTTTTCCTGTAAATCGGTTCTTTGCATACATATCCGTCAAGCTGGATTTTGTTCAAATCTGTATGCTCTCCCGGATTCGCTTTTTCAATTTCACAGACGAATACATATAATAACAGACGATTTCTCTTTTCCTCATGTTTGTTATAAGAACTATACACACCGGAAACATTAACGGCAGTGCCCGTGTATTTATCATTCAGATTGATTAATCTCTCTGAAATAATTAATGGGATAATATCAGCCGTTCCACTTAATCTATCCACTTTGAGGTACATATTATAAAATCCCTCTCCAAACACCTCATGGTTAAATTCCGGCTCTGTGATAATCGTTCCTGTAAGTTCCACTTTATTGTTTTCTGCTCTCATATTTGAATTTCTCCTTTTCTTATGCTAAAATAGGCGCAAATAGCTTATGCTATTGCTTTGATTGGGAATCATTCAGCTTTGGTCGGTTCGGATGATTCCTTTTCTTTTTCATAACTTCTTTATAATAAGGAAGTTTCTCTTTATCTTCGTTGCTGTCGCATATATAAATAATTCCATCGTCTGTTTCTTCATCTTTAAAAACATGATCCTCGACTATTTCTTCTGCTTCCTGCCAGTCTCCATCCACTTTGCATCCTATGTAGATCAGTAATAATCCACCTAACACAGGAATAGCTACCATCGGATTTACTGTTGCATCTGCGCTGATTCCAAGAAAAAAGAGTAACGCACCGGCTAATTCAATTACCTTTGCTATTTTTTTCATAGGCATCCTCTCATGTAATAGAAAAAGTTTTTTCATCTTCTTTTTAGGACTTTTTATTTCAAACTTTTCTCCTGTTTCATCGTCGATCATGTAATTGCCGTCGGAATGCATCGTATGTGGCTTTACTCCCTGTTCTTCCATGAACTCAAGCAAGATATCTTTGCCACCTTGTAAAATATTCATCTGACTTACAACTTCCATCCAATAAACCATAAAATGTGTAATATCCAAGTTCTGATATTCCATAAGAAATTCCGGTGCTTTATCTCCTATCAGTTTGTCCATACCGAACTTCTCAATGTAATTCCTTGTATAGAAGTAATCTTTCCACTGGTATTTTTCTCCATCGAATGTCTTTTCGATAGGAAACATATTCATAAATTCTCTTGGTGTCAAAGTCCCCACCATAGCACATATCACTTCAATAATATAAAATTCTTTTGTCACAAAGTCCGACTCTCCACGCTTTAACGACTTGCAATCAGATTTCCCTTTTAGTTTTATCAGCAAGTACAGATTCTTCTTGAAATCATCCGGATAAGCACTTTTAGACTCCTGTATTGTCATATTTTCACAAAGACCTGCCATTTTACATTTTCTGTCAAATGCTCGTGCATAATTAATCCACTTAGGTTTAAAGTCGATCAGCTTTTTGCCGTCCATGACGTAAAAATTAAGCATCTTCATCATCCTTTCTCTCAATTAACGGTAAAACCCCATTCTTTTTAAGCTCTTCATACAGGAACAATCTTCCTTTTTGCGTCCATTCCGTCTGCATAACCACATCAGACCGCCCATTCGACCTTGTAATATCAATAGTCTTACTGTGAACATATCCAAGCCCTTGATATTGCCTGTATAAAATCCACTGTTTTCCTACTTTGCGCTGAACTCCTAACTCTTTCAGCATCTTATTAAACGCTTTAGCAGATATTCCATAATCCTGTGCGATCTGTGTTACCAGTACTGTTGATTTACTGTTCAAAATCAAATCCACGTAGTTGACTTTTGGTTGCATTTCTAAAATGATGTTATTCATTTCAACAACTTCGGTTTCAAGTTCCTGTATCTGCTTGTCTTTCTGCTCAAGCATCTTGTGCGCTTCAATAACTGCAAGTGCCATAAGTTCTTCGCCGGTTGGAATAACTGTTTGCGTCTGGTTATAATAATTTTCTTCCAGTGCATCAAACTGTTCCCATGCCTTATCAGTCCCAAGCATTTTGCAATGACGGCTTGCACCTCGACGTGTCCAAAGATAAAGCTGATTCGCGTTTTTCCCAACAAGGGGAAAATCAGTTACCCTGTTCTTAAACTCCTTAAGATCTGCTCCTTTTAATAAGAAGAAATGTTCTCCCTCTTTAAAATGTGTTTTGTTGCTCTGAAAGTTCTTTTTTACGTTATCTGTTTCTGTTTCGTACACATCAGCCAACTGTGCGGTAGTGATAACT
>OLWF01000576.1_pt1 | contig 16273 bp, 14 predicted proteins | sample 1644131 | NCBI WGS metagenome assembly OLWF01 (sample SAMEA103958163, study PRJEB25191) | human gut metagenome
TTTACTTTTTTATAGTTTTCTTTTATATCATCCATGCCTTCTGCAAAGATCTTTTCCATGGCGGTTTTCTGTTCTGGATCGGTGAAGTCACGATCAAGAATTGTTTTTGCTACTTCGGCTTCTCTTGCTTCTTTTGTCGCGTTGAATATCTGTCTTGTTTTTTCTATATGTTTTCTTGCTTCTTCAATATCATGGAGTGTCTGCCCGTCTTTATCGAAAGCGGCATGATTCGAAAGTGTCTCTGCGGATTCTTCTGAAATTTTCTGCATGTAGATACCGGCTTTCAGTTCCAGCTGTGTTCCTTCTTTCACGGCATCGTCCACTTGCTCTGCTGTGGCGATTCCGTCCGTCACGAGCTGCGTCAATGCAGTTCTTCCTTCTTCTGTTTCGGCAGCACCGGCAGCATCAATGTATATGGTTCCCATTCCTTCTTTATCGAGCTGTGCCTGTGTCTTCTGTGCATAGACTTCCGGATTTATCTTGAAAACTTTGTTCTGTTCTCTTTCTTTGATGACGGTTTGTGTCATTTCTTTTTCATTCTCACGGTAGAATGCTTCTCTTGCGGCATGCCAGTCTTCTTTTGTCAGTCGTTTCAATCCTGCATAATTACCACCGCCGGAAATGACGGCTCCTGGCATGCCCATCCCTACTGCCGCCGGAATGGCTTCCACCATAGCGTCAAAAGCGCTGTTCCACATGTTTTTCCATGTCATGTTCTTATCTCTTCCTATCATTTTTTCATCAGCGTTAGAGATCAGATCCTGCCAGCCTTCTTCTGCAATTTCCGCCGCCGTCCCCTTGGCATATTGTTTTGCGGCCTCTTTTATGGCATATTTTCTCATGGCTCCGCGGCTTGCGGACAGAAGTTTATTCCTTGTTCCTGCATTCATGATGGCGGCTTTAGCCGCACTTTCCCCTATGACTTTTCCCAGTGCGCCATAGGCAAGTGACATCAGTCCTGTTTCAACGCCTGCCTGCAGTACGGCTTCACGGGTGGCCATCCCTTTTGCTTCGTTTCTTGAATACATATTTGTACCATCCGCATTTTTCTTGTTCGCCAGCCGGTAGTAGTTCATCCCCATGTTTGATCTAAGGGATGATGCAAAGATGGTGGCGGCCATGATTCCTCCAACGACTGGCGCCCCCAAGACAGAGGTTATGGCTAAACCTGCCGCCGCTCCTTCCGGGAGGCTTCTCAGCATTCCTGCCCCCATCATGGAAAACTGTTTTACGGTTTCGGTTGCAATCAGCCCTATGGTGGAATCGCCGTCATATTCTTTGGTTCTTGCATTAATGGCTTCTATTTTTCTATTCATTTCTTCATCAGTAATGTCTCCGTTCCTGGCCGCATAACCGATTTCAGAAATCTTGTCCATGTTTTGTCCGGCTTCCCATGCATCGGTAAAGGCTTTGAATGCTTCGCCTATAGATGACGGTTCTCCGCTGATTTTTCCGGCCATGGCTCCTGTGATGACTCCTCTATCATGGAGTATCTGATCTGCCTGTTTTAAGGCAAGTGACGCCGACACAGGATCGTTCATGGCGATCTCCGCCAGTTCCGGATAGAGTTCTTTTAAGGCATCGGCAGAGAACGGACGTCCCTGCATGATTTCTTGTGTTTTCATCCAGGCATACTGGTTCTGTGCCATTTCATAGGCTTCTTTACTGTCCACAAGCATTTGCGCTGGAAGCCCCAATGGATCTCCTATTTTGTGCGCCTGTTCAAGACGTTTCTCTTTGTCCGGATCAGGATCATAGAGATTGCTGTAGATGTCCATGCTCATGTTTTGGAGCCTATTATCCGCCCAGCTTTTGGCGGCGTTTGAAATGCTTTCTGCCGCACCGCTGATTCCATCTCCAATTTTTTCTAAAATCCCTTTCGGTTCCTGGTGAGGGGTGGCGTCAATGGTAGGGGTTGTTCTTAGATCGGTATTCGGATCCATCGGTTTGATTCCTAAAAGGATTCGGTCTACTCTGTTTTTTACTCTTTCTTCATCTTGCATTTCCAGTTCGTCCATGGTTTTCTCCTTAATAATCCTCTATATTCACTTCGTTCTTTTTGACTTTTTCCCAGTCTTCGGCGGGGATATAGTGGTGTCTTCCATAGTAGTCCACTGCGTCTATTCCTTTGTCATCGTATGTGTAGGATACACTCTTTATTCCAAGTTCCATTAATTGTGCCGGACTGGCTTCCGGCGTACTCATTCCAAAGAATCCATAATCTGGTCCCACTTTTTGTTCCGTCAGGGCTTTTATCCACATCCCTTTTCTTTCAAATTGATTAGGTTCTCTTCCAGTTTTACTTTTGAAATCAAAGGCTTCCTGCATGACTATCTTTTTGGCTTCTGCATAGTTTTTCTGTATGTCCGGTTTTGCCAACCCTGTCATGTCCATGACGTCTGTTTCTGTGTCATCTATTTTTACGGAGTATTTCCCTTCTCCCGCCTGTGCTTTTGTTAATTCCTGGCTAAGTTCTACAATTTGTGCAGGAGTAAATCCATATCCCCTTTGTTCCAGTTCTTTTAATGTTTTATTCAAGTCATCATCGTTCATGATGTCTGTTCCGATACTGGCTTTTATTCCCGCGAATGCCTTGTTCTGTGCTTCTGCTCCTCCAAATCCGCCATGAGATTTTTCCTGCGTTACAGCTTTTAATGCGCTCAATCTCAAACTGCGATAGGACCCATTGTTCAAAAGTTCTGGATTTTCTACTCCTTTGGATTTTATGAATTCGTACATATCTTCGTTTGATGTCCCGTTTTCCGTCATGTCCATCAATTGGATCTGCATGTTATTCATCATTTCTGTTTCTTTAGCTTTTTTTGCCTGGAGATGTTCCCCAAGGACAGAGAAGAAGGAGTTCCTTTCGGTCTCTTCCAGTGCGGCTTTTTCCTCGTCAGACATCGGAGCCGGAGCACTATATTCTTTGGCAAGTTCTGTAGCGCTGGCAGCATACGATTCCTCATGATCAGTAAAGTAACCATGTTTTTTCATTATATGGACTACATCTGCCGGTGATTTCACGCCTTTTATTTCTTCCGGTGTACAGTAGGTTTTTATCCAATTTACATAACTCATTGCGGATTCTTCTGGTGTTGCGTACTTTTTAAATTTTGCTGTGGTAGAGTATGCATTCCCATTTTCGTCACGTTCCCATGTATTGAGTTCCTGATATTCTCCTTCACCATCCCATTTATACCCGAAGTAATTATTTCCGGGTGCGCTTTCTCCTCGTCCCGATTCATGAGCGGCAATCGCAAAGCCCCAAGACGGATCCCATCCTAATTCTTTTGCAATTGTATCTCCTATTCGCCCCAATGCGGTTTCATTTGATTGAGCCGGCAGCAGCTGTAATGGATTTTCTTTTCTATAGGCTTCCCATACTTCTTCTTTGGATTTTCCCATCATTTCCGGATGGTTATTCAGCCATGTTTCCGCGCTGTCTTTTGTGGTCTTTGCTACTTTTTTACCTGTAAATAATGTTTCGTATTTCTTTAAAATAACTTCATTCCCGCCTCTTGCCCTTAATTGTCCGATGAGTGTATTTCCCCGTTCATAGTCATTGGAAGCAGCTAATGTGGAGAGAACGGTTTCCGCTGTATGATTCAGGATGGCTCTTTGTTTAATGTCTATGGATTTTTCGTCCATTCCTGTTCCGGCCATGATGGCCCTTGATGTTGTCTCCATATTTCCATAGACGGATTCGAAACTGTCCGGACTTCTCACAATCGAGTTGATGGCGTTTTCATTCATTTCTGTCATCTGATTGCTTGCGTAAGAGAGAAATTCTTTTCTTTGGAATTTGTCTATGCTGTCTAAGTTAGAAGTGATTGACGTTTCTACCTGGTTACGGAAGGCTCTATTGGCATATTCTGAACTTATTCCGTATTGTCTCATAATCTGCTGGCGGATCTTCTCTTCATTCTGCTGATAAGCTGCCTGGAGTCCTTCTGCGTTTTTCCCCTGCATGGTATTTGTCAATCCGTTTTTTTCGTCATATAAAAGGGAATTAATCTGCCGGTTATATTCGTTTGTCGCATCAACAACTTTGTCATTTTGGTCTTTCATCCACGCTTTTGTTCTTGCATCAATTACCTGCCCCAAAGCGTTTCCCAAAGCTTCTGTACCTGTTACGTTCGCTCCATAGGCATTGGGATCGGTGATTGGATTTATTTTTGCATTTGAGAGGTTTCTATTTATCGTTGAGTCGTATTGTGTGAGTTTCATTATTTCCTCCAGATGGAACGCCACGGATCATAGTGTTTTCCTATGCCTTGCCCTATGATGTCTTTCGTCTGTGTCAGCCCTACTTTTGGGATAAATCCTGTACTCATGGCATTTCTTGTGTACATGGGAGCAGGAGTGGTATAGGTCAGATTTCCGCCGGAAAGGCTCCCTTCAAACCCGGTTCTCATATTCATTCCTGCAGGTTTCGGCAGGCTTGCTCCTGCGAATTGTTTATAGGTTCCAAACATTCCCGCAGCAGTTGAAATGAAGTTTGCCAGTCTTTGAGACTTCCCCTGTGCTTTTGCGTTTGCCGCGGATGCTCTTGCGGCGGATGCCTGGTTCTCATAATTGACCTGGTTTATATATGCGTCTAAGGTATCATTTCTTTGGTTTCCCAAAAGGTTCATACTGTCTTTTCTATATTCGCTTATGGCTGCGCTGTTTGCGTCAAGAACGCTTCCTATATTATCCAATCCGGAGGCTCCTGCAGAGGCCGCCTGCTGTCCCAAAATGAGTCTTCTTTTGCTGTCCAGCTTTTCCTGCTGTTGTGCGTAGTTTTCCGCAATCTGTTCTCTTTGCCGGTTCATTATTCTTGCGTTCTGATCTGCTGCCTGTGCCTGCGCGTTATATGCTGATACCTGCGCTGCGGTCTGCTGTTTTATCTGCCTGTTCTGATTAATCCCCGATATAAGCTGCAGCCCCATCATGGCGCCCATTACACTGCACATTATTTCCCTCCTATTTCAAATCTCACAAAAATATCTCCTTTTTCTGTTTTGCATGTATCTGTAAAAAGCGCCCCGGCACGTTTGATGTATCGGAGCGCTTTTGTATTGTCCTCATGGATCCAGTTTGTCATGTATCCATATTTTTCTTTACAGTCGTTGATGTACTGCAGTCCTATTTTCACAAGTTCTTTATGGTACAGATCTACAAGTACGGTTCCTAATGCCCATATGCAATATGATTTTTTCACGAAACCGAATATCATGACGGGTTCTCCGTTCTTGGCCACATAGGCTTCATCGGATAAAATAATGGATTGTCTCACGGCTTCTTCTCCATGATCACAAATGGCGGTGATTTCTTTTTTATCCATAGGTCTCATGTTTTCAAAGATGTATTTTGTCAGCCAAGGAACATCTTGTTCTTTTATTTTTTCTATGGTGATTTTTCCGTAGTTATCCATCGAGTTCTACCTCTCTTACGACTGCCGACAGGTTAAACGGGTATGGTTCATCTGATGTGATGACTGTTCTCCCTGTGAGTTCAAATCCTCTATTCGGCATGGTGATGTGTTTATCTCCGCTGTACAGAACAACATCTTGTTCCGAAAATTCATCGTATTTGATAGGTAATGTATTTGTTTTTTCTATCCCCACCCGTCCGCCAAGGGAATGATTCAGTCTCAGCGTGACGGCGGAGACTTTCTTTTTCCGCCCTTGGATGGTTCCTGTTTTGGTGTTTATTTCCAGGTTTGGAAGTTCTACCGTCATTGTATAGGGCAGTCCTGCGATGATATAGGATGCCTCCTGCGGAAGTGTGAAATTGCCGCCTTCGTCCGTTTGGATTTTTTCATAGTACCTTCCATCCGCCAAGACCCCTATTTTTGTATTGGGCAAATGAGGGACAGATCCTTTTGCCGTGGTTTCTGTTATCTTCACCGAAGCGTCCAGCATGATATAGTCTTTGGGATTTTCTGTTTCCTTGTTGTTACATAGTTCTTCTATGTATGTTTGATTTCCCCTTTTTACCGCGATGTACACGTTATCTTCGTTTTGATTTTCCACATTGCAAACTGCCATGACTTTTCCTTCTGTTTTTATTCTTGACCAGGCATAGACTTTCTGATCCTGAACATACGAAAGGCAAGCCATCGTGCCATCCGAGAGGACAAAGTACAGTTTAGAGTCCGGTTCTTGCATGTAAGCCATATCTTCTATGGTTGTGTTTTTTGTAATGTGCTTTGCCAGAAGTGTTAAATCTGCCCCATCGTAGGAGTCCGATTCAAACCTATACTGCATATCCCTTACGGTTTTTCCTCTGTGCTGCACGAAGATGACCCGCCCGCCAATAGATAAAGGAATGACATTGGTCGTCCCTCTGGATGTCTGCATTTTAGGGTTTGCTTTTGTTGGTGTGACCGCGGATCCGCCGGAAAGGATCCATTCATTTCCGCCTGTCATGATGACTAAATCTGATTCCGGTACAAGGTGTTCTATGGTCTGCTGTTTTCTATTGATGAACGCCAAGGCTACTGCCGAATCATCTGTGACGGTTCCGGATACTTTTTCTACAGAGAAGTTATTATAGTCACCGCTTCTTGACAGCCATAACATGTATGGTTGTTTTTTCGTTGCTGCCACACAAAGCCTGTCCTGAAAAAATCCAATAGCAGAGGGATAACCGAATTGGTCATTCCATGCGTTTAAACAAACGTAATCCGCCGGGTTTGTATTTGCAAGGGGATCTATGACTTCCGCATTGACTTCTGTGGGGGATATGTAGCCGGTGATTTTTACCGTTCCCACATGTGTATAAGGTAATGCGGTGAGGTCTGTGTTTCCTGCCGTGGCCACAATTCTAAGTCTTGTATATTCTTCTACTGTTCCCGATTCTGACGCGTTGAAATCGTTGTTTGATTTATACGTTCTGTAATCTTTCCACGGGCCATTGTTTGTACTTTTTTGTACGGTTACTGTTCCTGTCCAGGTTCCATGTGTAATTACTTTCCAGGATTTTCCGCACAGAACTTCTCCTGATGCTCCTCCTCCGTTTTGTGTCACGGTTTGGGAGTCCAATTCCTGGCTTATTTGCACATAGGCTCCGACCATGTTTTCTGAAAAGTAGTTTTTAGTGGCAGAGAGTGTTATGTTTCCCGTGGTTCCTGATGGCGTGATTGACAGTTCGGCTTCCAGTTTTATGCTTACCCATCCATGACTTCCAGGAGATCCATCTTCTCTTCCCGTTCCGCCCATTCCACCAGCACCGCCATTACCCATGTTTGCGCCGTTTATTTCTTCGTGTCCATGTTTTCCGCCTTCTGCGGTAATTCCGTTGAAAGATGACGGTTTCCCATCCGTTCCGGGTTCGCCATTGGTTCCTTTACCGCCGGTTCCGCCAGCTCCTATGACTACTGTATAAGAGTTACCTTTTTTTAGATCTATTCTTTGCGTTACAAGGGCACCTCTGCCGCCGTCACCGCCTTTTAGGTACTTATGATTAAATATTTTTATGTGTTTCCCGCCAGATCCGCCACCGCCGCCGCCCGCTATGGTTACCGTATATGTGCCGTCTTTTTTACAATTGAATGTGTATGTTCCTGCAGAATTGTACGATGTATCTACTTTCCCTTCCATTTCTGTTGAAAGGGAAATATCAAAATAGGGCTTTTTTATTTCATAGTCCCCAATGGTCCAGTGGGTGTCGCTGTATCTGGATAGTTTTTGTATAGGGTGTTTTCCTGATGCGATAAACATCACATCAGCAGACTGGCATGTCCTTAGTTCTTTCAGTTCATCTTCTGTAAACTGTGTGACAAGTTCTACTCCTGTATATCTGTTTCCTTTCCAAATTCGTATATATCTGTCTCCCATTTCAAGCATGAATGAACTGTCTATTGTTGTAAATTCTTTTAGAATTACTTTTTCGTTTTTCGTCTTTCCGCAGTACAAGGTTCCCCCACGTTTGTACACTGCTCCATAGGGGCGTATATAGGCATTTTCCGCTGTAAGCAGTGCGGCTGCGTATTTATCCAAGTCTATTCTGTTTGCTACTTCGGGTGATATTTCTCCGGTGGCAAAGGATGATTGAATGTGGTAGATAGTTTCTTTCTGCATATTAGCCTCTCATATTGAAATATTTACGAGGGTATGTCGTTTCATGATGGTTCTGCACGGCACTTTCCTGTTTCGCATTAATCAGCGCCTGGTGCATGAGTTGATACTGCAGGTTTGCAGCACTGGGACTTCCCGACAAAGGTACTGCTATATTTGCCGCCAGGGAATGAGACAGTGCTTCAATGAAGTAATCAGTGAATAGTTCCCCGTTCTCCACGTCTGCGGTATAGCTTGCATAGGCGTTTTGTATATCTGTGCAGATTACTTTTGTTGAGTCGTTTACCGTTGAAATGAAGTAGTCTTCTTTTCCAATTTCTCTTGCGCTTTCTTTTTCGTAGATTTTTCGGATGACAAGGCATTTTGCCGGGTAGGCATAGATGTACTTCCATCCGGGGATTTCTTTATTTAGGAGTGCAAGTTTTACATATCTTTCCGCAAATCCCCATCTGTGTTCGGACAGGAGTTTTCTTCTTAGGTGGTCATAGAATATGCCGCATTGGATTGCTTCTTCCGACTCTTCTTCAATTGACGCTATTCTGCCTTGCCCGATGTAGGCAAGTGCCATATTGCAAATGTCTGTACTGTTCATAGATCCTCCTTTTCTCTATCTACTACTTTTTAAGTAGTTTTAAGAGTAGTAAACATAGAAAAAGAGGAGACGCTTTTGCGCCGTCCTCTTTGTCTTTAACAGTATTTCTTTACCAGCTCTGCCAGTTCTTCTTTGGTTTTAATGTCCTTCGGAACATCTTTCCCTGCACGGATTAATCTGGCGCGGAGTTCATTGGCGGAAAGGTCTTCTAATTTCCGCCCTCCTACCGCTTGTCCAAAGTGGATGCCACTCATACGAGGTCTACATCCATGGTGAGGAATGCGCGGATGGTTCCTGTTGTGGCCCCTGCTACTTCAATCTGCAGGAATTTCTTGCATCCCGCTGGTACTTTCACTGCCGCACCTGCCCCTTCGTCTTTTGCAAGAGAAAGAGTTGTCAGCGTGACGGCTCCCGTCATATCTCCTTTGTCCGCGGTCTTAAGTGTGATTGTTGCCGCGGCAGAAAGCGGTTTCAACGCAATGACTTTCAGCCACAACGGATTATACGCGTCCCCGCCGGCTCCGTTATTTACGACTTTAGATTTAGTCCCTTTGGACAGGTCCTGTTCATAGAAAAAGGTGTTTTCTGCATCAATAATCATTTTTAGTCCTCCTTATTTGTTTTCTGTAATTGCGTCTTCGGTGTCCACGAGGGCGTCTTCTTTGCGTACAAGAATACCGTTTACGGAGATTGTTACCGGACCCTCCATCAGTTCGCGGCGGGTGATGTAGGAATTAGCCTTATCGCTATAGAAGATGGTAAGGAATGTATACATTTCCGGGGACACGTACCATACGGGATGGACGGTATTGAGATTCCTCATGCGTCCCTGCGCACGGATCATGGCGTCTACTACCGCTTTTTTCTGTTCCACAGTGGCCGCTGCGGCGTTCACGGCTCCTAAATCAATGTTCCTTACTGCGGCAACCATTTCAGGATCTTTGACGGCAAGTCCAGGTTTCCACTTGAAGAGTGTGGAGAGGGCGCGGAATTTATATCCATCTGCATCGATGGCGTCTACTTCTCCCAGGTCCTGGCGTTTCAATCCTGCATAGCCGTACTTTGGGTAAATGCCTGTAACGGCACGGTCTCCCCAGCCCACAAGAAATGCGGAAGAAAGTTTGCCTTTCCCTGTTCCGCCGGCATTGATGACCTGGTAAGAGGCATCGTGTTTCTTCCCGCCGTATTTATTGTAGCGGATTCCCAGTCCGTTGAATTCATCCAAATTCTTTGCGGAATTTCCGTAGAACATGTGGTGAGCCACGGCCTCCCCCATGGCTTCGACAAACGCCATGTCTTCGGATGTTCTGAACGCTTCTTTATCTGGTGCAAGGGACACGAGTTCTACGTCCACTTCCGAGCGGGACTCCATCAGGCAGCAGGTGTCCGTTACCTGTTTGGTGCTGGATTTTCCTACCGGCACGCCGCGGTTAATCTGCCTAAGATGTACTTCGGGCAAGCCGTTCCGCTGCGTAGTCTGGTTGCCTGTGGGCAGGTTTCCTTCTGCCCATCTTACGTCTTCTAAAATTGGATTGGACTGGACGAGTGTTTCAATGACTACATCAATGGATCCATCCGGTGCCTGTCTTTTTCTTAAATCATTCAGTGTTAATGCTACTGCCATTTGTTATTCCTCCTTAATAATTCTCAAAATTGGTATTGGGGTACATGGGTGTTTTTCCGCCTTTTGCATTTCCGCCGCCTATGCCGCCGTCTTCGGAAACAAGTCTTCCCAGTTCGGAAATGGCACGTACGATTTCTATACGGTCTCCTACGCCTGTTTCGCTTAGGAGTTTCCTGATTCCTGGTGATGTTTTCTCCAGATGCTGGAGTCCTGCGCCGTATTCGTTCATGGTTTTCTCGAAGTCAGCCCCAAGTTCTTTTCGGGTTTCTTCCTGCCACTTGTCGTACTGTGCTTCCCGCATGTCGTTCATCTGCTGGATAAGCCCTTTCCCGTACTCAAAACCGTATGCGGCCATCTGGTTTGCCTGTTCGTTGGTAAGGTTCATTCCTTTACAGATTTCACCGAATTTCTGTGAAATGGCTTCATCTAAGGTTTCGCCTTCGGGCAATGCCGATGTGAAATCGTATGCTTCCGGTGCACCTTGCGGGTTCTGCGGATCCGGTTCCTGGTTCTGTGCCTGCGGTTCTGTGCCTGCCTGCTGTGCCAGTCTTCCCGGTTCTTGATTTTGTACCTGTGGTTCTACCTGCGGGTTCTGCGGATCCGTGTTATTGTTCGCCTGTGCCTGCGGGTTCTGTACGCCTTCCATTTTTATTCCTCCTTGTTTTCTAATAATGCTTTGGCTTTTAACTGGAACTCGATATATTCTTTTTCGGCTTTTTGTCTTAGTTCGAATCCTTCTTTTCCTAAGAGTTCGACCATCTCTTTTTCTATCTGGATTCCGATTGACCTTCTGCCTTCGTTGTAGAATGTCTGCGAATTTCCGGTGAATGTTTCGGCTTTGTAGCCTGTCATTTCAAGAATGTGAATAAAAAACCATCTCCCCGCTTTGCTTTTCAAAACGGTTCTGATGGCTTTTAGGTCTTCTTCTCTTTTCTGTTTTTCTATGTATTTTCTGATGAGCACATCGTGCTCTGTTACATTTGTTTTCATTTATCCACCACCTATCCCCAAGAGGTTCTGCAGTGCGGGGTTTCCATCGTTAGCAGCGTCTGTCAGGTTCTTTGCCGCCTGTGCCGCCGGTGCCATAGCCTGTGCCTGCTGCATCATGTACTGTTGTTCTTGCTGCTGTTCCATGGCTTCTTGTTCGGCTGCTATCATCTGCATGATTTCATCCGTGCTTCTCTGCATGACCGCCGGTGCGCCCAACAGTTCAAAGTATCTCTTGACGGTACCGATTGGATCTATAGCTTTCAGTGCGTCCGGATAGATCTGCGCCATTTGTCCAGCAAAGGATACGGCTTGTTCGATATTGACAAGGCCGCTCATTTTCTGCGCCTGGGCAAGGGGCGAGATGTACTCTATCTTTATGTCCTGGTCTGCCATTCTTTCAGCAAGTTCTTCTGGGAGCGGTGGAAATAGTCCCATTCTTTCCGCGATGTTATAGACTCTTTCGATGATCGGCGAAAGGAATTCATCCTGCAGGCGTTCTACCACAGGTCCCAGTTGCTGGAGTTTTTCCTGCTGGCGTTCCATAACTTCCCGCGCTGTCATCTGCGGGGTGTCGATAGAGTCAAGCATGAGAAAGAGGTCTGCGCTGTAGGTTCTTCTTATGCTTTCTTCTGTCCGTTGGATTTCTGTGGCAAGCCATTCCGGATTTCCCGGCACTTGGAAAAGAGGTTCTACTGTCGGATTGGTTCCCGTACTGTTTACGTTTGTATACCCGCCGGGGATTAGATCAACGCCTCCTATATCTCCTACACTGGCGGGTCCTTTCATGGGTGGTTTTACCATGAGTTCTACCGCCGTCAGAAGGTCTTTTTTCATGATCTGCAGCATTCTTGCATCACCTTCGGCGTACCATCCAGGACCTTTCCCGTAAGGACTGCCTTCTATGGTTTGGTATCGTGCCGTTGGAACAGGAAATTCTTCAAATCCGCCGGTAAATAAAAAGCCTTTCCCTTCGTCTACTGATTGTTTATCTATCCAGTAGAGTGAGGTGTAAGGCATGTTTTTATTTCCTGCTTGTCCGACTGTTCTGAATCTGTTCGGCATGACAAGCCAATAGGTGGTAAATGATTTATTATATCTTCCGCTTTCGTTCTGCAGGGCGTCTTTGACGGCACGCGGCAGGTTTTCTTCTCCAAATTGTTCTAAGAGCTGGTCTGCCGTCATCTGGAATTCTCTGCAGAATGTATCTACTCTTCCGCTTGCTCCGTTTGCCAGGTAGTATGTCCCTATTGTGTACTGCTGGAATCTTACGCCTGTTTCCGGTGATGCGAATACTCCCAGCGGTGCCTGCCCATGGGCAATTTCCATATAGCATGAATGGATGGAGTTATAGAAGTTAGATCGATGGAGCATGTACTCCACGATTTCCTGTCTGATATCCAGGACACTTGCGGCTTCCATATCTTCGTTTGCGCTGCTGTTTGAAAAGCCGAATTTAAACCATTGCCTTGACGGTGGTGTGAGTCCGGATTCCATCCCTGCGGCGAATGCGATATTAGCAAGCCACGCTACACCGTTTGAAATCATGAGGTCTTTTCTTCTGGCTTTGTTTGTGGCGTCCGCGGTGTCTCCAAATTCTCCAATAAAAGGAAGTTGGTGATCTCTTATATCTTTCCATCGTTCTTCATAGTCCCGCCGGTACTCCCGCATGGCTTTTACACGATGAAGAACGCTTTGTTTATCCGGCGCTCTGATTGTCGGCTGATCCGCCGGCAGGGCAGCGGCTGTTATTGATAGTCTCTCCATTTTTTACCCCAATGTTGATTTTGTATTGGTCGGTGCAACGTCCGCCAGTCTTGTTGCCGCATATCCTTGTTTCTGTTTTCTTTTTTTAGCGGCTTCGGTATCGGCGGTTCCGCCGGCGTCAATGTCTGCATTGGTGATTGTGGTTGCAGACGGCGCTACTTGTTTAATTTCCGGAGTGCTTACGCTTTGTTTTCCTCCGAATAATGCTGAACACATTTGAGTACCTCCTTTAAGTAAATAATTGATATTTTGTATTGACTCTTTTCTTGTTGGGTGCCCTGATCACCGGGACGGCGAATGTTAAAGCTAAGGCATCCGCATCGTTAGGAGATGGAATGCCTTTCTGCTTCATGTATTCTTTTGACTGCAGCTGTAGTTTCCCGTCTTCTGTCGGTTTGATTTCTACTCCTGTGAGATCGTCCTGCATCTGCTGATCATCGGGATATGCTCCGCCGTTCGCAAGCCATTTCCTCATCTGGTCCCACATATACGCCCGCATGTTTTTACATGCCATATCGGGAGATTCTCCGCTGAATGGGATTAGGTTCCAGTGCCGTCCCATGGTTTCCCCTGCCGAATAGATTCCTGTTCCATAGCCCATGTCTATATTGACGGCATCGGCTTTATATTCGTCTTGGTATCTTGCTATCAGGTTGGCTACGGCTATATCGTTGTTGTTTTTTTGTATTTTCTTAAGACGTTTTGCCATTAAGCCTTGTCTTAGCCATATGGCGGTGGCGTCATCTCCCATCCATGCGGGGTCTACCCCGATAATAACGGGGGCAAAGTTAAATTGTTCAGGCAACAGGTTTCTTCCCCGCGCTTTTTCCGCCAGTTCTGTGGAAATAAGCTGTAGTGAGCTTGCGTTCGGGAATTGTCCTTTGACTCTGATTCTTACAAAGTCGCTGTCTTCTCCCCAGGTGTTTATCCATTGTCGTATGAGTCCTTTGTTTGAGAATGAAACGCTTCTTGAGTCTACTTGTTTCTGATTCCAAAGACTTCTGAATTTATGGAAGCAGTCGTAAAATCTACCCGTGTTTCTTGTTGGGTTCCCAAATGCACACCATATGATTTCTGTATCGTTATCCGTCATAGCGCCTTCGGCTACTTCCCATATCTGGTTGGATATGGCAGAGGCTTCGTCAAAGAGTAAAAGGATTCTATTCCCTTGGTTATGCAAGCCTGCAAAGGCTTCTGTGTTGTTATCACTCCACGGGATGGCGTCTATGCGCCAGTTCTTTTCTTTTCCCGGTTCGTTTGCGAATATGGCGGTGGCTGTGGCTGTGAACAAAGGCCGCCCGATAAATAGGTTGTACCATTTTATGAGTTCTGGCCAGGTTTTGGTTCGGAGCTGTGTTTCGGTGTTTGCGGTGACAACTCCCCTGGTGTTTTCGTGTGTTGATATTGCCCAGAGGATAAGCCATGCGACTAACGTACTTTTTCCTATCCCGTGTCCTGACGCCACGGCTTCTCTGACAACGTTGTCTTTGATTTTCACGCCGTCTCTTATGTCTTTCAGTATGTCTTTCTGCCACTCTTCGGGACCGTTCATTTTTTCCAGCGGCCCCGGTTCTCCCCATGGAAAAGCAAAGTAGACAAATTTTAAGGGGTCGTGTGTGTATTCACCTAAGGCTTCGACAAGTTCAATGATTTCATTCATTTTTTATTACGCGCTCCCGTGCCGCTTTCAAAGCGTTTGTCATGCTTATTTCTCCTTTGACTTCGACTTCTCTTTTATCCCGCCAGTCTTCGGGTTTTCTATTTTTCAGAAAGAAGATGATTGCCAGTGTTTCCGGCGCCATCTGTTTTGTTGTTTTTTTTACTTTTTTCTTGCCTTCGTCATCTATTTCTATTGTTGTTTCTTCGAATTCATAGCCCACGGCCCTTTTATAGAGTGCATTTTCTACTTCTATGTCTACTATGTTTTTATTTTTTTTTAGGGCGTCTGCTATGTCCGGAAATCTCTTTTTCCACTCTGAAAGGGTGCTTCTGCGAATGCCCATGTTGTGAGCAATCTGCTCATCTATGAGTCCGTTTCTTGCCCAGGCTGCTATCTGCAAAAGTCCATCTTTTGTGCGCCAATATTCAAATTTTCCTTTTGCCACAGCAGCCTCCTTCCATCAAAAAAGACACTCGCAATGAGTGCCGCCGGAAATGTAAAAACCGCCCTTTCGGACGGCTTTCGGTTTCTTTATGTTATTATTTTATACTCATTCGATCTTAATTTATCACCTTAGTGTGCGTGACCGCAAGTGACATGCAGTGACACTATGTGACATCTATTTCTTTTTTACGTTTGTGACTGTAATAAAATCTTTTCCGGTGTCATTAACAATAATTGGCGGCAGCCATTTTAACCTTCGCTTTCCTTTCTTTTCTCCGTATAAAAATGTATGCCAATGTGCTCTTCTGATGTGCATCGCTGGGGACTTATGATATTCTCCCTGCGGTGGTATACTTTCATATTGCACAGATTGTCTAAGTTCTCTAATTTTTACGCCTACTATTTCGCCAACGTTAAGCAGTTCTACTTCGCGCGGAATGTCTTTTATCTTTCTTGACCGCCGGAAAAAGTGTCTTTTTTCATGTTTTATATCCGCATTTACAGCGGACAGGTACAAAACAAGGTTTATCCATTTGCTTATTGTTCGTTTGCTGTTTTTATAAAACGACCGCAATACTTCTCCATTTATTTCTTCGTCTTCATTTTCTACCGCCGGTAAATCTATTTCATCGAATTGTTTTACCATGTTTTCTATGATTTTATCTATTGATTCACTCCCTGATTCAGGAAGAATTAAATAAATCGGAAGTATTACATTCCCTTTTTTGTTTACAACAAGAATCCTGAATTCAAAATGTCCTCTGTCAAAGTCAAAAAACACGAAGAAACCATCGTATTCCGCCCCATCGTTCGGACGGATATATATTGAGTATGCTGGAATGGTAAGCATACTCGTATCTAACTCTATATTCACTTTTGCTTGCCTGTACAGCTCCTCTGTTAATGTGGCATCAAAGTCATAAATCATTTTTGTTTTGCGCCAGCCCGCAAGACATGTTATCGCCACAGCGTCCGCTATATTTTCCATCTGATCTTTATGCAGTTTTCGATCCAGCGCTAATTCAAGACCAGCCTCAATCGGTATAAAGACATATTCATGCGGCCACATGTCTTTATAATCTTTATCTGCCGCAATGTCTTCCGCAAAATTCCAGGCGGGCGGATAGAGATAGTTG